>Ga0179593_1273852_pt1 | contig 12325 bp, 12 predicted proteins | sample CZODoug2_1_08_16_FD_185931 | JGI IMG/M metagenome (GOLD analysis project Ga0179593, IMG submission 185931) | Vadose zone soil fungal communities from Angelo Coast Range Reserve, California, USA - CZODoug2_1_08_16fungal (PacBio error correction) | ecosystem: Environmental > Terrestrial > Soil >...
AAGCCGGAAGGGCTGAGGGGCCTGTAAGGAGGGTGTAATGTGAGTGAGGGGGGAGAGTGGAGGATAAATCTTAGGCGGCGCGAAGAGTCAGCCAGAGGCAGTGCGAGGGAGGGGATGTTGGCGGAAAGTGCGAAGGCAGAATGAAGGAGAATTAGCATGGAGTACGGGAGTGATAGTGTCGCATTGTCTAAAGCATGCCCGAGGTAAGGAGAAGGCAATGGGTCTACTCGTGTTGCGAAATGGAGAAGGGAAAGATGGGCCAGTGCGCATCAGGGTGGCTTCTTAGTAGATCAAAGGAACGATTTTCTTCTGGGGTTAGCAATCGGAGTAGAATGGGTAAGGAGGGGGTTTTTCAAATGGATAAGCGTGGGAGAAAAAGAAGATATGCATTAGTCAGCTCGTCAGTGGAAAAATTGGCGGAAATTGGGCGTATGCTTGCGAGGGGTCATATCAAACGGCCGTAGAATGAACGGGTTGCTGGAAGAGGGGAGGAGAAGGGGTGGGAGGAGTGTGCTCTTGGGACCGTTACTTCCTGTTCGGAGTTCAACATAGTCTTGAAAAACGGGGGAATGGGGGAGGAGGAGATGATGACACATCGCTTCTCTAGACGTAGATTTCTTTTGGTGTGGTCATGGTCGTAGGTGGGGGGGTCGCAAGAGAGAATACTCTAAGTCGGGTAATGGGGGTGAGGGGGCGGCGTCTACCGTGCACTTCAGAATGTTAAGTCAATTCTTTAGGGGATTCATCGGTCATTTCGGGGAGGGGGGAATGTATGAAGAAAATCAAGAGAGGGAGGGAAAGAGGGGGACCAATCGGATATTTATAGAAGGATCTTATGGGGGCCGTGAATTAACAAGTGCTGGTACCTTGGGAGAGCCTTCCTTAAAAGCAAGAACACGAGACAAGAAAAATCTAAGTCGCTCTGGGCAGTCCATCACTGAATGAAAAAAGGGGAAGGAATCAGAAATCATCTCTGAAGCTCTGGCTCACTGGTGTCTCCCTCCGGGAATGGGGGATGGAGGAAATAATCACTGGCAGGGAATGGATGAAGCCAATCGGGGGTGCTGGAGGATTAAATCGGGTTAGACCTGGACTAGGGGTCCGAGTGATGGGGGCGCAAAGCTTGGGGAAAAAAAAAAATGTCCTCAAAAAGTACGTTCGGGCTTAAGAGAGGAGTAGTGCGGGTGGTGATGGGAAAAAAAAAACGCGGTTACCACTTTCAGGACTCCTCAACTGATGAAATTCAGAAATTAAATATTGGAGGTCTCCTAAAGATGAAGAAGGAGGAACTTCGTATATTGTCTTGCTTATACGGGTCTCTTTATGCAGAGAAGATGGGGGATGCGTCCACCGAGCGGAAAAGAGGAAAGGGAGAGGAGTTTGCTCTGGTTACGGAGGGTGTGTATAATTACTAATTTCACGGTCAGGTAAAGAGAAGCTTCACAATGACACAAGAAGATGGGCTGGCAGCGCTATTCAAAACCTGTGCCATCGAGGGGGGGTCAAAGAGGGGGGGGAAATACGAGTAAAGGAAGAAAGGGGGGGATCTCTGCAGATTTGCTACTCTAATTCAGTGTGGGGGGCTTCCTGGCAGGTCGAACAATGCGTAACACCCTAAGAGGGAAGCCTTATAGAAAGGTCCGCATCTTCTGCACAGCATTGGCTGGGAAAAAAAAAGTGGGGGGGGTGGGAAGGGTTATTTTAATTCGGCGGCGAAAGAGAAAGGGGGGGGGGGGAAACATCCGCGGATGAAAGATGCATCCCATGCGGAGAGCGGAAATTAGGGGAGCCCCAGGAGATTGGGAGGAAAGAAGCGGGGGAAAGAGGAAGACAAAGTTTCCCTACTCGTTCGTATTTCGTGGGGTTAAGTCTTGCGGGAATTGGAAAAAGGGGGAAAAAAAGAGGACATATAAAAGGGGAATTTCGAATAGACAGGAGAGGGAAAGCATGCTGGTTGAGTGGTCGCTATATGGGGATTTATTCGGAGGAGGGGGGGAAAGGGGAGAATAAGAACCCTGAGATTGAAAGGGCAGGTAAAGAAGAAAAGGAGATGGGGGAGGGGTGTTCCCTTCTCTCTAGCCAGTCAGGAAGGGAAATGGTGCTCGGAAGGTAGGAAAAAAAAGGAGGTTCTTTCAGAGAGGGCAACGGGTGCTTTATGTAGGCATACGGAAGGGGGCAAAAGGGGTTCGGGTTGAGCAACGCGCGGGTTGAGAGGGGAGTGGGGGTCATATACTTCAAAGTTGTAAGTGTGAAAGTGGGGCATCGGAGGGCCGACCAAGCAGGAAAAATGAAAAAGACAGGTGAGGGGGACAAAACCGTCCGGTGCGGGGGGGAAGACTGTGCAGTATGTTCGGCGGAGGCGAAAGCGGGGGAAACATCAGGGGTGAGGAGGAGGACGATTTATCTCTTCTCAACAACACGGGGTAGAAGAAAGCTTCGCCTAAAAAAGAAAGGGGGGCCCAGAACTTGCCAGCCTCCACAGAACAAGAATTGGAAAAGGGAACCGCACCGGAATCGTCCTCTCAGAGGTCCACCGTGGCGTAACTGTGGGTCCCCTGATGGCTTGTGATTTGTGTCAAGGGTGAAAAAGAAAGGGGAAAAGGTTGGTTTCAGCAAAGGGGTCCCACAAGAGGAAAGGGGACGGATAGTGAAACTCCATCTCGACCCGCTACCGGCTCAAAAAAGGGGAGAACTGAATACCACTGGCCGCGCTCGGAGACATCATTACCAGAAGTCCGAACGAAATCGCAAAGAGAGAGACAATTTCATTCCTTACAGTTGAAAAGAGCGGAAGTGGGAAAACAAAAAAAAAGCAAAAAAAGATCGGGCAACTGGGAGAGTTAACTTTGCGATCAGGAAAAGCGAAGGGGTGAAAGGGCAAACCGTTCCCCACCACCAAAAAAAAAAACGTAGAATAAGGTTCCCAGAACGCAAACAAAAAAAAAGACAAAGAAGTTCCAGTCATCCCTACAGAGAATCGAAAAAGGAAAGCCTTCTATTGCTCGCAACAAGTCGGGTCTGACCGAAGCCAGAAAAGACAGAACCGCTCAGCAGACATGGAGGACGGATACACTCTTGAACATCCCACGGAGAAAAAAGAATAAGAGAAGAGGGATGCCATCTGGTTACCTCCAGAGGCTGTCCCGGACCCCACAAAGGATCGGCGACCTCCTGAAACCTACACTTAAGAGGAAAAAGGTTTGGAAAGAACAAGTATCACGTGCTCAGCGGGCGGAAAATTGTAAGCCAGGAAGAAGGGCGGTACATCATTCTGTCCCGCCCTCCGCAGGAAAAAAATGACTGATTCATTAGCAATAAACAGCACGGAAGAGACTCCGAACAGAGGGAGAGGATCTGAACCTTCTGTTATGAATTCAGTGTCCGAAACAAGTTCTTGCAATGCTTTGAATATCGCTTAAGACGAATCCGGGGAGAGCATTGGGATCGGGAGCCATTAAGTGAAACGAGAGGAAGAAGAGGAGAAACGTAAACAAGCGCCAAGCGACCCCGCGCTGACAAAGGGATGTGCCCCAAAAAAGGAAGTCGGCCAGAAAAAGAGAAGAACGCGCACGTAATCCAATAGAAGAAGGAAACCAGAGTCCGTCGTATCAATCACTATTGAGGTATGTCCTTTAAATAGCGTCCACACGGGACGAAGTGAGGGAGAAAGAACAACCGAAACGAAAGAACGAGAGAAAAGGAAAAAGGCTTGGCGTACACTGGGAGGCGCTGTAAAGCTGCCTTAGAAAAAGCCGTCCTGCCAAGAACATCGACCAAGAGAAGGCCGCCGAACAAAGAAAAAAGGTTAAGGCATAAGCCCGCCCCTTAGGATTCACACAAGAATCCACCCCAGAGGGCCTACAAAACAGCGTTCAGGGTCAAAAAGTGAAAGAGAATCAAGCAAAGGATAGCATGAAAAATAGACAGGGGCCCCCAACCGAAGGTGACACGATCCGGCGTGTGACTTTTTTATAAGATAAAAAACAGTTAACAGAAAACTTGGGTTCACACCTTAAAAAGCAAAAAAGACGTCCGTTCTAGAGCAAGCCAGAAGTGAGGAGCATCTTAGAGATAGTGAGTCAAGTACAGCCCTGGAAAAACGCAGCAAAAGAAGAAAAACTAAAGATTGGCCCACCATCTCGGCCGCAAAATTCCGCTAGAACAAAATAAAGACCGGCGTCCGAGTCTGATCTCGGCGAAAACAGAGAGCCAGAAAGAATCCCACCGTAAAGAAGATGCGACCAGACGCCAAAAACAAGACCAAAGGAAGCCGAGGGAAAAGCTCAGCAAAAAGAGGGGAACGACGCCCGCGGCCCCTCATTCTACCACACGTAATCCTCAAAGTCAAGACAAAAAGGTGGAAAAAACAAAAATCCTAGGCGGAAAGAGGAACGAAAGAAAAACGAACTGCTACTTGCAAGAATCATCAGCAGGCAAGCCACTAAGACAGTCAGAAAAATTCTCCCGTAAAGAAAGCAGTTATTAAAATCCAAGAACCAACACCTCCACCGGAGAAAGAAAGGGGGGAAGAAGAACACTCTACTAATGCGAAAGGGGAAACCATGTCGAAAAGGGACAGGAAACGGAAGGCTCTTGTGAAATGAGAAAAAAACGCAGCCGCCAGTGCTCCGGAAGCGCCACGAAAAATAACAAGGCTGGGATTCTCTAAAGGAGGCAAAACCGATCATAAGCACGAAAAATCTCTACTAAGGAAAAGGAATAGAAGAGGAAAAGACGGCCCCCATCACCAAGAGATAGACCCGAAAATCGGAAGGGGGGAGGGGAGCTAATCCTATTTCTAGGGCAAAGGTCTAATCACAAGAAAAGGCTAAAAAAGGTCGAATGGGGGAAGGAAACAACCTCGATAATTCGCTCCTATAAAACTCTAAAAAAAAAACGGATGAAGGTAGGGGGAGCTATATGGTAAAGAAGGAATGTAGAGGGGGGGGAGGGAAAGGGGAAGGGGTGATGTTTAAGGGATTTCATTTCGCGTTTCTAGAAATCGGATCTCTCGAGAAGTACGTAGGGGAGCGGAAATAGATATTGGTAGGATGTGCCGGGGAAAGCAGTCCTATGACCTTAATCCCTTAGCGAAGGAGGGCCAAGGAGGTTAAATCAGGTTGGCGATTGACGAGTAAGCGGCTATGTGAAAGTCTGGTTATGGACAGGATCAATTGAGGAACTGAAGGTGCGCAGGGGACAAAATAATATAAGCGGGATTGTCCTGAGAAAAGTAAGGGCGCGTAGTTAGATCAGCAGCGTTCGAGTTAATCCTTAGGGGAAAGTGGATGCTCTGAGGAGGATAATCTGGGGGAAAGGAAAGGGGCCATAGAGGGACTGGCAACTTAGAGGAAGGGCAGTAGCATCGCGGAAGGGGTGGCGACTTGAGCTATGGCTTGCGATGGCATCCGGTAGAAAAAGGACGTCAGGTGATGACTGTTTAGGCGATGGAAAGGAGGACGGGTCGAAAGGAGAGAGGGGAAGGAGGGGACACTTTTGAGGATGATTAAAAAATAAAGTGGAGGGAAAAGAGAGATGCGCTTCGACGGAAAAAGTGTGGGTGTGGGGGGGGGGCAAAAGGTCGGGATGGCGTAATTTTTTCTCGTATCTAAAAGATTGCGGTTGACTCGCTTAACCATGGGAGGAAGGAGTGGAAAAGAAAAAGGGTGGGGGAGGATGACGTCTCGTCTCAGGAACGGGGCTGTCAGACTCCTAGAAAAAGGAAAAGATTTCTCGAAAATGAATTAAAGGGAGGGAGGGGGGTCCAAGTTTAGGGGAAAAAAGTTGGCTGAGGAAGTAATAAAAACCACGAGGAAGATACTGTCAATTCGACTTGCTCAGCAGGGCGATGCTACTTGATTTCAAGGGAGTAAAAATCCTACCCCTCTCTTAACGCTGGAGAAGGGGGGTCGCCCCAACAGGCAGGTATTAGGGGTGGAAAATAAGTCCGGGTCTTGGATTAAAGAGGGGACGGGGGGGGGAGGGATCTGTGAGAATGTTTCTCTTCAGGACGGAGGGGGGACGCCATGATAAACGATAGACCAGTTGAAAGAAAAGACGGGTCTGGCTTGCGCGAGGGAAGGAGAAAAAAAATCGTTGTGGTCTTGGAGCCGAAACGCGGGGTACAAAAGTTAGGTACGACCAATGTTAACTGGAAGATACAGGGGGAGACTTCGGGAAAGAGGGCGTTGCACGGAGAGAGGGGGAGGGAGATTAAGGGATGAGTCTACGAGGGGGGAGGGCGAGATTCGTGGATCCACGAACAGGGAAAAGGGAATGGGGGGGGGGGGGGGAGGGAGTTCTGGCAGAAAAGGGAAAGGAAAGGGCTCACACGGGAATGGAAAAAGAAACGGAGAGGGGGGAAGAAGAAGATTCAACGCACCTGTGCCAGTCTAGCGCGTAATCATAAAGAATTGGAAACGATTACGCATGCCATATTTGACGCGGAAGGAGGAGAAAACGGTAAATGGCAGGAATTGAGTTCCGCGGAAAGGGCGGCGAAGCGGAAAAAAAAAAAAAAGGAGCCTGATCGAAAAAAAGGGTCCGAACTCTGCTTCACCGATCATGTTCTTTGACAAAGGGGTGCCGGGAAGGGGGGTTTAATTGTATTCAGGGAGGAGACGAGCCGTTGTGGAAGGAAAAACCGCGGGGGCATCCCATGACTTCGATCTCTAAGTCGGTTTGGCTACCCGAGGGAGTGTCATTTCAGACGAGGAACCTGGTGAAACAAGGCAAATGGGCGGTTCCGAGCGGGACGGCGGTTCAGCCACCGGAAGGGGGTTGCGAAGAAGAAAGGAAAGGGGGGGGGGTTCGAATTCAACCGGAGATAAAGGACCGGAAGGAAGGGGTCGCGTTGATAGGAAGTTATGGGGAGGGGGGAAGGGTGTGGAAAGGGGGGAAAGTCTCAAGAAAAAAGGGAGGAGAGAAATAGCGAAAAGGTAACGATCTGTGGCGGGGGGGGGGGAAACTTCGAAAACCTTCCGGGAAAGGAATTGGGCAACGCACTTCAAATTATGCGGTCGAGGTTCGACAGAGGAGGGAAAGGGGGCTGTAGGTAGGCGAGAGCGCACGTTGTAATCCGAGTTCGGTGGGTATACCATCGACGGGTATATGGATGGAAAATCAGGAAATTGGACGCATGGTTCGGAGGGGAAAAAAACATATTTGCACTGGCGGCGCCTAAAAAGAAAGGAAAGAAAAAAAGTGCAAAAGTGGAGATGGACCTCGGAGTCGTCCGTTCCTGGTGGAGTGGAACCTGGGGGGGGGAAAGTATTGTTCGGGAGAATGAAATTAAGGAGACTGAAATTCGCTCTAGAAAAAAAAACGGAGATTGAAGGAAGAGAGTACCCTGGCGAAGGGTAGAATAAAAGGGAACCCGCATTAGACTAGAACTAACAGACTTGCCCATGTTGAACCAAGAAAAAAGATCAGTCCTCTCCAGATTTAACAGGAACGTTTCCTGCGGATGGGTAGGGGGGGGGCGAAGGGAGGGACGCAACGCCGGTGGAAAGAGGGGGACGAAGAGAAAAAAGCGTCCCATTTGTGCCGTTATGTTAAAATCCATCTATAACCGCGCCTGCTCACACCGAAAGAAGAAAAAATGAAAAGAGCGAGGAAGACATAAAGAAAGACGTTTACCCGAGAAGAAGAAAAAGGCAAAAGAGGGACAAGGTAAGTCACTGACCGGGCAAACGATCTGAGGAAGTTGAAAACGCACAATCAAAAAAGATCTACCTTTTCGCGGCGTGAAAACGAAAAATGCAATCGGGAAGGGGGTCTGGATTAATCCAAAAACGAAAAAAAAAAGGAAAACAAAGCAGAAATCTTCAGATAACGCGACAACTCAAACAGAAGGAGACCTTTCTCCCTCCAGTGGCGAATTCATTCACACCAGTGAAGATCGCAACAGGGATTTGCGGAAAGAAGCCCGATACACGGGAAAAAAAAAGAAGGGAGAGGGAAGGGGGGGAAAATGGAGACTCTTAATGCAAGGCCCATCAAAACTCAGGGCAGAACGAATTCCAGATCTAGAAAAGGTGGATGAACAAAATGGAGCGCGGCGGAGGCCCACAAAAGGATAGCGCCGCCGCATAAAATTAATAAAAAAAGGGGGGTGGTGCAAAAAAGCAATGAGCGTTGCAAGAACGTCTAGGGGAAATTTTCTATAAAGGCGAAAACTTATTGCGTACGCATGAAAAAAACCGACCCTCCCGGAAGAAAGAGGTATCCAGGAGAAAACCTCCAGCGTAGACAGGAATAAAAAATAAGGGGGATACCCAATGAGGGAAATGGGTAAGTTCCTCGCCGGATCGGCACATGGACGGGAAAAGGAAGCGGGAGACCGAAGGGGTAGTCATGGAAGAGTAGATGAAGGGGGAACTATCTTGAAGGGGGGGGGGCCCTCCCTTAACATCTACATACCGACCCCGCGACTAACAAGAGTCACTTTTTGAAGAATGAATAGGAAAACCACTCAGGGAAAAACAGAAGGAACTTATACCTCACTCAAAGAGAATAAGAGAAAGGGAAGGCCAGGAAGAAGGGGGAAAGGGAGATTGTCCGGTCAATGCGAGGCGTCCCTCAAGGTAACCATCTTTGCGGGGAAAAAGAAAGACGAACGAGAGGCAATAAGACCCTCCAGTCGGTGGATTAACTGTAGGATAGCCGCTGACTGCAGCCCAAGCCGTGTCTGAAAGAGGGAACATTCGAAAAAGAGAAACCGATAAAAAAGGAAAGAAAATTGCTTCCTAAATAAAGCCAAAGAAGGGGAACAAAACCAGCCAGGGGGTGCGAAACACATCTTTGGCCCAGCTCTCATCGATGGGGAGGAAGAGAAGAAATCATACGAGAAAAGCAGGAAAGGGCTAGGTCGCAGGGAAAAGAAAAGGAGGATGGCAGGACGGCATCCTAAACAAGCCCAGAAACCGGGGGAACCTTACACGGGCCAAACGCAACAGCCGTGATAGAATCAGCAGGGCTTCAGAGAAATAGTACCAAGAAGGAAGGGGGTCTGCCAGACCCTTCCCGCTCACGCCGACGGAATACAGATGTACTCAACAAATAGAAGGCTAACAGGGAAGAGAGAACTCAAATAAAGGAAACGGAGAAGGATAGAGTGCTACATACAAACTACGTACAGAAATAAAGAAAGGCCTAAGGGGCATCTCGCATCTATGGGGGGGGGGAAACTCACAAAAAGGAATAAACCGGAACCACGAGCAAACTCGTTCAAATGGAATCAAGCACAAGAAGTCACTCCGGAACGAGCACAGGGAAAAAAAAAAAGAAGCACTACATCGCCGCAAAAGTCCTCCGCATAACTTCAATGTTGAGATCGATAACTACTCCAGAACATAAAGGGAAATCCAGAAAGGAAGAGCTGATACTGATAAGGAAAAACAGGAAAGGAAAAAAAAAGGCCGATCATTGCACTTCCCGAATCCAAAGCATGATTACGAATAACAGAGCCACAACACAATAATAAAACCTGAAACTGCAAAGGATCTAAAGACGAACTCCAAACTGATGCTAAACGGGAAAGCACGCGGTAAGCTCTGGAACATTCGACAAGAGGACATCATTTCTCTGAAGAAACCCGCAAAGAAAAAAGAAAAAGGGATTCGCTCAATCGAAAAGAGGAAAACGCCCCGACGCAAAGGCGCTTCACTGGGAAAGGGAACGATGCATGCGTAAAAAAACCAAAAATATCTCGCCAGAGAGGAGCGAATCAAAGCGCAAATAGGGGGAATCGAAGGGGGGAACTCACTTCAACCTCCAGTTCGAAGGGTTAAAAGACCCTCCGAGACAAGCCCAGATAATATCGAGCAAAAGAGTATGAAGGAAGAGGTCGGCGTGCGGAAAGGGTCTCAGAGGGGTAGTTAATTAGAAGGGGTTGAATTGCAATGGGCCGCGTTGACAAGAAAATAGGTGAAGTCTCAAAGGGGGCGCGAAGAAGGAGCGGTGAGAGATATTGTCTTATTTTGGGCGGCGGGAAAGAAGGGGAGGAGGGACAGTAAGGAAATGTGCGGAGGGAGGTGGGTATTATCTGGCATATGAAAAGCCAACATGAAGGAGATTTGATGCAAAAGGAGCAATGGAGGGGAAGGAAGGTTTCTCATTTGACTCTAGTAGCGGATGGCCATGGTTCCAGCAGTTGGGAAGGACAGGTATCTCTCCTCGCGGCGTCGAGTTATCAAGTCGGAGGTGGAGCTCGGAGGAGTCAGAATCTTGGCTGAGGGGAAGGGAAAAGAGGATCGTGCTGGCCGCGAGTATTATGAGTCAGCAGGGGGCATCCTTGATTTGGAGGGAGGGAGCGGGGGACGGATGTCATCTATCAACACTTGGTTCAGGACGGAAGGTGGGGGAGAAGGGGTCGGCGTCGTGGTCGAATGTTGTGGAGCGGGAGGGGCAGTAAGGTCTGGGGTTACTCCGCAGCTACGTGAGGGGGGGAAGGGGGGGGGCGGCGTCAGTCGACATCAGAGGAGATGAGACGAAAGGGGTCTAAGTCGTAGGTGTTGTCGCCGAAGAATCATACTTAAGCGGGAGGGGGTTTGCGTTCGAGCGGAACATTTTTCGGCCAGAGGGGGGGTGATTCAAAGTATTTTCTGTGGGAGGCGGAAGGGGGCAAACCAAAAAAAAAAACCGTGCGGTAATTTATTAAAAAAAGCACTAGAAAGGAGGGGACAAGGTCTCGCAACAGCGGCTGATTGATAGGAAACCGTTTGGCGTTCAAGGTGACAAAGGGTTGGATGGTGAAACTGTTGAGCGGGGCAGGGAATTAAAAACCTGATCCACGAGTCTCGGGGAAATAGATGAAGCTACATGCATGACTCTCACGGGACTTTTGGGAAGGGTTAAGAGGAAGCGCTTAAAAAAAGGAGGGTAAAGAGCTTTTGCTACAAGAAGGGATTTCTTACATGTTTACAACGAAGAAGTAAGGAGACTTTGGGGGGGGAAGGAGGGGGAATACGTTTTCGCGGGTTTCAACTTGAAACGAAGGGAGGTGGCTCAGGCACAAGGTTACCTGGAATAAAGGAAGAAAAGCTGCGGGAAAGGGAAAATAGGGCGTTTGGTCTTTATCACGAAACTAGGGGACCAAATTCTTGAAGCCAAGATCAGATTGGAAATTTCGACGAAGGGACGCTGGAGTGTCACGGAGGGAGCGGGGTAGGGCGGTTCGTCGAGGTTTTATGTCTAGAAATGAGTAGGAGCACCCTATCTGGCAGCAAAGGTCGCTGGGAGCCAGGGTACGGAAGTGCAGAGGAACTTTGAATAATAGGGAAAGGAGGGGGGCTACGTAAAGGGGGAAAAAGAAGACAAGGTGAGGCTGTCTTGCGCAGCTATCAAAGAAGTGGCAAAGAAGGCGGGGTCATAAAGAAGGGGGGAAAAGAAAGGAGCAAGGAGTGGAGCGTAGGGGGGGGAAATATCGCGTCTAAGGAAGGGGACTTCATGTCACATTGTGTCTGGGGCCCGGGGGGTGAGGGGGACGTTCCTACAATAAGAGGGAAGGATAAAATTTCCGCAGATTCTTCACTCTGAATTTGCTGGGCAGAATGGGGGCCCAGGTTAAGTTGTGGTTCTGGGAGGAAAGGAGAGGCCGTTGGGGTGGCCCAGGACAGCCGCGGAGTAATATTGGCATAAAAATGAACAGGGAAACAAAAAGACCAAAAGAAAAGAAGGACTTACTTTTGCGAAAGCTGGGATGGTCCAGTTCAGTCAGAGGCTAAACCTTTCCACCCGATAACGATTGCGGGGTTAAGGGGCGGAGGCTTTTCAGGACCAGACTATTTACGAGAAAAGAGGGGAGGAAGTCGACACCAGGAGGAGAAAGGACTATATGTTGGGTATTTTCTAGGTATCTGGTTATGAGGTTGGAAAGCGGGTGGGGGACAGGTGTACGTTCCTCAAAGAAACCGGCATTTAAAGAGGAAAATTCAGCGGAAGGGAAGATGGTGGCGGGTGTTTGGGCACTGACTCACGAGCGTGCCAATGGAAAGAAGGGGGAAAAAATTGCCGGAAGGGTGAAGGGGCATGTGAGTGTCGAGCGTGCAACGGAGTTGCGGGTGAGGGCCGAGGAACGTGTATCCGAATTTAGGGGTGGGAAAAAAGAAGAGAGGAACGAGAGGGGGGGGCAAGATCCTTCAAATGGGGACTCTGGTTGGCGACTTGACAAAGATTTCAACGCGGGGGCTCAGAGACCAAAAATAGTAAACGAACAAGCACAGGAGGGGGAGAGTGGAAATTAGGCCGAGTACGGTGGCGGGTTTCACCTTGAAGGAGGGAAGGAAGGGAAGGAAAAGCTGGTGGATTCTTACGCTGCCGAAGT
>Ga0179593_1387811_pt1 | contig 12324 bp, 17 predicted proteins | sample CZODoug2_1_08_16_FD_185931 | JGI IMG/M metagenome (GOLD analysis project Ga0179593, IMG submission 185931) | Vadose zone soil fungal communities from Angelo Coast Range Reserve, California, USA - CZODoug2_1_08_16fungal (PacBio error correction) | ecosystem: Environmental > Terrestrial > Soil >...
CCAGGCGGGGAAAAAGAAAGGGGGGGGGGGGAAAATTCAAAGTGACAAGACGTTACGCGGGAATCAACCCCCTGAGGAAAGAAACTGACTGGAAGATCCCGGGACTGCCCCCGCTGGGCTCGCTCATCCACCACGAACGAAAACGCGGAAAAAAAAACCACAAAAAAAAGGCCCTGAGCAGAACAGACACTTGAGGGGGAGAGAATTGGGGTAGGTACTTTGGGGACGAACAACTGTCAAAGAGCGCTAAGCCCTTGAAGGGGAAAGGGGGGGCCCCCAGAACCGAAAGCAAAAGAAAGGAAAGGTTGGTACAGGAAGGGGACCAGCCAAAACCCACACCTGAAAAAAAGAGTTACCGTAGTCTGGAAGACCCCGAACTCCCGGGGCAGCCAAAAGGAGGGGGGGGGGGGAGGGAACGGTGGGGACCGATAGAAAGAGAAATTTGAAGGTGGGGAAGGAACTAAAGAGAAAAAGAAATAAACCAGTATAACCCTGACCACAACCATTGCAGTAGGTCATTCGACAAGGGGGAGCTGCGGGAACAAGGGCAAGTGGACCGGCGTCAATGCTCAGGCAGGGAGGGGGCTCAGAGGAAAGGGCCAGGAAAGGGCGACCAGAACAGCGTAAGAAATGGGTTCCAAATGAACCGGTTCCGATACGCTGGAAGGCAAAGGGAGAGGGGAAAGTTCCCGGGTAGGGGGGGTCGAGCGGGAGGGAGAAAAACGACCTTGACGAAAACCCAAGCGAACGGGAAGCGCCAACGGAGAAACCGATAATGCTGACTCCTACGAGGGACAGCCCGAGGGGGAAAACGGGCAACACAAAAACAGGGGGTTGGGGGGAAGATGACGCTCGATGCAAGTCCCGGATCTGGATCCACACCGATGCAAAGAGGGGGGGGAAATGAATAATCTTTCAAAAACCTGTGAGAGACGACCTGAGGGAGGGGGGCAAACTCTGAACCCCGAAGAAAATCGCCAGCAGGAGAAAATCCCTCTAAAACTCTCAAGCGGAGGGAGGGGGGGGGCCCAAAACTTTGGAGAAGTCAAGTTCAAAACATTAAGGAGCTCAACGCGTTACCGAAAAGGATTAAAGGCAACTTAGAAAAATTGACATCACCCAGAGAATTACAAGGAATCCCCTACAATAAAAGGAGAGAGTAACAAGGAATGGCGTGGTCAGCACCAGCCCCCCGGTACCCCGCATGGAAACCTCAGTCTAATGCGGGAAAGATACCGAGAGAGAAAATCGGCAAAAAGTAGAGAGGGAAGGGTAAGCGACGCCTTCGCCCAAAACTCGAAGTGAGGACCAGGACGAGAATGTGCCATGCGAAAACCAAAGGTGGGCGGGGTAGGCCCAGCGCATAATCTCATCTAATACGTTAAAACACGAACGATGTAAAAACAGACTAAAAGCTCAAGGAGGCAAAGAGGGTAGGGAAAGGGATAAAAAAATCGCCCCAGACACCAGAAAAGGGTTACACCCCCCATGCCAAAAAACCTCCACTTGCTTAAAAGAACAACAGGAAAAAAAGAAAATACGAAGTTAAAAATCCGATGACTTATGGGGTAAAAAAACACGAATGAATGGCCGCACGGCCCCAGGGAGAGTTCTCAGCCGGAGAATAAAAGGGATAAAAGGGGGGGATGTACATCATAGACAAACAAAGACGCAGACCCCAGACTTAACTGTGCACGAAAAAGAAAGAACGGCAGATGACTTTTTAGGGGGAGGGACGCGCAGAAACTTGGCCTAGACGCAGTAAGAAATATTGGGACAGACTCAAGGAGAAAAGGATGGGGAAAAAAATTGAATAGCGGCCACGGATAATCGGAACAGTTCGGTGGTAAAAACCACGAAACCGGAGAAGGGGCCGAAACCACCGTGAAGGACAACGAGAAAGTGGGAATGGCACGAGCAAAACCTACAAAAAGTTCCAGGGACCCTCATGACGGGAAAAAAAACAGGATATCCGAATTCAACAATAGTTGAGCGCAACAGTGTCAAACTGAGGGAAGACGTAAAAACCCTCCTGAAATATGGGGAATCGCCCGTGGGAGGAGACAAGGTAAAAAAACCACGACGGGGGGACAAGGACGTTGAAGCTATCCGTTCACCGAGTGGGAAACTGTAAGGGGGACGCGGTCCGGCCGTGGAAAGGGGCCTCTGATGATTCAACTTCCCCCCCACGATGCACCCGAAATAGTCTCAGAACAAGTCACCACGCCACACCCCGGGGGGGGGTAAGGTGCACCTCGGTCTCCGCCGAATGGAAAAAAGTAAAGAAAATTCCGGAAAAAACGCCCGTTCTCGGATCCCGCCTTGTGACTCACACCACCCTCAAGGAGCAAAGAAATGAGAGAAATGACTTACTAAAAAAATCAGTCATACCAACGGAGGTAAAAACCTTGAAAGTGTCCCCATGAGATAACAACTTTTACAAGGTTACCAACGAACAGCAGGAACAAAAAATGAGAATCAAACAACAAGCTTAGGGGAAAGTAAAAAGAAAGATCGGTTTCTGACTCTCACACGGTACCAGGGGCGTAGCGTCCATGCAAAGGCACCCCTTAACGGCAATCGGCTGGTCACCGGGTTCGTGGAATGCAAACTTTCACTCAAAAAAAGTGGCTTGGGTGAATGCTTAAGGAAAAGGAGCGGGAAAAAAGTCTCGAACCGGGCGTGGTTAATAAAGTCACAAAAACGCTAAACAGGGTGAAGGAGACCCGAGGAAAGTTACTCCAAGCTTGCTGTGAACTGGAGGAGTCGGGAGGGGGCCTGGGGCAAAGAAACACCTACCCCGACAGCAATAAGGGAAGAGTCACGGAAAGGATCAGCTCCACTAAAGGTACTCAAAAGTCTGTCCAGGAAAAAAAAAAACAGGTGGTCGCGCGGTCTAGTGAAGCGGAGTGTAATTTGACGTGTAGAAGCCAAGTGGCCAGAATAACCGAGATCGGGTATGACCTAAAAAAGGTTGGGGTCACAAACCGTTGCAATCGCGGGGTAATGGCCAACAAAAAAGGGCGACCGACCAGGGCACATATAGATCATGTGGAAAAACCTCCCTTAACATCCGGATGGGGGAAACGGGGGGGCCTGTCTCCGTCAGGAAGACACAAACCCGGGGGCGTCGACAAAGGGTCGTATCATAAAACCCTCGAGAGTCCAGTTCACGGCAAGCACAGGGAACGCGAAGGAGCGTCCCGCAAAACCCGGCCTGAGGGGACTCAGTGGAGGCAAATGAGGGAAAAGGGGAGAGAAAAACGGGAGGGGGAGTAGAGGGAGTAACAAAATCACTGAAAACTAGCCGGAGCGAAAAGCTCATTGGACGAAAGTCCAAAAACATTCCTAGACAGGACAGAAAAGGGGGCAAAGGAGGGGGGCGGGGGGGGCAGGCCGTGGGAGACCAAAAGTAAGGTGTGGTCAAAACCGACTGTCAAAGTAACGAGCTCCGCGATGCGACCTCACTGGGAAGAAATGTGGGAGGGAGGCCGAAAAGGCTCCCTTGCCCAGAAAGGAGGAGGTAACGCCTACGAATACCCACATCACAGGGTCGCAAAGACGGAAAAAAGGGGGTGGGGGGGGGGGGGGGGGGGAAAAATTCCGGGGGGGGGCGAACGCACCCTAGGTCTGGTCTCAGGGTCTGCATCTTCAAACGCTCTGCTCGGACAGTACTGCTGATGGGAGGAACGCCGGACGGAGAAATAGGGGTGGAAAAAGGCGGGAGAAAGGGAAAAAAAAAAAAAAGGTACGCCGTAAAGGAGGTCATGAAGCAAAAGATGGCAAGACAATGGCACTAGAATAGGGGGGAACCGGAAGGAAAAAAAAACTCCTCGAATGAATGGGGGAAAAAAGGTGCACTTTCACAAAGAACATGGGAACAGGGTCAGTCTGATAATACGCTGGAGCAAGGGGGGGAAAAAAGGCTTTGATAAGTAACCAGAAGAGAAAGGAGAGTCGAGCCACAGGAACGAAATCTGTCTTATCCCGAGAAGGCACGGTCGCTTAGTCAAAAACATAAGAACGACATCTCGGAAACCAGGAAAACATGACCAAAGTCGAAGCGAGTACAGGGGAAACCGCAGAAGCATGAGGGGGGGGAAAGCAGGTAAGGGGGGTCGCTAACAACCTGCCGCTTTGGGCCGATACGCTATTGGACCGGCCGAGAAAAAGCCGTCCGAAATCCTGGGAAATGGAGATCAACACAAAGGGAGGGACAAAAGATCGCAAACGTTTCTGGTGGAAAAACCCTCCAAGAAGATCGCCCATGACAAAAAGGGAACAGGGCCAACAAACAACAAGGAGATGAGAATAGATTAATGCCAACAGCAAGGGGCCACAGAGAGGTAGGGACCTGGAGGGGAGATGAAGACACACCAAGTGACCAAAAAAAAACAACGTAGGCCAGGGTCTACGCCCTCCGCGGGAAACTGGGGGGGAAAAAAAAAAAAAAAGGGGGGGGAGATAGGGGGAAGAAAAGTTGACGGGGGGGACGGCCCAAGGCGCTGGAAGGCCCTCTGTGTTTCTAGGACCTCAACGCAACATTCGTCCGGGATTGTTAAAAAAAAACGGTGGTGGCAAAGAAGAGAAGAGAAGGAGAGTCCCGGGACGGTGTGGTCAACCATGAAGGCACGGAGGGGAAAAGGGGGGACTTGGGGGACTTGCTGCGCCCAAGGGCCCCAAACCTACCGGGGAGGAACAACGTCAATGGCCGAAGAGAAGGGGAGAGGGTCGTCAAGAGGAAAGCCCAGGGCGGGGAAAATTCGGGTTCAGGCCCCTTAAATCGACTCTCTCACCAACAACGGGAAAAAATCCAGAATAAAACGAACACTACAGGAAAAACCGCCAACGTGGAGGAAAAAAAAACGAAAAAAAAAAAGGGGAGTCGAGCGAGAAGAACCATACAACGTCCCGGGGAAAAAGGGGAAAGAAAGGGGGAGCTGCCGAACCTCCAGGGGGGAGAAAAATCACTACCCACCTCACAAAGAAAAAACCAAACCTGAACCACCACGCTAGACCGAAACAAAAGGGAACTTCATGCCCTTGGGGACAAACCGAACACTTAAGGAGGCCCGGGGGGGGGAAGGAAAAAAGGGGGAGCAAGGGAAAAAAAAAAAAAAACGAAGCAGAGGGCAGGAAAACGCCTTTGAACCCAACCAAAGAACCCCTGGGCTAAACTTAAAACCTATTAGCCCTTTAGAGAGCAACACGGGGTCAAAAATCCAGGGCGGGGGGGGGGGTGGGTCGAGAACGTGGCCGAAAGGGAAGGCTTTTGGAGGGTGAAACTCTCAAGAGGGAACAGTGATGCGGTGGGAAGGGAAAGAGAAGGGGATTGAGGAAGGAAGCCACAAAGTGGCCCGAGGCGGTGGAGAATGGGGGGGGGGGACAAACGAAAGCACCAGGAAAAAGACATGGGCGATGAGGGAAAGGAGGGGGCGATCAGGAGAACCCAACCACAACCGCTGGGAGGGGAATTGGGAATGGTATGGGGGACATTTGGGGGAAACGCTGAAATCTGAAAAGGAAAAGGTGCCGGAAGAACCAAAGGAAAAGCCCGAGCTGGGAGGAAACAACGAAAGGCGGTAAAAGGAAGCCACACAAACTACCGGTTGCTCGCGATAGGGGAAGGTACTCTATCCAGGAGGAAAGCACGGGGAAGACTCAGGGAAGAACGGGGGGGAACCGAGACTTAAAGGGGAGGCGGGCAAGGACAATGACCTAAAGCCAGCCGTTGGGATCAACTCGAAGATCAATAAGGTGCCTCATGACATAACAAGGTCTGAGAGCAGAACAGGGGTCTCGGGAAAAGAAGGACAAGAAACTGGGGGGGGGATCGATAATGGGAAAGTCAGAAATCAGGAAAAACTAATACAAGGACTGGAGGATAAATCAACTCCGCAAAAACCAAGGAGGCCCAAGAAGAAGGGAGAGTCGGCAAAGAACGCAAAAAGTCACGGAAAAAAACAGGGAAAAAGACGAAGGGGGAGGGGAGAGCAGTAACTCAACACCTGCGCCCAAGCCATTTACGGGAAAAATGGAACCAACTTGGCTGAAAGAGAAAAGAGGTGGGGGGGGAAAAACAAACGAGGTGAGGGGACAGCGCCCGGGGGGGGTCGGAAGGATAGGGGTAACTCCGCACACAACATGAACCGAAAAGAGGAAGAATTAAAAGAGAAAAAAGAAAGTAGGGGACCAGATGCCCAACCTTCCAGCGGGCTCAAGACCGGGGGGGAGAAAACCAGGCCAGAAAAAAAAAAGTGGAACAAAAAGCTCAATGAAAAGTGACCCTCTGAAGACGAGGGAGACGGGCCTTTTCCTATGAATGGCCATCTCGAGGAGGGAGACCTATAAACAGGCCGAAGAATCAAAAAGCATGGGGCACCCTGATAAAAGAAAGAACCGGAAAAAAAAAAGACAAAAAGGCATGTGGGAACTAGGTCGAGGGACCCGCCGCCAGGGGAAATTTTGCGAAGGGAAAAGAAAAGAAGGGGACCATGTCGGCTAATGAGACAGACGGCAGGGGGGGCAACGGGCCAGCGGTACGAGTGGAAGATCTGACGGGGACCTTAAAACCTCTTTAAATACCAATAAAGGATCGGAGAAGGGGGACCGACCTGTTCTCAAAAACGGTCAGGGGGTGGAGGGGGGAAACAGAAGAAAACGGCATAAGTCGGGGGTACACTCTTTCAGGGGAAAAACAGGAAGCAAAAAACATTTCACCTTCCGCGATAGGTCTTCAGGGTTCTCCAGGGAAAAAGGATGGAAAAAGAATAAAAAAAATACGCCCCGTCAAGAATAGGAAAAAATACTCACTCTGCCCAGAACGGGGGGAAAAAAATGAAGCGTGATTTGAAGCAGGGAAAAAAAAGGACTTTTCCCAAGGAAGAAGTGGAACCCGTGGACAGGACCGGGAAGGGTGGCCTCTGAGGGCACACGGGGGGGGAACCCTTGAGAAAGAAATGGAAAAAAAACCCGCCCCAGGAGTTGAATGAACAACACGGGGGGTCTTACCTTTACCTGAAGATGAAGACTGGCAAAGGAAAAAAACTCTAATCAACTAAAGGGAGAGGAAGAAAAGGGTGGAAAAACTTACCTCAAATTCAAAAAAGGAAAAGAAGAAGGGAAGCCCGTCTGAGGGCCCTTACCAAAGTAAAGTGAAGAAGTAAACCCCACTACTCGAAAAATCTCCAAAAGGGGGTGACCGTGGGGCCAGCCGCACCGCGTCAAAACTCGGGAAAAAAAAGACATCTCACACATTCGCCCGAAAAAACCAAAGGAAAGACTTCTGCCGAAAGCCGGCAAAACGAAAAACAGAAGCGTTCGCAGGAGTGGGGGCCGGGGGAGAGAAAGGTAACGACCCCTTCTTGTCATGCGTGAGGGGGAGTAAGTGGGTCACATGATTGGGGGGGTCAATTCGAGAAAGTCCTCCGGTCTGCTTTCAACAAGGGCGGGGAGGAAAAGGTCAAAGGGAAGGAAAAGACAAGATGGAAAAGCACAAGGCGTTCTGTAATGATAATAAGGAAGGGGAACGAAAACAAAAGAGTCAATCAAGAACTCCGCCAAGCAAAAAAAAGGATGTCGGCCCGGTAAAATCAAACACGAAGACGGAACGGGTGGGGAAAGTTTGAAAAAAAAAAAAGCAATGGTGGGACGACCTCCAAAGATAGTACTTGTTAAACCAGGGGGGAAAGAAGGAAACCTGGGGAGCCGAAACCTTAGAAATAGAAAATGGGTCGACAAAGTGGCTGAGGAAAAAGGATTACACGGCGAGTAAAGCCACCCAGAGTCACTTGCAGAGAGAAATAAAGGTAACTTCAATGGACTCCGGGAAATTGGGGGGAAGAACTATGACAAACCCCGTTGGGACACGACGGGAGGAAAAGGGGAGACACGAAACGGAGTCGAACCATAGAATTCAGCCAAGAGCTGAAAAAAACGTCCGTCGTGGCATAAAAGGAAAAACCTAAGTCAAAAAAGGCACAGTGGGGACTGGTAGAAGGGATTTGGAAAGAATTAGAAAGGGAAGAGAAGGGGTAAAATGGATGCTAATAGGGTAGAACAACATTCAAAACTGAAGGACATTTCCAAAGTTAAGGAGAAAAGAGGAAATCTGAGGGGAACATCAAAATCAAAGAGCAACAGTTCGAAGCCTAGGTGAGACAAAGGGGTCTGGGTGCAAACAAAAAGAGACATCAACCGACAGGTCTCCTTACAAGGGAAACCAGTTCCCGCTGCCGTGAGTAAACAACTCCGGTTCAAGAACGCATCGATTTAGGGCAGGGAGGGACCCTACTCTTCAGGAGCGTGTCAAAAAAAAGTAAAAACAAGGACAATTAAGGGAACAAACTCCAGCCGCCGAGGCCGTAAGTACAAGAGGAAAACAACGAGCCGATAGGTCATCTTTACCTTGTTCGATGTAAACTGTAATGGAAAAGTAGAAGCCCATAAGGTAAAGGGTGGAATCCTGAAAGGCCAAAACAACGCAAGGGAGGTACACCTAGACAAAAGTAGGCAAGAGGCTGGGATTGAACTATCCAAAAGGGAAAACTACTCAAAAAAAAGGGGATCCATCAATTGAATAGTGTATTGCGAAAGAGGGACAAAAACCCCTAGATGACAGGCTTGGACGATTCGCTGAACTGAAAAAAAAAAGTGGAGTTATAGAGAATGCATACTGACTCGGAAGAAACTCCGGAAGGGAAATCAAAAATGTCCTTGAAACGGGAGAAGCGATTCCCGAGAAGAGAAAACTGCACAAGAGAGAGAATGCGAAAAACCGTATTCCTTGTAAACTGGCCAAGACGAGTTTTCAAATCCCTAAGGTGCTTGCTTCCCCCAACAAAAAAATTGAAGGGCAGAGGGAGCCCTCAAAGGGCAGTCGAAAACAAAAGGGGAAATTCAGGAAAGGAAAGAAGCTGGGTACAAAAAAAAACACAGCCACCTTCCGAAAAACATCAATAAAAAAAGGGTCTGTAAATCGAAAGGCCTCGGCAGGGAAAAGGGGGCTCCAACAAACGCGAGGAAACTCTCCACCCATGCAACCACAAGCAGAGGAAAAGAATGCTCGATATCAACAAGGCCCCGACGTTTAGGGGGGCCGGCGGAGATTGGCATACCATTCAAAACACCGAAAACATCAGAAAAAAAAAAGTCAGAGAACACCAGGAAAAAATTCAGAAAGTGGTAAACCTGAAAACCCTAAAACAGGGAAAAGAGGGGGAAGCAGGGTGACTTGGGGGGCGTTCAAGGGGAAGAAGGAGCTTGGGAGACACGCAAAAGGGCACATCAAGAATGGAATTAAAAAACGTCAGTTTGTTAAATTATACCCAGACTGCAGCGGAACGTGCGGGGAAGAGGGGTCGAACATTTTGTAGAAACAGGGACCCAAAAAGTGGAGGGTGTGCTGGGGAGACGCAGGCCTGGGGAAAAAATCCGTGGAAAAAGAAAAAAGAAAGACTGGCGTGATAAGCGACGCATTCGTCAAGGTTAGAATGCCTCAAAAGGGGCGGTTTGTAAAGGAGGAGGTCATGGACCCTTCCAGGATTGTTAAAAAAAGACAAAAAAATTAGGAGGGGGAGGAGATAAAAGCGATCACAAGAAGGGGGGAAACGCCCTGGCGTGGAAGTTCCGCCGGGAAGAAAAAGGAGGGAGGGAGAGATAAAAGCAATATTGACAACCCCACTACATTGTAAGAAGGGAGGGGAAAAAAAAGCCACGGCCATCAAAAGGAAACCTGCAAGAGGGACGGGACCAAACCCGTAGCCACCAACGGAGGAAAAAAGATGACCTTTAGCAAACTTAATCAAAAAGGAAAGTATGACAACAGCAAACTTACATGGAGAGGCGGCGGGGACCCAACAGAAAAACAGCAAGGGAATTGTAAAAGGAGAAAACACTGGAAAGACAAAAAAAACGGCCGAAATAAATAACGGATTAGACGGGGAAAAAAAAACCAACTCCCCGGAAAAATCAGCTACCTTGGCGTTAAAAAAAAAAAAAAGAGAAAAGGGAACGGGGGGGGAACTATCAAATTATTCACTGGGAATTGGGGAGGCCTAAAAGAGACCGTAACCAGCGGAACAATTTTGATGAAGGTTTTTGTAATTAATAGAAGGGGTAGTCGCGGAAAAAAAAACTCAAGTTGTTGGCAAACTATTCTCACAGAGTGGGGGGAAACCAAGCAAGAAAGAGGGAAGAGAATGGCAGAACACGTTGAAGTAGGGGGGTTCAGAAAAAAAACATCGCTGGCAACAGGAGTTATTCGCAAGGACTAGGGAATTTTTTGGAAAAGGATAATCAAGTCTGAATATGAACAATGATCCGTTCCTGAGGTGGGGAAGTCAAAAACAGCGAGCCTGGGAAAAAGGGGGGCACAAATAGCCTCAAGGGGCACCCCAAGGGGTTTTTTGAGGGAATCAGGAAGTGCAGGGGAAATCAACTTGCAGTGAAAGGCTTTAACGTAGGAAGGGGGGCTGAAGATAGCAGCCTTGACAGCGCAGGATCTAGCGGCCCAGACCAAAAATAGCCAGCCTGAAGGGGGGAAAACGGCATCGACCGGAAAGGAGGTGGGGGCAGCCGGCCGAAATCGGCAAATTATGACGAGGGAACTAAAAATAGAATAATACACCGACTTGGGGAGAGAAAAAGCGAGATATCCATAAGGACCCGGCGAAGTAAAAAACAAAATGAGGGGGGGGGGAACACGGTCTCCCCAAAGCCGTTCAAACACCCCTGGAGAAAAACAACAAGGCGGGTCCGAAAGCCATCCAGGGCACTCGTGAATAGGCGGACGAGGCGCGCCGCGGTACGCACGCCTGACCTAAGGGAAGGGGTTAACCCCTTGGACTTGGCAAAGGAACTAAAAAAACGCGACCCCAGGGAGGGGGGGGGGGGCCAAATGTCAAACAAAAAAAAGCCGTAAAACGCCTGCCGGAAGCTGGAAATCCTTTCCTCGAACAGGGGAGGCACCGAGGCCCGCATTCCCTTAACCTACGCTGGAAAAGGCTTTCTCCCAGTCCTTCACAAAAACAACGACCCGGACCTGCCCCGGCCCGTGCTGATGCGCCCACCCAGAAGAGCCGGAAAGGGAAGTATACAGAGGCAGGGTCCCCAGGATGCAATCTCAGGAAAAAAAGTTTAAGTCCCGGGTTTTCTCAAAAAAGCTATAGCCGCGTTTTTGCAAAAAATGGTGAGGGATAATTCATCATACAATGGGAAAACAACACCCAAGGGCCCCAGTTGTGGCAGCAAAGGAAAACGATCAAACGGCGAAAGGGTGGGGGTTGGGGGACAGTGAACTTGAAAAAAAGGGGGCTCGATCCCAACGGACATTTAAATGCTCCGATCTGGGGGGTCGAAAAACCTGTCAGTACGAAGCGGGGACGGGGAAGTATTTCCAAAATCGGTGGGAAAAATCCAAAACGAACGGATGACGGACCATGCCTAGGGGGTCGCTATAAATAACGGGGTACACTGGAGGAAAGAGCCGGAAATGAAAAAATGCCGAGGGGGCACCCGGAAAAGGAGGGGAGGTCAAAGGCTCCCTCCAATCTGTTAGGGAGGGGGACATGATTAAGAAAAAAAAATGGGAAAGACTTACAAGAAAACCCAATTACAAAAATGCAATGCGCGCAAAAAGGACCTGTAAAAAAAAACACTATGATAAGGAGTTGGTATATGGATTCAGGGGAAGTACGGAAAAAAGGGCTCTTTGAAAAAAGATGCCGTAGTACGCTAGGGGAGGACGGTGGACAATGCCAATTCCAGGGACATAAAAATCGGGGGGGACAGAAAATCCCCCACCCTTTAAGAAGGTTACCAACATAACGAAACATGGGGATACGGAAAGCAAGGGAACTACCTGTCACCGATCATCAAAAAAAAAAGGCCCTATACACGCCATAAGGCAAGCAAGGGTAAGGACAAAGAAACCGGCCCCGGGGGACTCACGAAAACGGAAGGCCAGTGCAGAAACTGCAAGTCAAGAGGGTTTACACAGGAAGAAAAGGGAAAGAGCCGGGGGGGCAAACAAAGGACAAATTTGCGAAAAATCTTCGCAAACAAAAAAAAAAAAGGAAGGGGAAGGAGGGAGAGAGGGGGAAATTTCCCACGGGAAACCAAAAAAAGGGGAGGGGGGGGTAACAAGCCGTCAGTTAGTGGTCGGGGAGGGACGCCGGCTTGGGACAGGCCAGGGATTAATTTCACAAGGGGTTGAAAAATGTGGGTCTTGCCTGTGACTAAGGACTAGGGCAAGACGCGGATCAACATCAAAAGTAGCCGGGGACCGGGGGCTAAACTAGCAAACATCCATTGTCGAGGAGAACC
>Ga0179593_1464600_pt1 | contig 12324 bp, 10 predicted proteins | sample CZODoug2_1_08_16_FD_185931 | JGI IMG/M metagenome (GOLD analysis project Ga0179593, IMG submission 185931) | Vadose zone soil fungal communities from Angelo Coast Range Reserve, California, USA - CZODoug2_1_08_16fungal (PacBio error correction) | ecosystem: Environmental > Terrestrial > Soil >...
CCGGACTTCGTCATTTGACACGGCAACCTGATGGGCAGAGCCTTGAAAATTGACTCGTAGAAAAAAAATGAAAGGTTTCCAAACCCACCTATAGGGGGGGAACACCGAAGTTTAGGGAAAGGGGAGGGTTTGAAAACCTTGGAATATAGAACACGGGGGAAAACTCTAGGGGAAAAAACTCAATTCACGCGAACGGAGTCAGGTCGGGGGTTGGCAGGTTCGCAGGGATCTCCATCACCGTGCAGGGGAAACGGGGGAAACTACTATGTCAAGGTAGAGGGGAAAATGTCATCCAATGGGAAAGTCCCAAGTCGAAAACTGCTCGACTGAGTGACGACGGCAGAGTCTGGCAAAGCACGTTCATGCGGGTCGGAAGTCCATCAAATATGAAACGCCGTACATACCCCACCTTAAAGTGTGGGGCGGCACAGTCCAATCACCAAACAAAACGATCGAACGTTGGAAAGAGGGGGTCTTTTCGCGGGCCTAGTGGGAGGAGCAGGGGAAACAAAACAGACGAAGCGAAAACAAGTTAATTAGGCCTTCAATGAATCTAAACGACATGGGGATGAAAACAACAAAAGGGAACGCCGAGCCGACAGATTTCCTGGGAAGCGGAAATGAAAGTCGGCAGGGTCATCCAGGCACAAGTAGCGGAGATGCAGGAAGGAGGAAGAAGAGGCGCAGGAGTGTAGTAAGAAATCAAAGGGTCAGGTGCACAGTACGCGGGAAACCGTCACAATGAACAAGGGTAAGGAAAAACTGAGCAGGGGTGGAAGAGACTGCGCTTCATTCCGACCCGCGAAGGAAACCAACACACGAGAAAAAAAAACAACCAAACAAGAACAGGGAAAAGTCATCCCAGCCGACTATTAAAGGACGCCCAAATGGGGGGGGCCTGAAACTCACGAAAAAAAAAAAAACTCCGCCGTGGTAGCAGCAACCAAGGGCAGTGAACACATAGGAAAAGTCGGGACTCTCCTCAGGAAGGTAAAATCTGAGCACCTGGAAACTAGTCGTGTGGAAAGCAGCCATCTGAACCAAGTCTGAAAATGAGCCGGAAGTGGGCGGTCTGGCCGAACAAAACAAGTGACTGCCATAGGTGTAGGGGACGTTGGCGAAGATTCAAAACGAAAGTTGAAGACTGTAATCAGGCCCGACGGGGGGCACCGGGAACTCAAACGTAGAAAAGTCAACTGACCAGAGGTTCAACCAGGTCAGAAACCAAAAAAAAAGAAAAATGGCGAGAGCACCAGCGCGGGGCCTAACTAACCCCAGTAACAACCCGAAAAATAGGGAAGAAAGGGAGGTAAGGAAAACATTCTTAAGGAAAAGACATGTACGTGTAACCCCAAACCCCTCCTGGGATATCGGGGCGGTCTAAAAAAATCCAGACTCGGTTTGTTCGTGAAGTGCATCGACATCGCACTCCCATCCTTTAATCATCCCACAAGATAATCCCGCTCGCAGAAAGGAAGGTCATAGTAAGAGTGGGGTAGTAATCCGATAGTGAAAGCCCACATATTCCGGCGACTGGCAATCCATGCGGTAACATACGAAGGATGAAGATCTTTTGTCGGGGGAGGCCTTGAATCGTCAATCTCGCTAGGGAAAATCACTTCCGGGGAAGCACAGGAGACGACAAGATGACAAGGAAAAAGCTCACAACAAACAACAGAGGAGAAAAAGAGAAAAAGACTTTTGGGTGGTTTTCAAGAAACGCAACTGGGGGGGGATTTCCTCATCAGGGGAGGTGCAAGCGAGCTGTGTACGGAAGTCACGGACACTGGACGCAATCGAACAGGGGGAAGCTTCGAGACTGGACCCGTCGAGGCTTCTGGATGGATAACTTAAGTTTACGAAAACAAGGCAGCTCGGAGAGAGTATAGCGGGGAAGAGGGGGCTTAGTGAAGGACAGGCGATGATGTAGGCGGTCATTAAGGCAAAACCCAAATACCCGTGGGGGGCGGGGGCAGACAAAAGGGTTTGGGGGGCGAAGTCCTGGCGGGGAAAAAAGAAAAATTGTAGCGCAACGTCTCCTATGTTCGTGAGTACGTGATTCGGGACGGGAAAAAAAGGTTTAATGTCGCATTCGGGAAAAAATGGAGTAGGTTTTGATCATTGAGCTGTGGACCGACTGTCGCTCGCCGGATTTGGGGGGATTGGGGCACGTAGGAGCAGGGTTATAGTCGGAAGAGGCAAGATTAGGGGGGGGGGGAAATCTTCTCAAATTAGGACCAGAGAAATTGGTAAAAGGTAGTTTATTTCGGGACGAAACAGAAACGGAGCCAGACTGGGATCTTGGTGCAGGTCTCAACACGAAGTGGCAGTGGGGAAAATGGTTGCAATGTAGATTCACTGACTTCCGGCTTGGAAGCTGGTGACTGCATAACAAAGCAAGGCGATTTGGTCAAGGAATGGGTGGGGAAAGGGAATGTGGAGGGGGAAAAAGCTTCGAATGTGAAAGACGTGGGGCATAAGGTAGGTGGGGGGGGGGGGGGGGGGGGGGTTTGGTGTTTAGCGGGGGGGTTGAGACGGGGGAAGCGACAGACCAGGCGCCGCACGCAGGCTAAGGGTTTCAGTAAAATCCGTGGGAAGGTTGATTTCAGACGGAATGACACTTCAGACTGTTGGTTATGATGGAAAAGCACACACGAATGCGCGAAAAAAGCCTAGGGGCGCGATTTTGTTCACTTCGCCAGGAAGGGAAAAGTGCCGGAGGAACAGACAAAAAGGCCTGCACTCAATCGAATGGCGCAGGAAGGAGAGAGGGGAACAGTTTCAAACCAGCGGGAAAGATGAGGATTATCTAGTACAAAGACTGGGACGACTGGTGGGGACCTGAAAGACCTGAAAACGAACGAAACTACCGATGAATACGATTAGGGGAGGAAGGGTAAGGTTAATTTGCAAATACAAATTGGAAGGTGGGGGGGGGGAGAGTCAGTTTCATAGGGGGGCTTACGACATGGTAAAAAGTGTCAACCCTAAACGCGGAAGGACATAACTAGGTAATCTCCTTGGACGGGGGAGGAACTATGTAAACCTACGGGGCTCGCTTGGGATAAGAGCGAGCGGTCCGATCTTTGAGATTCAAGGAACGGATAATACTCAACAACGCAAGTTGGCGGAGGAGCTTAGAAGCTACGAAAGGGGGTACAATCTCGTGGGACAGGGTTCTATATCCAACGCAAACCTGAACAGATACGTTTTAACGAAGAAGTTACATGCGGACTAAAAAGGGGTGTTTTGGGTTGGGGGGGGGGGGGGGGGGGGGGGGGGTGGGGAATACGGGTAAAACGAAGCTTTTGGTGCAGGCCCAGGCAACTATTCTCCGTTCAAAAACGGGATTTCTTGACTGGACCATGAGACAAGGGACTCTGAAGAGGTTTGAGCACGCATGTTTAAAGAACGAAACTTAAACAATAATGGTGGAGGTGACCGTTTTCACGAGTGGAAGCCGGTTTCGAAGCGTTGGGGGTATCACATACACATGGGGGGTTTTGGACACGAAAAAATGGGGAAGTCTATTGCGGGAGTATGAAGATTCCGTGGGTGTCCCAGCTATGTAGCCTGCAGGGGTTGTTAGAAAGAAAACAAAGGGGGAAGGAACTTTAAAAGAGAGGGGAACAACACGTGGCACAGTTATCTTTGCCGAAAGAAAAAAACAAAAAGCGAAAAATGAGGGGCATTCGGGGAATTGTGAATGCACGGATCATGTAAAGAAGGAAAAATGGGGGTCGCAGAATACAGAGCCAGGAAAACCGTCAAAAACCTTCCGTACGACCGATTTCGGAAGACTAACGCGGAGGGAGGACAGGAAGGGGTATGCTAACCAAGGTAGGGACGCATCGTCACCGACGGGAGGGGAGGTGCAGCCCGCTTTGCACTGACCTGGGTGAACGTGGTAAGGATCCGCTGAGCTAAGGGTGCTGCACACCATGACCGGCGTCGAGGGAGGTTTGAAAGGATGAAAGACGTGTAACAGCTGAGAGCAGGCATGGCCGTATGAAGGGCCCAAAGCACACGGGAAATCTCGAAATCGCTGAAGGGACGAAAAGGCCGGGGGGGGCGATGGACCGCGAGGGGGCGCTCAAACGGAGTTTAAAGCGTCACCGCGGACGGGGGTGGCTATGAGAACTCACTGAGTGCAAGCTGACTACTCACGACGCAAGTAGGAAGTGGAAGTGCCCAGAAGCAAAGGTGTCAAGTGCATGAGACTTTCCGGATCGATCTCAATCCAAAAAGTGGGGGACTAGCCATGAGAGGGAGCAGGCGTACAAAATTTTGTTCACTGCTGCGGCAGCGGTGCGGGGGGGGGGGGGGGGGGGTTAGGGGGTGGGGGGGGGGGGGGTCAGGGGGGGCGGGGTGGGGGGTGTTACAGCGTGGGGTAGTAAACGATGGTCAAGTAACGAACGACCGCAACGGTGCGACCGACAGAGAATGAAGGCGAAAGGGGGGCGGGGAAGGGGCCCCGGCGGCTGAGCGGGCAGCGGGGTGGCGCGGAAGGGTAAAGGGTGGAGCGGGGGGGAGCGGGGGTGTGCAGGGAGTGCGGGAAGGGGGGTAATCAGGGAAAATGCGGGAGGGCTTCCCGGCAGGGGCGCCGGGGCCGGGCGTGAACTGGGGCTGAGGGTGGTGCCCTCGGAGGGTGGCAATGGAGGGGTGTGAGGCGGAGCGAGGAGGAATGTCTAGGGAGTTCGTGAGTGGGGGAATATGAAGGGCTCTGAGAAGAAGAAAGTGAAAGGGAGTCGTCTATACTCTTGTGCAAGCACGCTATAGAGGTACTCTTTTGTTGGTAAAAGATTTGAAATGGGGGGGGGGGTGAAAAAAGAGTCGCCACGCAGGCATGGACAAAGGGGTGTTTTGAATGCGGCCACGTGCGGGGCGGGCGGGGAGGGGGTGCAAGGTGTGACACGGTGAGGTGCTAGGGTGAGTGGGGGGCGTTGTCGGAAAAGGGGGGAAGGGATTGGCTAAGGCCATGGTCTCGTAGCGTCTAAGAATGGGGGGGGGGGGGGAGCGGGTTTCCTGGAATCCTTCTGGCAAAGGCAGGACCGTGACGAAGCAGCGTCTGAGTTGGGAACAGCACTAAAGAAGGAGGGGGCCCCCCACTAGAAACGAGGGAAAAAAAGAAGAGCTGAGGTGGGACACACGGGAGGTCGGCGAGTTAGGGTGTGTTCGCGGGAGGGGGGGGCGAGGTCCGGAATTTTTGTAAAATCTCGAGCAAAAAAAACACGGAAAGAGAGAATAGTAACCCAACAAAAAAGGCGGGGACAGCACTAAGAACACGAGAAAACCAAGAAGACCGCACAAATCAACAGGGGTAACACACAGGCGATCAAGAGGCGGAGCTATCCTCACTTTATATTGCCAAAATCAAACGTGTGCTCAGGACACCTACCCTAGAGGATAGGCTTCCAGGGACAAGATCCCTTGAAAAGAATGAGGAAAAACAAAGCTACAACCAAATTATAGCTACGTCGGGGGGCCCAGCCGAAAACGAAAGAATACTTCGAAATAAAGAAAGCCAACCCTCACAGGCCGTATACAAATTGGGAAAAACTGACGCGTTCAGATGACGTGATATCAAAGCACACAAAAAAAATTACCCGGGGGGGTCAGTGAAATCAGGCAAAGTCCCGTGTCAACACCCAATTAGAGTACTGAATCGATGAGGCACATGGGAATACAAAGCCACTACCGGGGAAAGCGCCTATTTTTCACGGAATTCCAAAAGGGGATCCACCAGACAAGTGCTCCAAGTGTAGAGGAACAGAGGAGTGACACCAGCGCCTGCAAGACATCAAAAGCCCAAAGTCGTACATCAATTATCGGCCGAAACCATGGGCACGCCAAATCCAGGGAAGTAAAACGGGAGTCAGGGAAGGCAGAAAAAAGCAAAATGAAAAATCGGAATGCACAACGCGGACGTTTTGGGGGTACCTCAGGCACGCTAAAAGAAGCGAAAACTACATGGTAGAGAGAGCTGTCGAGAGTGGAAAAGGTAAGGGAAAAACGTCACACCCAAACGGTCATACCCAGGTAAGTGAAGGCGACGCAAGCAGTGAAACAAAAGTACCCTGCCGTATAAAGGGCGATGGTGACCAAACGGTCGGTGGGTTGCAGAGCTATCACCGGGGCAAATGTCGAAGCTGCACTGTCCCAGGGAGAGGGGTGGGGACAGGCACGAGACTGTTGCTTGGATCCCAAAGGTACACTGGACTAACCGGTTAATTTTAGTCGGAATAAGGCCTCCAAAGACAGCTAAAAGCTAGCGTCTCTAGAAGACTTCGTTAGACTCGGTGGTGCCAAGACCGGACCTTGAAGATGAAAGATTCGTACCCATGTCAGATTGGGAGGTGATACAGGCAGGGGCCCTCCAAGGTGCGAGCTTCTCCAAGCTGAATTCTACGGACACGTAAGATCAAGATTCACACAAATCGCATCAGGTTCAGGGAAAAACGGTCAAAGGACCTTAGGATACAGACCCGTAGTCCAAAAAAGTCCTGCTACCAGAAAACGCGACAGGCGAACCTAGAAGAACGTTAGGGACGATGGGTGACAACGAAGAGAGGAAGGGGAAGAAAAGGGAGGCGGAGGGATGGAGAAGGGGGGGTGTGAGAAGATTGATGATGTGGGGGAGGTGGAGTAGGAGGAAAACGAAGGGAAAGGACAGGGGGGGGGCGGGGGAGGAAGAGGGGGGTGGGGGGGGGGGATGGGCCGCGGGACTAGGAGGGGTATGCTTTGGAGGGACACCGGTTGGATGCCGGGGCCCTAACTACAGGACTGGTGATCGTGCTTATTTAGCTGCCCCCTTGCAGTCGAGGACACTTTAGAAAGTTGGTTCCTTAGCAAGGTATTTGGACGGAGCAGGAAACATATCAGCTAAAAAGGTTGGGGGGGGCAGTAGAATATTTTCCCAAGATCCGAGGAACAAGCCTACAAGCGCCACAAATGGAAAAATAAATTTGGTCTCTGGGGGGGGGGGATTGAGGATGTACGCAACTGGTGACGGTTGACCCGCGACTTGAAAGTGCGCTGGCAAGTTTTTTAAAAAAATAGGTGGAAACGCGCGGGCGAACATCCGACAAAATCGAGGGCTCGTGTCTTGGGGGCCAAAGAACAATGAAGATAAAACGATTAGAACAGGGCGAATGGCCACCGCCCTGAAACATGGAAAACCCAAAAAAAGGGATGTGTGGGGTCCCGTGAGGGCTCCACCTAGGCTCAAAATGCGGAACCTAGGTACACTTGTCAGAGAAAGACACCAACGGGCAGTTGGCAAGGGGTACACGAAGCGATGCCAGTGAGACAACCGTAATTTGACGGTTCGTCGGAGTCAGCCTGACAAAAAAACGCGTTAAAACACGGGGGGAAGAGGGCCTGCAAGGTATGCACCGGTGGAAAAAGACAAGCAACCGTGACAAATTCGATGACGGACACAACACAGATACCAAGTGAGTGGGGGGGGGCTGGGAGCGGTGTTCTGGACTACACTCCGACGCCAGCAGAAGTGTGTAACTCTACGCTTCTGACTAACACAACGCACTCCTGGAACAGGGAAGTCAAAACGTCTCATGACAATCCACGGGCCAAGACTATAACTGACTCTCTGGGAATTGGTCCTGGCAAGCGCCAGGGGGGGAGGGGGGTGCGCAGGGTCAGCGGGGTGGCAAGGACAGAATAGACTCAAGACATCAAAATCCCAGTGTTTTTGTGCGGGGCGCAGTTCCTCACACACCGAGAGCAAAGAGGTGAAAGCACATAGGGTTCTGAAAGGGAAGGCGTACTTCCTACCAAAAATGGTGACTGAAAAAGACTGGCAGCCTTGAAGAAAACAGGGATCTCACCGCACAGAGGTTCGCTGCCCAAAGAAAATGGCCGGCCTGGGAAAAGCTCGGGATTACAAAGCAGTTTGCTCGGGGGACGAGTAAAACTAACAACGCAGTCGGGAAGTCAGGCCGGACAGCTTCAAAAGCATGTACATAGTGTTAGGCCTAAGAACGTCTTCAGGCATCCTTACCGCTACGTCAAAAAACGTACAGTATGTAAATCGCATTCTCTTGGTGGGCGCCTTAGAGAGTATGTACCAATAGTTCTTACACCGGAGGCTAACACAACTACAACCCGGGGGACGAAGGCCCATGACTTGTGAGGCAGGATCACTGCTCCCGGTGGCCAAACGGGTACTTGATGTCTAAAAAAGAGATACCCGCCGGGGTGTCCGGGAAAAACCCTTCCGCCGCAAGTGGCTTTAATAGGACAAACGGATGAACAAACGCGGGAAAGAGTAATCACTCAAAAAAGGACGGGATCATAGTACGTGTGCACACCGAATAGCACCATCCCCGCTTCGGCTCTCCTTAAAGTTGAGTTAGGGAACAGGGACCTGATAACCCTAACCGGTACCATTATATATGTGCCGTTGGACGTTCCCCGGTACCCCGACAACCGATTAGGACCGCCATATATACGGAGTACCGAACCGGCACCTGGAAATAACCTCGCCTGTAAAATGCTTACCTCAAGTCAAGATTTGAAGAACCCAAAGAAAAAAGGAAAAAATATCACATTGGGTACACATGAAAGGAAATCAGCCGCCATAAATCCCCCTTGGAGACTCCACAGACCTCTCCATTGGCTGGGACCCTACCCCTGTCACAGGGGAAAAAAACGCCACTCTTCTCAGGAAAGGAAGTACCCGCCGCCCGGAAATTTCTCTTACCGTCTGAGTAACCACAACTACCAAAAAAGGTTGGTGGCGTGGAACGGAAGGACAGCCGGAGTAAAAGGATACCAAAATTAATTGTAAGCCCAAGAACCCGAAAAGCCGAAAATACTCTGTCTACCAAAAAAAAGGCACGAGTGTTGGTCGATACCCATCGGACAAAAAAAACACCTTGAGGGGGCCCAGGCCTGCCAAAAAAAACTCGGAACATACACACCAAGGATGTCAAACTGTTGTAATGTCTCCGGGGTGGAAATAAAATTTCCGTGAACGGTTACATTACTTCCCGCTCTTTAACCAGAAAAACGCTTCTTAAAGACAATGCGCGCTCAAAACGAAAAATCGGAGAGGAAAAAAAATAAAAATAACAAAACCCCTTAGTAAAAGAAAGGAGAAAGGGTTGTGCAGGGGTTCAAGAGCCGTAAAAGGAAACGTGTGTGGCCCGATGTGGAAAAAAAAAATAGCCAGGGGGGGCCTATAGGACACAGAACGGGTTCGTTGCATAAAAAAAAAAACAGAGGGAAATCAAAAACCTGACGCTGTTGGGGGGACATGGAAAGTCGAGAAGTGGGCTTTTCCGGAAATATTTTATTAATAAAAACAGCCCTCTTCCGCGGAAGGGGAAAACTGGATAGTCTACCATGTTAAGGAGGGGGGGGGATGTACGGGGGGACTTTGGCGGTGGGGCCTTCCTGGGTCAAAGTGTCGGGGGGGAAATAAAACCCACGGGGCTGGAGCAAAGTACGAAAAGGGAGTGTGTGCGGGAAGAACCACGGGGAGATTGAGAAATGGGTAATGGTCCCCGGTGGAAGTCCAGTGGGGGTTCCGGACTTTGATTTGGGCTTAAAAAAAGTGGAAATAAAAATAGATAAATTGGGTCTTTTGGGCGGGCTTTGGAAAAGTACCATTGCGGGGCCAAACTTTCACCAGGGAAAATGGAGTACTGTATTGAGATGAAAACCACTTCCAGCCGTAGGTGAGCGTGCGGAAAAGCTTTGTTTCCCAAAGTATTTAGATAAAGGAAAAAAAGGTATGTTGCTTGCAAAGGGGACTACAAGGCTGCACTGTCCGTCAGAAGAATTTTGATTTGTTAAAGGAGGCGGCGGGAACAAAGCGGGGAGTTGAAAAAAGTGCCTTCCGGAAATTAAAACGACTCCGGCGTGGGGGATCGGGGTAAAAACTACAACTTGCTCGGTTGTGGAAACTGGGGGTCTGCATTTCCTATTACGGGGGGGGACGGTCTCCGTTGGACAGAGTGGGGGAGATGGGGCTGGTGGTGTTGCGGGGCATCGGGTTTAGAAAGAGCTGTCAGGGCTCAGTCGAACCCAAGGCGAGGGACGATTGGTTTGATAAAAGGAAAAATGGGGGCAACGCTCGCGGGAAATGCAACAATACAGAAGGTGTCGACATACCCCAAGTAGGACGAAGAGCCCTCTGAAGGGTGTGTTGGGGTCCAAGGAAGGGTACGGCATGCGAGAAACGCAGATGCACGGGAAAAGAGGGAGGAGGAAACGGAACAGTTCTGGGGAACCGCAAAAAAGGGGGGATTCAAGGTCTGAATTCGAAGAGCTTCGGATCAGGGGGGTAAACTGAAAAAAACTGAGACACGAAGCCGTAAAAAAATATACGAGGACTTAGAGTGAGGGGTAGGGATGTCCCGCCCCAATTTAAAGGGGGGTGGGGATTGGGCTGACGGTTTACAGCTATGTGACGGACGGGAAACCCAGTGAATCCTATCCATCAAGGAGAAGGAATGCCATAAGAAAGGGAGGTGAGGCGTGGGAAAAAGTATAAGTGACGATTCATTGTCACCACAAGCGAAGCGCAGATAAGAGCGGTAGGAGGACGTGTTGGGGGTCAATAAGTATAGAAGAACACAGTGCGTCGACGGCACGCGTAAGTGGGGGGGTACCGAATGAGGGGGCACTTTTCTGGGGAATAGTAAAAGGGAAAGTAACGCAAAGGCAGACTGTGTTGGACGAAAAAAAATACGTTGAATGACTAACTAACAAGGAATCCGCGTCGGGGGGGATGCACTTCCCTGGAGCTGACCTGGGCGAAACCTGAAAGGGGTGCTTGGTGATTTTGTACCAGATGTCAGCCCAGTTTGGTACTCTTCCCTGTAGGACGAACTTGTTCGTCCGGAAACGTGGCTTCACCCTAGCCAGGAAAACCCGAGCTCAGTTGTGGGGACGCAGGGAGGGTGGTTCCCGGCGGGGAGTGAACCACGACCTGAGGGGACAAATGAAGTGGGAGAGGGTTCTAGGTTAATGGCAGGGGCCTTTGGGTTGGGGTTCAAAAAAAAAAGAGGCGTCGATTGGTCAGGATTCAGAAAAGCCGTTTTTTTGTTCAAACTCATCTAAATACCTACTGGTGGAGAAAAAAACAAGGGGAAGGCAAGTGGGGCGAGATTGTCAAACGGGGGAATTTAGCGCCCAAAAAAAAAAAAAAAAACCGAAAAAACTAGGGGAAAAAGGCCTTGGCAGGACGGATCATTCCACATATGTGCCAAGTCTGGGTTTTGCTTCGAGAAGGGCGATAACGACAACCAAACACAAAAAAAACAAAGCCGGTGAAATCCCACGGGCCTCACAGGAGAACCTGCACGCAACCACTGCAAGGTCATGAATGCAATCGCGGGGCGAGCTATGAGGGGAGTGAAAATTTCTTTGGGGAGAGGCTCAAACAGAGGCAGCACTGGTGACGGGGTCCGTCCGGGACGCGGCGTAGTACCACCGACCCGGGGAATTTGGGAGAGTGAAGTGGGCGATCTCAGCTTGTGTCCTCCGGAAAGTTATCGAATTCCGGTCAAAACGAGAAAGGCAAACGGGGAAGGGAACGACATCGGCGAATGGGAAAAACTGTCCTGGGGCGGCTGGGGGGGGAGAATTCAGAGCGGCTACCTGCTCTTGGGAAAAAAATAAAGTAACGAATCTCTGGGGTTGCATGGACACTCCAAAATTAAATGGGACGGCTGGGCCCCGGCAGAACGGCTTGGACGGGGGGGGGAAAAGAACCCAGTAAGGGTAAGGAAACAGGCTTAAGCCGGGGTCTAGACAATGACCCAGGTGTGCCGATCAAGGGACGACAGAATGGTTGGTACCTTTCTCGCGCGTTTCCCCGACGAGGGAACGTTTTGGGGTGGGCGGCATGTGCTCCGAACGAGGTCGCAAGATAGTCTAGAAGATTATGTGGGCAGTTCAAGGAAAATTAGCGCCGCGGAAACGACACGAATTGGGTGGGCGCTTAATGGGGGACTAGCTCCTTTTTTGTGTCGTACAATAGACAGGGCCCCGGGGGTGAGGGTTGCGTGCGTTGTCTGAGTAAAAGGCTGGCGGCGGGGATTGACAGGGAAAAGTAACTGGAGTCAGGGGGAGGGAAAATATGGGTAATGGGAAAATCAACCCTGCGGGGAGGACGGGCGTGTAGTTTGAGAGGATTAGCTAGGCAGAGGCTCGTCTGTGGAGATGGTGGTTGTGCACTGTAATTCGGTGTGAGGTCAAAGGCCAAAGATAATTGTGTTCCAAAATCTTTGTTGACTGATGGGGAAGACGGAACGCCATGGAACGAGTTTTACACCTGATCGCAGCGTGGGGGGG
>Ga0179593_1446027_pt1 | contig 12323 bp, 11 predicted proteins | sample CZODoug2_1_08_16_FD_185931 | JGI IMG/M metagenome (GOLD analysis project Ga0179593, IMG submission 185931) | Vadose zone soil fungal communities from Angelo Coast Range Reserve, California, USA - CZODoug2_1_08_16fungal (PacBio error correction) | ecosystem: Environmental > Terrestrial > Soil >...
CCGCCCACCACAGAGCGAGGCGGGAATATGAGAGTCGATATAAAGCGCCCATGACACCATCTCCGGGATACCTATCAGGTCCAATCTATTCAACGCAATATCAGAGAGATGAAAAAGGCTACGAGGGCGTAAAAATCGCCAGGGGAAAGACAAAGCGTGTAGCGCACGCCCATACTAATCCTACACACGACTTCAATCGTCGGTCCCCGATGGGTAAATGGCTCGCCGGCGAGAATGGGAAGGGGGGGGAAGAAAGGGTCCAAAAGGGCGCGGAAAAGGAGGCAGAGCTCTCTGGAACTGCAGAAGAGCGTTTGCCCAAAAAAGTCCTAAAAGGGACTAAACGCGTGGAAAGAAATCGGAAAGAGGGGAGAGGAGTCACGAATGAAAAAGTCGTCTCTCATCGGTAAGCGGGAAAAGAAAAGTGTAAGGGGGGAGAGTACAGAAAAAAACACTACCAGGTCGAGATTTTTGGAGCCAGGCCGTCGGAAAAGAGTTGAACGAATAAGAAAAAAGAGAAGAGAGGAATAAGGGGAGGAGGAAAAAAAAGGAGGCAAGCCCGTGGTTTTCCCTGGAACCTCGTAAGGAGGGGGGGACGAACCGGGCAAAGAAGCATCGAATGGTGGGAAAGGGGAGGAGGGTTGGACGCTTTGACTTAACGGGGGAAGGACCGGAAAGGAAAAAAAAGGGAGGGCCGCGATGTTCCCTTGGGAGGAACAAGAAGTGAAGCACCGAAGAAGGCCTACTTGGATCATCGTCGGAAATCCAATGGAAAAAGAGGAAAAGGGGCAGGGCGCATAACCTAGATAGGAAGAAGAAAAAACAAAAAAAACAAGGAGTATGCATGACAGATAGGATGATATTACTAGAAAACTACTGTACGGCATAGGGAAAGGATCCGCGAGCGTCTCGCCAAAAAGGGAAAGGCCACATAAATTCCAGTCTTGGGCCAGCAAGGCCCTCAAGACGTTGAAAAAAAAAAAAAGGGAACCCGAGAAACGTTCATTGTAGTTCAGGACAGGTGAAGGATGCAGGCAAAAGAGGCCAAACAAGGGAAAAAAGGGGCTATTAGATAAAAGGCGTTGACTTTCGGACCAAACAAAAAGGAATCGGAGAAACAGGAAAAAAGAAGGTACGTAATCCGCCCGACCAGCGGAGGGGCACTCTTTTCCGGAGAATCAGGAGGGTGAATAAAGGGGAAAGAAAAGGGGATCACAGACGAACCTGGCGCGTTCAATGCGGGAAAGATGGTCTCTTTCTCGCGCACACTTTAGTAAGGGACGAGGAAAGAACTACGAAGAAGAGGACCTAGAAATAAGGCTGGGAAACACGTTCGCCACCGTTTTCCGGAACGAAACGGCGTAAAAAAATTATCTAAATCTATGACTTACCTAAGAAGCAAGAAACGGAAATATATGGAGCCCAGGGCAAAGAAAGAGAAGAGACACCCCATGAAATCGAAACGAAATAGGGGTAAGTCAAATGTGTGGTATAAGGAATATCTTTTCAACGACCTGAGGAGGACACGCGTCCTTATTAAGAGGAATAAGCGTCGAAGAGTCAGCGCTCGTACGGAAGAGGGAGTAAAGAGACGCAGCTCTGGTTCAGTTCTTGGGTAATCGTCGAATCGCATAGCGACGCTAAATTTTAGGAAGAGGGGGGGGGGTACAAAAAGAAAAGGAAGCCCGTTTAGCGAACAATAGAAAAAGAATGCGACGCGCGAGCTGAACCCCTGAAAGCTGTCTGGACGACGCTTTAGTAATCCAGTAAAAGAGCCTTGGGGGGGAAAGACGAAATTTTAAACGGAGAGGCGGAAAACAAAAAAGACAGACGAACGCCATGTTCTCGGACGACCGTCAAATGGGGGATAAAAGCGGAGAGGGGGGAAAAATCGGAGATGTCAATCTCTTCGAAGATGAAAAGAGAAATTGGGGACTGCTGACCTCGATGCAAAAAATAGCCGAGAGAAGGCAAGGGAATCAATCCAGAAACGATTTTTCCGAGTAGCCAGACTTGCAAACAAAAAGAGGGGGCAGGGATAAGAAGGAAGGACAACTTATCCGTCGATCGGATACCGGGAGGACCCAACAAGAAACATAGGGGAATTCGAAAGCCCCTTTAACGGGAAAGAAAGGGGGGAAAGGGCGTTCAGTCAACGCGCTGCCATGACCCAGGTCAAAAAGGAGGGAAAAAGAAAATAACGAACAAGGTGGGGGAGTCAGATAGGCCGATCCAGGTGCCGTTTTTCTTAGAAAAAGACGCCGGGAGGGGGGGTAATTGACGAGATTTGGGGGAAAGTCGAAAAGAGGCTCCGGGTCAAGCAAAAAAATCGGAAAACCGACCAACCTCGTTCCAGATATTTGGGTGGAAACTGGGTCACGGTGACATGAGAAGGATCGGGAGGGGGAAAAAAAAAGCATAGGACCGTCTGTAAGATCTGGGGAAAAAGCAAAGGAGCACTCGGCCTTCAACAGCCCCTGGAAATGCCTCGGTATAATTACCGGGAAAAAAAAGGAGGGACAAAAAGACACCTGGAAAAGCAAAAAAATTGACGAGGGGGGGGGGGGGGCCGAAACCTAACGAAAAGCCTGTTGCTTCACTCGAAAAAGCGTATGCCAGACAAAAAAAGGAAGAAAGAAGCGGAATAAACTGGGATTAATTAAGCCGCCAAAAAAAAAAATCCGAACACCAGCTTTGGCCGGGGAAGATCCATTTTGTGAAAAGGGAAGTTCATGACCCCGAGCAGCGTCGGATAACCGACCTTAAGAAAAGGGAAGGGAGTAAGCAGTGGATCCAAGGACTGTGTCAAAAAAACCGGGATAAATAGGCAGGCAACTACCCATGATCGAATGTCAGCTATTTCTTCACGAGGAAAATGGACCAGCCGGTACGTCGAGAGGCTTGAAAAAGAGGAAGAAAAAAACGATAAAAAAAAAAAACCGTCAAGATGGTCACTCGTAAAGGTCATCAACCGCGTAGAAACAGCGGGAGAAAAGAGGGGGCCTGGCAGGGTCGACGCGGAGAGGGGGAGAAAAAGATAAGTTTGGTCGGACTGTTCATGGGAATTCGCCCGCAGGGAAAAAATTTAAGTCAACCATGATCGCGCTATCTTAACATCATACCCCAAAGAAGAAAAGGGGGAGAGGGGGGAAAAAACAAAAAAAAATTGGGGTGGCCACCAATTTGTTGAAAGGGGAGCTGAACGTTTAAGGACATACATGAGGTCTACGTCAGCTCGGAGACCCCAGGAGAAGGCTTGACGGTGAGGGGAAAAAAGGGGAAAAAGGGGTGGGAAAATGTGTCTAGCACATGAAGAGGCGGGAGAGCTCACGGTACTCGAACACGACCGCCAGGGAAAAGAGGGGGGACTTTGCTAAGGAGGAAAGGCTAGAAGCGGGGGGGAAAACCAGCTAAAGGCACGGCGAGAAACACTCTTCAGAAATCCGGAAGGCTGCCAGATTAACGCAAGAGGAGGGGGAAATTAAAGGGATTTGACTACAACAATCGAAACGGACTGGGCAAACCACTCGGTAATTCTTTTGTCGAAAAAGATTGACCCGAATAGAGGAAAAAAATCTTCCAGGCCGTGCCGGTGTAAAAGAAAAAGGGAAAGACAGGAGAACGGAGGAGGAAAAAAAAGTGAGATTAACTAGAAGCCTAATGGATTGGTCAAAGATAGGAGGGTCGAGAGTGCGATACAAAAGAAGGTATAGAGAAAAGGACTTTTGACGTCGCGGTGTACAACATTGGGAAGGAGAGGGGATCAGGGGGGACTTAAAAAATGGTCGTAAGTTGTCTAAGCCGATCAGCTTGGGGGTAAAGAAACCTTGGAAAGGAAACGAAGTTACAATCCTTATACGAATAAGACAAGCAGGAACGACGGCGCGAGCACAGAAATCGAAAACCGAAGAATAGGCATGCTGCCGCCAAGAGATAGTTTACGGGAAACGAGGAAGGGAAAAGGGAACAGGAACACCCTAGAGGAATCGTCTCGATGGACCCTTTGCTCTCAAAAAAAAACGCGGCAAAAGGGTGAAAAGGGGCCAATCCAATCCGATGGCGCATCCGCTATCCATGACGGTAGAGATGCTGGAGGAATATGGTGGCTCAGAGAAAGGGGTTTACGGTAGGAAGAAAAGAAGTCTTGGAATCTCGCCAAAAAGGGAAAAAGGGGAGAGAAATAAGGCAAACAACCGACGGGGGAGATTTCTCCAAATCAGAGAAAAGACTTGAATGGCTGAGAGAAAAACGAGGAGATGAAAGGAGATATACGTAAATTTTCTTGGAATCGCTGGAGCAGATGCTACAGCAAAAACTGGGCCGCGGCCTACGACGAGGTCGTGAAAGTAGGAAGGGGAGATAAAGCGAAACCGGGAACTTCATCAGTGTCTATGAAGAGAACAATAAAGAAAAAAAAAAAGAAAAGAGATCGTCAATTGGAGAGATGGCAGTCGCTCGGATTGGTGGTTGGTCAAAGGGCAAAGGGGGTAAGGGGGGGGAGGGGGCGTAATGGAAAAAGGGGAAGACCAATCCTCCTCTGGCAAAGGGAAATAGGGGTCATCAATCCACCCTTCTCCTCTAACCGTCGCGGGCGTAAGCCTTTCTCTGGGCGACAAGGAACTGGTGCCAGAACTCGTTCTCGGGAGATAAAGGCCCGCGGGGTACCTGATTTGAGGAGAAGCGGAGGGAAATGAGGACAAGGAAAAAAAATACAAATTGACAAGGGACCAAGCTGATCGGCCTCGCAAGATACGAAAGGGAACTGGAAAGGTAACAGGGGGAACAATAAGTCAACGTGAAAAAAGAGAAGAAAGGAAATTTCCGTCATCTTTCTATGAAGAGTGGGTCTCGAAAAAGGACCTGACACTGGTCGATTCTTCTCGACCAAAAGATTCAGGAGAGGAGGGATGCCCCCGTCCGGGAGATATCTATAAAAAAGATTGCACGGATAGGAACGTCCCTTCCTGGAAGACTGGGACAAGGCAAGGAAGAGAAAGAGTAAGTCACGATTGGGCTGGACCAGTTTTCAAGTTCGATTGGGTCGTCAAAAAATGAGTAGTTTGCGTCGCGATCGGGAAGAACGAAAAAAAGTAATGGCGAGTCTATGAGGCCGGCTCTGGGGCAGCGAGAGAATGGGCGCGAAACTCGACGGCGCCCTCCCTAGCGACCGAGGGGAAATCGGGAGTCCGATCATCTTACGGAAGGGAGAAAAAAAGTGATCATGGCGCCAATGGCGAGTACACCTCCTAAAACGAAGCAGGGGGAAAACAAAAACAAAAGAAAGTTGTGTAGCCGAGCTGCCGTCGACCTCATGTATTCAAAAAAAGGTCCCGCGCAGAAAAAAGGGCAGATGCAGACACCAGCGCGGGAATTAATTAGTGATAAAATCATTTTGCCGGAAACAGAGCCGCTCGGAGGAGAATCCAATGACCCTCGCAGATCTTTCTCGCCGACCGGGCGCCGAAAAGACAAGGCCATTCGTGGACACGAGGGGTGGGGGAGGAAGTTGGAATGAGGCTCGATCATCAGATCTGGTGCACCAGGTTAATCGGAGGGTGAAAGGAAAGGGGAGCGAACTAATTCACGGCGGAATATTTTAGCGTTTCACAATCAGGACATGAGAGAAAGGGTCAGGCCTGGGGCGAAGAACGAGAGGAAGAGGAAAAACGGGATGATTCAATCAAGATTGGTCTTGGAAAGGGGCGGGGAAATCTCGAAGAGAGACGAAGGAAAATAATGGGGACTCACCAAATGGCGCTTCCCCGGCCACAAGATGTTCTGCAGCAGGGAACCTCTTCAATAACGTTCAAGCGTTAATCAAAAGGTGATCCTGTTAATGTGGGGTAAGAAGTTAAAAAACATCCATTGCTCCCAACCTGAGTTTGGAGGGGGGGGGTTCGGCAATACCGACGGTACAAGGTTGGGGAGAGAGGGGAAAGGGAGAATATGAAGAAACTGTACACGACGTTGTTAGGCCTACTTTTGAAGGCAAAAGTTCAACTGGGGAGGCCGCGAATATCGACGTCCTTGGGAAGTCGTCCAGATAGGACGACAATCCTAATGCCGACGACCAAGAGAATAAGTGAAAAAACATACCAGTGGTCACAACTAGACTGTGAAACGATTCCCTGTTAGGTTCGACCTTGGCCTGTCAGGGGGAACCATCGGGCCGATAAAAGAGGAACAAAGTACGAGAAATCGACCGGGGTTTCGTCTAATAAAAACAGGAGAGTAGGGTCAACACCTAGAACATTGTGGGGTTTTTCGAAAGGAAATCACGCTGCTCGTTCGTGTCTCTTATAAGGAAGGAGCGGTTAAAGGATGACATGGGGAGTGTAGAAGAGAAGGGGGCTTCGCAAGAAGGGGCGCTTTATTTAATCCAATTTAAGCAAGAAATGAACCCTGGGGGGAGGCGGTCTTCCTACGTGTCTGATAGTAAAGGGGTGGGAAAAGTACGACACTCCAGAAAAAGAAAGAGAGGAATGGGAGGGGGACGGCTAAAGATCGTTCATCTCAGGGAAAGAAAGAAAGGATAGGCAAAAAAAAACATCGCTATTTATTTCATGAATAACTGCTTACCACAGAGGGAGAAAATGGAAAGGGGGGAAATGAGCGGTTGTTCGTACGAAGCCTCAGCTTGAGGTCCGCCGAGGGGAAAAATATCTCAAAGTGTATCATTAGAAAGCGCAGTCCTATCATCGTCAAAAAGGGGAAGCTCCAAAGGCGACATGGGCCGCATTGGGTTCAGCGCCAAAGGAGGAATGGAGACTATCCGGACTCGACCAAATCGTGAGAGTAGGAAAGAGTAGATGAAACAGCTAAAAAGACTAATCGTCTATTCAAGACATATCAGATGAGGAAAGGATGAAGCTTGCGAAACGAGAAAGAAAAGGGAAACAACCAGCAGGGAGGAAAAAAGCGGGGAAAAGCCTTTCCAAATCTATGCGTTGCCGATTGAATGGAATCAGCAAGGAGGCGAATTTTCTGGGAAGGGGCATTGGAAAGAAAAACTGCGTCCGGAAACGGTGGCGAAAGACGTTAACTGCTCCCTATATCTGGTCCAGCCGAACAGTGCGAACGGGAAAAGGGAGGGAGAGAAGGGCACTTACAAAGGTCACTGAACTTTCACGGGAAGAGGAAGTGGAAGAGCGAGGAATGAAGAAAAAAATAAGATCCATGATAGGGTGAGCCCTCCTTATCGGGACAAGCGGGGAACCTCGAAGGGAAGGGGAAAAAAAAAAGGGAACTAAAAGGACGGGCTGATTCCGACATGCGGGTAGGGCAAAGCCATAGGTGTGTTGGCACCCTGAAAATCAAAGGGAGGGGGGTGTTCAGAAAAAGGAAAGGAAAATTTATGCCAGGGTGAAGGTTGAGGGGTAAAAGGGGGCACATGAACCTGGAAAAATAACAAATAACGTCTGGGAGCATGCAGGTTACCGGGTTATTAGAAAAAAGAGGGGGAAAAGGGCATCAAAGCCCCGACTGATCATCGTCGGAAGTCATTGAAGTGTGACACGACAAAGAGAGGGCTCGCGACAGACTCTCGAGGAAAAAAAAACCGCCAAACAAAAAAGAACACAACAACCACGTCTTAAAGGGGAAAAGAGGAAGGTAGCGAGCGCAGGAACGGAAATCCTCTTATATCGGCGCTCCACCCCTACTAAAAGAAATATCACGTCCGGCTCCAGAGGCCCAGATAAGAGGGGTTTGAATCAACAAGAACCTCGGCAAGACGTTTTAAGGGGAGTGGGCAGGGTCATGACCTGCCGCAACAGCGGCCAACATCAACAAATTTCTAAATGACGAAATGAGTGGGACTGTGTCGAACAAAACCGCCTTATAGAAGGTCAGGGGGAAAAAAAGGAGGGGAAAGCACCAATCCTCCGCCCTCATCCGAGAGGGGGACAAGCTTGTCCGAAAGGCAGGAATGTGTCCGATAATTCTGGCTCACAATCTCGACCTTTAAGAGGTCTGACAAGGAAGGTCCGCGCTCACAAAACTTTACAATAGGGAGAGGAAGAGGAACGAAAAATGACCTTAGGATCCCGCGCTAAGAGGTTAAAAAAAAAGAAAAGGGGTCAGAAACGGGAACGCTATCGTAGCATTTCCACGCTCGAAGATGAAGATACCATAGCAGCATCCACAGGGAGATAGTGAAAAAACAAGGGAAAACAAGCACAGCCTGATTCGAGCGCGTCACTTGAAAAAATTTAAGGGGAGCGAAAAAGCGGAGATGTCTTTTTGAGACTTCGTATGGATTTCCTACTGCTGGGGGGAGTGACACCACCGGGCGAAGGCATCTGAGTTTCTCTGAGAAAAGAGGAGGGGGCGAGAAAGTGAGTTACAGAAAGGACTCGTCAGGGAGAGCAGGGGTTGTCAAAAGGGAGAAGGGATCTAACAAGAAAGGTCGACGTCGTCAGCTTTTCGTCTATATTTGGGGACACAAATCGGAAAAGAAAGAGGGGGTTAGAGAAACAAAATGGAGAGCCCGTGAAGCAGGAGAAACCGAGGCGAGCAGAACAATTTTCTTTCTTGAGAAATCGGCAAAAAAAAAGGGGAAAAGCTAGGGCTTCGACCCTCTCCATTTCCATACCGACCGCCAAGGGGCGGAAAGCGAAACGTCAGGGGGGGGACTAAGCGCTGAGAAAGAAACAGCGGGGGGAAAATAGGGTAAACTGCAACTGGGGAAGAAAAGAAGGCAAAAATCTGCTGACCTCGTTCATATCTCGAACAAGACTACTCAAAGGGGGGGGGGGCAATTATGGTCTAATTGCCACACGACCGATTGCCGATCAGAAAAAGTAACCGCCCACTTAGCCCTGGGACGAGAAAAGGGCGAAAATCCAAAAAAAAACCACAACTGTGTATAGTTGCTGAAGCAAACAGGTAGAGGAGGGGGAGATGGCTTCCCGCTCATCCATGAGCCCGCTCACGAATAGCGGCCAAAGAAAGAAAAGTAGCGACAGTGGGCGCCTATTGTAAATGAAGAGCCAAATCGACGCAAATACAACAGGCGAGTGTTGACGATATGTGGGGCGCCGCACGGAAAAGAAACTGTCACCCACTTCAGTCAAAGTGTCGACCCGAACAGAAATCGTCCAGATAGTTTAACTGGTATGCTGAGGGGTAAATGAGGAACGGGGCTCAACGGGACACGGAAACACGAAGCGGAGGCAGAAAGAAGAGGCAGATCCAAAAGAAAAAAAAGTCACATAGACGCGGCATTCCCATCTGTGTCGAAATGACTCGTAATAATAACTAGAAAAAATAGGTAATCCGAGGCCAGGAGAAGACATTGTCAACTCACCAAATTTGACCGCTTCGTGCCGAAAAAACAACAGAGGTGGGGAAGTCATGAGCGATGTCTAGAGAAGGCACAAGAAAACAGGAAGAAAAGAGAAAACTGGAAACGGGGTGATGAAGCCAGGCAGAAAAAAAGACATGCCAACCACCATCTGGCGTTACAGGGAAGAGCTTTTTGAGCAAATAGGGGTCATCAAAGTTAACGGGTGCACAGACAGAACGTACGAGGCAAAAAAGAAGACGAAAACGGTGAAAGGGAAAAGAGCCGTTGACCCCTGTTTCCGATCCGCGAACGCTTCTTCTCCCCAGAGGGAACGGGAGAGAAAGGGAAGCGGACGGGCACACAACATATGGACAAGCCGTTGGACGGAGGGAGGGGAAGAGCTGGGGAAACGAGAAAACAACAACAAGAAGAGCGATCGTCGAAAAAGGTCATAATGGGGCACAACACGCTATAACCGATTGGCCTGCTGCCGGGGGGGCGGCCAGGGCAGGTCGATGGGGGCAAAGATTAGTAGGTAAGTTGGGCTTGGAGAGGACAGTGGCGATAGAGTAAGAAACAAAGTCAGATCGTTCAGACATCATAATGACAGCGCTGTGGGACACTGCTTTGGGGGGGGAAGATGGAAGAACATGAATCGACTGCATCTGCTGCGGCCCACCCGGATTCTTGCCTGTTAAGGACAAATTCGAGGGGGGGGAGACGCATTTGGGAGATCCGATGAGACTCTTATAGAAAAGAAAGAAATGAAAACATACTCCTATAGGTAGAATAGGGGGCTGAAGCTTCTAGTTGCGCGGTCCTTCCGTGTCTAGATGGACAAACCGTGAAAGGGAAAGGGAGAAAATGCAGAATGAAGTCAGTGAAAGATACAGAAATCAAATCAGAGAAAAGAAAAGGAGGGACGATCCAATCGAACTGTACACTGGTCGCATCCCATCGTGTACGTCGTTTTTCGAGAGACAAAGAAAGATCAAAAAGGCCAGCCCGTGCAGGTGAAGTGATAACGAAAGAGAAAAGAGGGAATATGAAGGACGGAAGAAAGGAAAAAAGCGCCGCGAGTCTTTTTGTAGGGAGATCTCAAAAGGGGACAAGAGCGGGAAAAATACATATAGATCCACAAGAAAAATGGGGAATGTTGAGAAAGACTGGGTCCACTGAACGGCAGGTTCGGGGAGTAGAAATCCGGGGAGTTGGGGGGAAGATGGCGATGCCTATCAATCTTGTTACTCAGGGGCAAATGAAGGGAGGGATAAGAAAACACATATTGACGTAGACGAAATCAGGACAATAACACGGGATAAAGAACGAAGGAGAAATCCCTGAGGACCGTGTCCGCAAACAGGCTAAGGAAAGAGGAGGAAAAAAGGTGGTCACTTCAAAAGGAAAAAATAATTGAAAGCGGACGGGAAAACTTATGCACAAAAGACTAGCTAACAGTTCTTGCATTTTCACACCACCAATCGATCGGAAGGCAAGCTCTCCATGACGATATATGCAGGAGGAAGAAAAAAAAGGGCGCTCGGAGAATTGGAAGGTTCTGAAAGCGAAGAAGACTTCTTGAAAGAAAGAAAAGGGGGTCCGACATCGCGTAGGGCCTGCGCAACCGCACGGGGTCTGAGCAAGAGGTCTAAGAAGATCAAGAAAAAGGGAAGGCAATCCTACTCAAAAAAAAAAAAAAGGGGGGAAAAAGAGAAAATGCAACGGAAAAGGGAAGGGATAAGGAAGATGAAAAAAAAAAAGAATCGGCCTACTATATGTCGTGAAACAATTGGACTCCATGGAGGACAGTAAGGGATATGAGGCCGGGAACCGGAAATTAAAGGGGAGAGACAAAATGGGGAAAAGGGACTCATCTCCTTCATGGGAAGAAGAAGAGAGATTGGGGAAAAATAAACCTGTGTGCCGCGGGCGCTTGTAGCAGTTTAATAAGCAGAAGTAATGCCAGCCGCTTTTCAGATGATGTTTGTAGGGGGGAAAACGGAAAAGACAGTCGCCGTAACGATACGCGAGGGGAGAGCCGTGAGAAAAAAGGCTTCTTGGGTTCAGAAGCTCTCTCAATCCAGTCGTTCCTGCTTGTCAAGGAATGGGAGGAAGGCTTAAAGCGGGTAAAGTTTCATAGTAACTTGAAAGAATGAAAGTCAAAGAAAAGGAGAGGGAAAATCGCCAACTATAAAAACTCTGGAACTACGTTCGAGGGAAACCTACAGACCAGAGGTGAAAAAACCGAAAGCGGAAACATCGGCATGTTGCTCGGGTCTCTGAGATAGAGGGGGGAGAAACTCGACTAAAAAAAATGCAGGACGAGGGAACAATATGCTGCGGCGACTTTCCGTAGCGCAAGAGAGAGCGGATATTAGCAGAGGTAGCGGTCGGGGAAGAAGAAAGGATGGCAACGAAAACAGGGTTTCCGACTATCCGGGCATCGGACTCGACCAGGGGGAAGAACACAACAGAGGCAGAAATTGGGACAAAGTACTATTGGGTCGTCAATCCCCAACCGCATGATGAGTGGGCGGAGAGATGGGGGCATCTGGGGGGGAAAGAAGGAAGTGAAGATGTTTCGAGAGTGAATGGAGGACAAGAGGGAACTGTCCGCTCAAGTCTACGTCGCCTCCACCGTAGGGAGACCTAGAGCTTAGGCGGGAAATGCACTATAAAAGAGGCCGTTCTGAGCCACACGAGGATCCAAGAGGGGGGGAGAGGAAACATAAAAAATACACCAGAGGGGGGGGGCATCAAATCCGGCAAATACTGCCCGACCTTCATTGTATGCGAATACAAGGGTCAAAGCGTCAGCAAAATGGCATTAGGCTCCAGCAGGGAAGTAGGAGAGGAAAAGACGGGAAAAAGATCAAAAAGATCGGCAAATGGATGTAGGGGGAAAAAGATTGCTCGCCTCAGAGAAACGTCGAAAGCGCCTACCCCTCTAATGGGGGACACCCCAAAAAATCGGGACACAGTGTTGTGATCCGAAGGGGGATGAAAGAGACAAAAGGCTTTCAGCGGGATGTTGTGAGAC
>Ga0179593_1551354_pt1 | contig 12323 bp, 15 predicted proteins | sample CZODoug2_1_08_16_FD_185931 | JGI IMG/M metagenome (GOLD analysis project Ga0179593, IMG submission 185931) | Vadose zone soil fungal communities from Angelo Coast Range Reserve, California, USA - CZODoug2_1_08_16fungal (PacBio error correction) | ecosystem: Environmental > Terrestrial > Soil >...
TGGGGCGTTGGAAGGCGTGTTTGGACGCATGGGGGAGTATGAAGAAGGGGAGCTCGGTTTCCTACCCAAGGGACGATCCGACGCCGCACGTATTTTACTCAAGGTGGGGTAGCTTCGTCCGCGGAGAATCAAACAAGCTACTGTTTCCCTTGGGTCACAGGCCAGATGACTCGACGGCCTTTAGGGGCTTAAAAGATGGTTCGTAAGAAATGGGGTAAGGGATCATTGGGTGAAACACACAGCGGAAACGCCTAACGAGGTTGAAAGCATAAAGTGCTAGAAGGAAAATTGACATTCAGAGAATCATCCTGCAGAGGCAAAAGACCTGTTTTGGGATGGCAAGGCCCGAAAAAACACGAGAGGAGGAGATTCCCCCTCAAAGGTATTCTGTGAGGACATGAAGGTTTCCATCCAAAAAAGGGGGAACAATAGCCGTGGAAGTAGATTGGGGGTAGTTGACTAGGAATCGCCAAGATTCCAAAAGAAGGGAATCCGCCATTGTCAGCAAAAAGACGGGTCAAAGAGTGAGAAATTGTCATCCCGGCGAAAGAGATCGGCAGACTCACACGGGGAAAAGACTCTTGGTTTACGGGACACATAGGAACTGAAGTGGAGAAAAGCTCTTCAGTGTGGGATGGATACGGACGCCGGGGAAGGGCTCGGGTCTGAAAGATATCAAGCTAAAGGAGTGGAGAAAGTTGAAGGATCAGGGGAAAGCCTTCTAAGGAAGGAATCAAATGAAAAAGTTGCCTCACTCAAGTCAAGAACAGCGTGGTTGCACTTACACTTTGGAAAGAGAGTCACTAAACTGCGAACAGATTTTCCGAAAAGGGGGGGAGTGGCTTGTAACTTCTTACAAGAAGAGAAAGGGGGAGGGTCTTGCGCAGGGAATCCCTAAGGGGGGGAAAGGGGATTGAGGAGGACTCTTCAGACTTGACGAAATTCTTCGATTTCGTCAGAAGGACAGGGAGAAGGGCGCAATCCGAAGCAACCACCTAAAGTTCACAGGACGAGGGGGCAGGAAAACACTGGCGACTCCACAGCTAGTCACGTGAAAAGGGGGAAAAAGACCGGAAGAATCAAACTGCGATTGGAAAAATGAATAAGTGCGACGACCCTGTATTTCGCGCAGGGATGCAAGCAACGGGGTAGTGATTGAGACCATATTCCCTGGAAAACAGTCGCGAGGGGAGAGGTACTTGCTTCCCAAAGGCCGCGGCGCAGTCCTGGCGTTTGCGCGGGGGGGCACATAGGAACAGAAAGGGAGGGGGGGTCAAACGCGGCATACCAGGAAGGGAAACCTTTGGGCAGACTTGAGAGATGAAACTGCACTTGGGCAGTGCTTCGAGCCCGGGTTTCGGGAAGGGGAGGAATCGGAATAGGCGGGACTGAGCAGCGTGGTAATTTTAGAAGCATTTAGGCTTACGGCGGAGGAGGGACCTAGGGAGTGGGCAAAGGAAAATTCTGCATTCGAGCAATTCGGCACGGGGTGGATTTAAAGACGGGTGGGATATAACGGCGCAAAGCTGAAAACAGCGCGGACGGGGTGTCGGGTTTCTGGCGAAACCTTGACGGCGTAACGGGAAGTACGCGGGGGACAGCCCGAGAAGCACGACATGGGTGGCGAAGGGTATGCCACAGGCTGATTTGAATGAACAGGAGGCCGAGAATGACATGTACTGGGGGGAAGTCTAAGGTACTCGCTACTAGCCGCATGTTACAAGAGGGTGGAAAATACGGGGGACTAAAAGTGAAAGGTGCGCGCGACCAGTCGTTGCTACTGGTCGAAAGAATGAAGTTGTCTGCTAATAGGGAAGCCAAAGGGGGGAATGGTGGTCATTTAAAAAATCACAAGGAGGGTCGAAAGGGTTGTAATGCTGTTGAGGTTACATACTTGGAAAATAAAACGGCCTAGTATTACTCAACCGCTGAAACAAAGGAAAGATCTTTTGTCGCACTGCCCCTGGAGCGTCTGTTGTGCCCGCGAGGCAGGAAAAGAGTGCACGGACACCGGGAACGGGGGGGAAAAAAAGAGAATTTCGGAAATTAACGAGCCACTTCGCGACAGCGAATGGCGAAGGAGAAGGGGGCTGTTTCGGGACAGGATGGCTTCAAAGTGGTTTCACAAAGTAGCCTGTTGGTTCATTCAGGAAAATAAGCAGGGAGGTGCCGGAGGGTAATTTGACTGAGGTGGGGCGAAATGGCTCCAGCAGAGGAAAGAGTCGGTGGCGAGGACATGGAGACTGGGTGCGAGGTTCATCCGAGAACGCGCGTGGGGACGCAGAGTGGGGGGACACGATGATTGAGAGAACACTAAATATCCCCAGGAAATTGGCTGCTAGTGCAAAGGGAAATGCCGCGGAAAAAAAAAAAGGGCTTCTTCTTCTTTGGGCCAATAGGAGCAGGGTGGGTAAAGCGTGTAACGGTCGGCACAGAACACTTGGGAGAAATTGTAGCATTGCGTCGCCGAAGGAGACTACCGCGAGACTCCGGGGAGGAATGGAGGTTTGGGGAGAGGAGCATGCGACTGAAACAGGATGCACGGGTAAATAGAGGGTGGCCAGCACGAATAGAAAGCAGAGACCCAAGAAAATAGTAACAAGGACCTAAAAAGGAACGGAATGTGATAGGGCGTATGCCTTGCTGCGCATGAAACAAAACAAAAAACTATTACTGACTTGCTGTAAACTCTGAATCGGGAGAAGCCAAAAGAGGGCTGGGCGAAGAGAAGAAGGGGCCAAGGACGAGTTAGCAGTCGCGAAGGGGCAAAGAAGCGTCTGTCGGTTTCCCCGCAGTCCGCCCATTCGCCGGAGGGGAGGACTAAAGAAATTAAAAGGACAAAGGTGGGGAGGAACTACTCTAACGACGGATGTGCTTTTGGATGGTCTAAAGTGAGAGAAAAAGCTTTTGTTGGGAGATGCAATCCTGGGCTTGAGAACGCGAAAAATGAATCTTGAAAGGATTTGGAACGCGCGATGGCTGCGGATTCAAGGAACTGGGGGGTAAAAGAAAGCGCTAGAAGGAAAAAAAAACGAGGAGGTCTATAGCTCGTCGGCACACGGGACCACCAGCGAAAAGAAGAAAACCCCTTCGGCCAGCAAGACCTAAGTAAGTTCGTATCGCGGCCGGAGGAAGCGCACACACGCAGGAAGGAGGGAAAATTCCGAAGTAGAAGGAGAAAGAAACATACACTAAGGGGGGAAAGGGATCGTTTCCGTCCCGCAGAAAAGGGGTGGGATCTTGAAGAGCAGTAAAGGGGGGTCCAAGAGGCAAATGGGTGGGAATGAATAGGAAAAACGGGGGACCTACTAATTTGCGGATGGGGCCCGGAGGCAGGAAAAAAGATGCAGAAGGGAACAAGAACAGGGGAGGCAGGTAAGAAACCCCGCGCTAGGGGGCTCCGCGGAAAGAAGGGGGAACGCATCTCGACGGGGTTTAAGGGCTGCGCAATAAGACAACGTCACGTTGCCTTCTGTCTTTTGGGGGAAAAATATAGGAAAAAAAAGCTGAATAACTGGGGAAGAGATGGGAAATTGTCCGGCAACTTCGGGCGCTCCTGCGGATAGCCAAGGAAAAAAAAGGAAGTGAATCTCGGCAGGAAACTCAGACGCAGATCCGTCGAATCTGCCCAGAAGGGCACAATCGCGAAAGTCCGACCGACGATGAAAAAGGGAGAAAACGTCTAAAAAAGGGGCAGGATGAAAAAGTCTCAAGAAAGTTCAACCTGCGCGATCCCATGCCGGGCATAAGCGCAACAAGCTCTTTTAGTAAAGAGGGAAAGGGAAAACGCGGGGGACTTGTAGGATACGGAAAGCGCCACATCAAGAAGGGAGTGCTGCAAACTGATAAAAGGAGTGGAAAACGTCAATAGAAAAAGAAAATAGGACCCCATCACGAATCTACGCCTTGTCGTACTCTGAAAACAACAGTATGGGCGTTTTAAAAAAGGGATACGAAATAAACGACATTTAAAGAAAACGGGATCTACTGGAGAAGGTGGTGGAAGTGGACTTCTTCCGGGAACCTACCTATTCTACTAAGCGGGTGCACAATCCTTAGCAGGAGACGGAACAAGAGAATATGGAGGAAACTCTATGCGAGTTGTAGAGTCACTATGCCTTCATACCGAGGGAAAAATTGAAAGGCCGAACAGAATACAAAGGGGAACGAGCTTTAACATGAAAGAAAATCGGGGGGGGGGAAGAATACCGACCCCTTGATCGCGTCCAAACGCGCAAGCAACGACGGAATTCAGAGGCCTTTTACCAAAAAAAATATGGGAAAAGAAAAAAAAAGAAAAATTACGTCGGGGCAAGGGACCTGCAGCTTGACTCGGAGGACGCAAGGGAGTTTAGGAAAAGAAAATGGAAGGGGAGCGGAGTCATCTCGCCCACATTGCTCTGGAAAAGAAGGAGGAAAGATGAAATTGTCAGACGCTCCGACAAAACATACAGGCTCATCCATAAAAAACGAATAAACACAAGGGGAAGGGAAGCGGGGTGGGGGAGGAGGGGGAGACTCAAAGGGAAAAAAACATTCAAAAGGGATGCAGAAACGAAAATGCAGTCCATGAAGGGAAAACCCCACCTATGGGCCCCAAGAGGTCCTAAAATAGAGTTTCTCCCAATTAACGGGGAACGAAATATGAGTCACAGTCAGTAAAGCCAAAAAAAGGAAAAACAACCACCTAATGGCAGAAGAATCGCATTAAGGGAGATTTTTTGAGGCACCGCGAGGCAAAGACATGTGGAAGTACCCAAGGAGAAGAAAAAAGGTGAACGCAAGAGGACAGGAAGGCTCCGCGCGAGAAAATGGCTTGGGGGTCTAAAAAGTAACTCTTTGCGCGCAAAAAGAAGGGAGCTTGACGCGAGGAAAGAAGAAAAGTCGCCGGTCTGGAAGGGGCAAAGCCTCCACCTGAGGGTTGTTCCGGGGCGGGGGGGGGGGGGACAGTGTGGGTACAGAACTCCTGAGAAGAAGTGTTAAGCTTCGATTGCGCAAAAGAGGCTGGGGGGGGAGGTCCAAGCCAGTGACTGGGAGGGAATGATCACCGGCGGGGCGTCCCTAAGGCCATGAAACACAGAGGGCACTCAAATGGACGTCTTCTCCTTCATCCGTAGTTGGCAACAAGAAAGACGCAAAAAAAAAGAAAAAGGAGAAAGAAGAAGAACCTCAAGCGAAGGGTGGCCCGGCGAAATGCTTCCTAAAAAAAAAGGGGGGGGTGTCCTTGCGTGGTGCGTCGATTTGAATGGATGGAGTGGGAAAGAACAGCTCCCGGGAGACAGGAAAAGGACGGAGAACTGGTAGGGATCGCTTTAAAAAAAAAAGGAAAATAACCGGCGCGTATGTCATCCCAGCGAGTGAGCGAATCTAAAGAGGCCGTTCAAGGAAAAAAGGGAAAAAAACAAGAAGGGAAACCTGAAATAAGCTCTCAGAAGAATCAGGGATACATGACGCCTCTCATCGCCTCGGAGGGGGACTAAAAAACGAACCGGAAGGAGAAAAAAAACGGCGGCGGTCCAGCGGAAAAGGATTAGACAAAGTTAGGAACCTAAGAAAAGAGGACTCACGTTTTCGGTCTGGCCTGAATGGGCTAACAGAAAAACTAGTGAGGATAATCAATCTTCGCGGGGGGGAGGGAAAAAAATCCAACAAGTACTAGAGCGAGAAGGACTCCTGTGGAAGAAGGAAAACCAGGGAAATAAATCGCACTTCTTATCTCCAGGGTCAACTTCTGAGGTGCGAAGCGGGTTTCAAACAGAGTGGAAAAAGAGCAAGCAAGGGGGAGAACAGGGGGGGACAAAGTTTTACAAAGAAGTCAATCCGGCAGCGTCCTCGGCGGCAACTGGAAAAAAGTAGAGGAGAGAAGGGAAAAAAGACAACAGGGGAAAGGTACAAAAGGGGGGTCTGAGGGGAGGGAAGAACATTTGTGGTCGCCCCTCACTCGATGAATCCGAAATTGACAAAGAACGGCTTGCGAGCAAAAGCGGTTTAAAAAAACACCAAGGAAAAAGAGGAAAACAACAAGTTGGGTAAAGAGGAAGCAGGGACTGTGTGTATCGGGGAAGGGGGGGAGAAGGTCCTGAAGATGCTTCGGATTCTCAGCGAGCAGGAGGAAGGTTTCAAAAAATGCTTCCCAGAAACGACGAAGGGGAAATAAGGGGGTAAGGAAAGGGTTGGCTTGAGAAGGGGAAAATACTTCTGAACAGATATGACTTACGGCTGAGAAAAGAGTTACTCCGATGGAAATCACTTAGGTCCAAAGGGGAGGTCAGGGGGTAGCCATTACGCCGGAATTTCGAATCTTGTGCACAACAGAGCAAAGACGGAACATTCCCGAGACCTACTGGGGGCGTATAGGGAAGGAGGAAAGTAAGGAAGATCAAGAGGGGAACGAATGACAGATGGGAACGTGGGGAATGCGAGGCCGCGGAAACAAAAGAGGGAAAAAAGGGGAAACGGGTTGAAAACCGGAAACGAAAAGAGAAGTGCCTTCAAGGGGGGGAAACAGCAAATTAAGCATGCTGCCGGGAGGGCTTTGCTTGGGGGGGGAGGAATACGGGGAAGGAAGGAAGGGAAGGGAAGGATGCCGGTACTTTTTAAGCGCCCCTCCAAAGGAAAAGAGCTGTGCAGGGAGGAATTAGAACGGTCCGGGGAGGGAGGATCGGGAATCCTTCAAAGGTAAGGACGCATTTGGATCCATCACGAGGAAAGAACGAGTCGAGGAAAAGGGGCTTGGAGGAGTCAATATTGGAGCCTTTTTGGAGAAATCGATCGAGCTCAACGGATCGCCTAAGGATACGCCGGATCTAGGAGAAGGAAAAAAGCAGATCAAGCAAAGGAATACAATGTAGAAAGGCGGGGGGCTTACGCGAAGGAAGATCGCACCTTTTCGGAAAAATGGTTTGGGGGGAGTTCCGGGAAGGGAGGGGAAATGAGAGGGGGGACAAACACTCAGAAAAGAAAAGTTTTAGATTTCGTTTGAACTGGAGGCCGGGGACCTGCCTTTCTTGACCCATTAAAGGGAGGAGGGGGGAGGAAAAGAACTGCAAGAGGGGGGGGAGACAAGAAAAGAATAAAATCATCGACATTCGCCTTATTTTTTCTGAAAGCGTGAAAACTTCCACTCGGTTAATACACGGCAAAAAGGAAAAGCAGGATGAGAGGGCTGTAGAGGGGGCGCCCGGGGAAGAAGAAAAAGTTGCGCGCCGTTTCTGGAAACTGGAGTTCGAGAGAAAAAAAAAAACAGTGAAAGGGAAACATCAAAAAAGAAATGGGGATTTGCGAACTAGAAAAAGGAGGGCAGGCCTCTTCGGCTCGCATTGTACCGATTTACGGATGGAAGGGGCATCAAAAAAGAGAAGGAAAAAACCACATGAGGGAATGGGGAGGTCTCAAAAAAAAGGAGTGCTGCCACGTTATTGTGCTTGCCGACGAAAATAAGAGAGGTTAAACCGTTTCACAAAGGGGAGGGGAAAGGCACTGACGGAAGAATGGAAAATGGGTGTCGGAAAAGGGGGAAGGGGGAAAAGCATTTCGAGCACGTTCTGGGCATCAAACGGGTGATGTTTTTATCAGGGGTCGGAAAAGTCCGGAAAAAATCATACAAAAATCTTGGGCTGGGGGGGGGAGGGGCCTGGATTCGTGTCGAGCGCTGAGAGGTGCATCTGGAGGCGCAGGGGAGGGGTGTTCTAAAAGGGTTGGGGAGAGAACTGCAAGGAGGGTGGGGTCTGTGAAGTTACGGGGGATGTGGCCCGGGACTCACCCCCCGCATCGATTTCTTGGGGAGCGAGGAAGGAAGGGAGAAAGATCACTAGACACGGATGAACCAGGAAAGGTCGTCAAAGGGAGCTGGGGGGAAATCCTGACGAACGTGGGTGTAGTCGGCGTGAAGAATCTCTTTCGAAAAAAAGCGGGTGGCCGTCATTCGTGGGAGAGAGGGTTAGCGAACCCCTTGATGTGGCAAAGTTTTAAAAAGAGGAAAAAGGAACGGGGTGGAATTTTGGTTCTTAGGGAGTTGTTTCTTCGGGGAGAAGGACAGGGGACTTAGCAACCGTCAGCCATATCATGGAGTTTTCTGCAGAATTTCCGCGTTTGGGCAGAAAATCTGCAACGAGGGGGAGGTGGGGGGGCAAGAAGAAAAAAAGGCCAGAGGGGGGGAGTGACATTCGGTATTTGCCGGAAATACGGAAAAAAGGAAAAAGGATCAAAAGTCCGGTTCGGCGAAAGGGGATTCTTTGGGAGGAGGATTCAGAAAGTTGAAACGCCGAGCAGGTTGGGCAAAAAAGAAATAAAAGGCAGTAGAGGGGAAGGTATAGGGTGATAAAATTGGGGGGTATCTCGTTAATAGGGGAGAGGGGGCTCGAACCCGTAAGCTTGCGGGGGTTGGCGAGTTGGTCGCCGAGATCCTGGAGGCAAAAGGTCCGCTCTCGGGAACAACACGAGGGTCCGAAGGGGGCGCTGCTGCTCATGCAAATTGGCGGCTACTGAGGAGGGCGATCATTCGAGCAAGAGGCTGTTTGGGGGCAAAAGATCGTAATTGCGAGGGGGGGGTCGCCGGTCGGGGGAGGCCCTATTAGATCGGCCTCGAGGGCGAAGGAGGGGAAGTGTCCGGGGCAGGGGAAAACCGGAAGCGGAGGTGAGAAAAAGTGGAAAAAATATCGTGTAAAAAAAAAGAAGGGGGACTCTTTCAAAAAGACCGCGAAAAGGGGAAGGCCAAAGGGGGGGGACTAAAAAAAAGGTTAATGACGAGGGAGAGGACCCGCCCCCCGTAATCTGGACTAAAAGTTTGAAAAATGAAAAAGAAAGGCCGGTAAAAAAAAGATTGAGAATATCTCCGACGGGAATTGCAAAGTCCGTCACAGCTTCGCAGCTAAAAAGCGCGGCACGCCGGCGGCTAAGGGGGTGTCAAAACCGCATAAAAAGGAAAAATAACACACGGGGAATCTGAAGGATTGCGCCAAGGATTACCGAACGAGCAGCTGACCTAAAAGACGAAAAGGGGCGGTTTTAATGGGGAAGCAGGGGAGAGTAGGTTAAAAAAACTGATGTGGAAAGGGGGGAACTAGAGGACGCGTCAATTCAGCGTCGGAGATTTTTGGCGCGGGAGAAGGGGAGAGATTTTGCCCGGGAGGGAGGGTTGGTAAAAAGGAGAGACAAAAAAAAACAAACGTTATTAGGAAAGAGAGAAGACACTTTGTCAAACACAAAGCATGAAACATGGAACCTTCGACATAAGGGCCAAAGAGAAGACGAAGGGGGGGAGGGCGCTTCCTGAATTCAGCATATCCACACGCAGCCACTGCTGTTTTTTTTCCGAGGGCCATTCTCAAACATAAACCAGAGCGGGGAGAATTGAGATATGACGTTGGGATTCCTTCCTCAAATAAGGGGGTTTAATCCTGAGCGAAAAAGTCAGAGGAGGGGGGTGTGAAAATTAGAGTTGAACAAAAAAGTCCTCCCGGGGTTGAACCTTGCCGCTCTGTGTCCTGAGAAAAAGAAACCTCGATCAAAAAAGAATAGGTGTTGGTCCTTATAGAAAGGTGCGAAAAGGGGAGGGAGACGGTGGTTGGTTCGGGTTCGTAGATAAAAAATCACTGGGCGGGGCTGAAGTCCCGGGGGTGAGGAACCAAAGGATACTGGTCTGAAAGGACGATTGGTCCAATGGTAAACAGCGGGTCAATCCGCCCTGGCATTAAGAGAGGGAATTAGGAAAGAGTCAAAAAGCACGCAGAAGGCAGGGACTCGAAGGCAACCAATCGGCGCACAGCAAAGGGGGGCGTACTAAGATGGGAAGGGAAGGGACTTGAAAAACACAGGGGGTCTTGAAGCTAGAGAAGTATCGGTCTCCCCGAATAATTCTGACGAAGCAGAACAATTGCCTGGGAAAATGAAGCAAGAGACATGGTAGAGAGGTACATCAGGTAGCACAGTTAGAGGGGAGGGGGGAACCCTCGGCGAAAATCGAAAACCAACCCTTCAGGTTTCTCAAATAGAAGCGTAAAAGGAGTGGAAGGGGAAAGAGAATATAAAAAAAATTCAAGAGGAAAGATAAGAAAAGAAAACAACAACAAAGAGGAAGGGGGAAAATTTTTCTGGGGAATGCCGAATTACACAGGGAAGAAGAACTAAACCTTAATTGCGACTGAGAGAAGAAGATCTTCCCAAAAGAAGGGAATACGCAGGGGACGTGGGTCCGTCAAGCAGTAGTTCTTCCACGGACAACAAAGCCGTTGTTAAAAAAAAAAGATTTCTTGGGGGAGCGGTGCTAAATATTAAGAAGAATAGGAAGGTCATCTTCCCGAACAAGCATACAAACTTGTCTACACTTCTCAGGGTTCAAAAGGGAAAAAAAAGAAAAGGGTTTGGTTTGCCGAAGGGACGAAAGTATGAAAAGAGAAAAAAACAAACTGATTCGAAACTATCCCACGGGTCGAATGATTTCAAGAAAGAGTGAAAAAGCGGGAAAAAAGGGGGAAGGTCGCGTCCTCCATGCGAAAAAAGGGGGGACTTCCTCCTCCTAATCGGCAGTGATAGCCGCGCAAGAAGTAACCCCGTGCAGGGAGAGGGAAAAAAAAGGCGCAACAAACAAGGGGTCTTGCGGAGAAAAGAAACTAAAGGGAAAAAAGCTTCCGGATGCACCATCACATAACAGAAGAACAAAGGGAGGATACTGGGGGGGGGGGGGTTCGCAGAATCAAAAAAAGTAACCATTCACCAGTTCCGAAAGGCCGAATTCAGTTAAAACTGGGCAAAGGCGCAGAAAACAAAGCTTTTGAAAAAAACGTCCGAGGAGGAAGGGGGTTCTCAAACCAATCACGGGGAACGCAGAGGTTCCGACCCTTGAAAAAATCCGCCGGGGGCAAAAAGAAAAAATGGCCTCTGAAAAAAAGGAAAAAGGACCACTAATTTGGGTTTGGGGAGGGGACAGGGGATGCCTCCAGCCGGTAAATGAATAAGGTTACATCAAACATCAACAATAGGGAGAGCTCGGAGAAATGGGAAAAAATGAATTCACAAAAATTTGAAAAAAAAAAGGAGGGGGTCTCAATCATTAACGCACAGGTCACCACTCTCTAAGAAGAAGGGGAAGCAGATAGCAAATCGGACATCGAACAAGAGGGATACGTAGGAAGGGGAAAATGATTAAAAAGTCTGTGGTGTTCCGCCTCGTTGGTGGCAAAAAAAAAAGCAAGTCACACGGGGGCGAGAGTGAGGAGACTTACGATTGCGAAAGCATTAGTTGTGGGAAGATCCCGATGCAGGAGGCAGAGCACCCGGTCCTAAGACGGGGAAGCCAGGAAAACGCCACGGACGGGGAAAAAATCACCCAAAAAAAAAAAAAAAATCCCCCCCCCTTATGCAGCCAGGGGGACAAGCTCCGCCAAAAGAAAGGAGAAAAAAGAAAGAAAGCTAGTGGGACCCTGAACGAGAGGAGGAGTAAAAAACAAGAGGGGGGGGGGGGCCTGCCTGTGCGGCGCCGGAGTTGCCTGGCGGGAGTTGTTCAATGCAGAGGCACTTCTATCAGGAATTGTCCAGAGAAAGAAGGGGGGAAGTATAGGAGGAAACCTAAAGAAAGCCGGGCTTATTCATCCACCATCACACCCAAGCAGGTACGCAACAAAAAGGGGGAGAAAATAAGAAAAGAACAAATCAAAAAAAACTACATGGACACCACCAAAAAACTCACAAGGACCACTGCGCAAAAAAGAATGAACTCGTGTACGGCTGCAGATCAGATCTGCACCTGGTAAAACAGGAAAGAAAAAAGGAGACTGGACTGATGCGCTAAAAAACCGGTCAAGCTGAATGTCGGGAGGGAGACGTTCACCGCCCAGCAAGGCAATACGCAGCAGGAGGCTCCAGGGGGCTAGGGAAAAAATAGGGGGGAGAAAGGGAGGGGTGAGGGAGGAAGCAGGAAAAAAAAGGTGACAATAAAGACTGGGGGAAAAGTTCCACGTCAGAGGGAGACCAGAATCGCGTGCAAGGTACGCTCGCGGCTCACCATAGGAGTGCCGTCGTAAAATGCGTAGTGACGAAGGGGAAAAAGGAGGTCGGCGTAGAGAGGCTCAGGAGGGGAAATCAAAAAACTTGCTCACTCCGCACTCTTTTTCACACAGAAAATTCGCCGACCGTCGGCAAAGAGAAAAAAACAAATGGTCTCAGGAAGGAATAGCGAAAAAAACGGGCTAAAAAAAGAAAGGGGCCCATGTACAATCCGTTTGCGCGTCGGGGGGGAAGCAGGGGGGAAAAAAAAGCCCGGAAGACAAAGAAGAAAAACGAAAAACTTCCTGTAAAGTTGGGTAAAAAAGGAAAAAAAAGTACGC
>Ga0179593_1356013_pt1 | contig 12322 bp, 5 predicted proteins | sample CZODoug2_1_08_16_FD_185931 | JGI IMG/M metagenome (GOLD analysis project Ga0179593, IMG submission 185931) | Vadose zone soil fungal communities from Angelo Coast Range Reserve, California, USA - CZODoug2_1_08_16fungal (PacBio error correction) | ecosystem: Environmental > Terrestrial > Soil >...
AGGGCTGGAACTCATAAGCATGCGCTCAGTAGGATAAGCCGAATCCGAGATGAGCATCACAGAGCGCGAGAGATAAGAGTATAAAATTGAGGAAGTGGGGCTTTAAACAGATACCAAAAGGTTAGTTAGGTGGAGATCAGAGCTAAAAAAAACATCAGGAGCAGATGAGGAACTAAGGAAATGTGCTGCGGAATAGAGGGACACAAGTGGGAATCGGGGGCCACGCATCAGCATGGGCAGGGTAAAGCGGTCGGACCCGGGGATGAGGGGCGGTATTCGCAGTGGGGGCCGAAAAGAGTCTGGGGAAAAATATGCTCTGAGCTGCTAAGTGAAGCTCGTCGTGTCGCTGTGTAGACCAGGGAAGGAGAACGGCAAACGAGGCGTATGCAGGAATAATATCGTCACAGGAGTTGGGAGGGGAACTCGCAATTTGACAAAAAAGACCAAGACTATGGTGGAAAGACAATCTGCAAAAAGTCCTGCGGAGCGCGCATCCTGCGAGGGGGGGGGGGAGGCTGGGCAGCATTGCGCAACACGAGTGATGTCCAGAGGAGGATGAGGGAAAGATAAAAGGGACTAAAGGGGGAACAGAGGGAGGACCTGGGGCTAAAATAACTGAATTAAATATGATTTACCTTCTGCCGAAAGAAGATGGCTCAATAGAACACCATGTTCAAGGCTAAGTTTTTAAAAAGTACCTTTGGGCGAGCGCTCGATCGGGAAGCGGTCACGGAGGGTTAAGTTTGCGACGCCTGGTATTTCGCAGCCACTTGTCTATTCGTACATCGAACACGAAAAGGAATGTCGGAACTTGGGGCACGGAGTCAGTCAAAATGTAAGCTGAACGGGGCGCTGCAAACTAGGGCCTCAAAAAGGAGGGGGCAATACCATCTTTGCCGGACCCAGAGGTGCAATGAGCGGCCCGGCATTTGCCAGACAGGGAGTCGACTGGATCTCCAAAACAAAAGTCAGGGGGGACTGATGGGTGAGTGAAACGAACAGTCGCGGAGACAAAATGCAGGTAAGACATGGTAAGCAAAAAGTACGTGTGTGGGGGAGACGTAAACTTTGATGGGGGTAATCCAAGGAAAACGGTCCGGAAAAAACTGGAAAGTGGCCGGCCTTCGAAGTACAAACACATGGGGAAACGCGAATTACTAAACGCTAGAATTTACTAGGCGGGGTGGGACATTTCGTGGAGTTAGGTAGGGATCAGGCAAAAGAGGCTGGGCAGTGCTTTTGTGAACAGGATTTTCGACCGTCAACCTCCCACCTGGACGGCCGCTGGGAAAACCATTGGTCTACTCCCAAAAGCGGAGCCAAAGCGAAGCCGGCGTGGGAGCTAACAGCTCATATCATGGGCACTGCATACAGCGGAAAAACCCCCGCGTAGATAATTCACAATGGCCGAAAGGTAAGGTCAATCTGGACGAGGTGTAACGAAACTAACCGAATGGCCAAAGAAGAAGGTGTTACTCAATAGGACAAAGCAACGGAGCAGCCAAATTTGGAAATTGCGGTACGGAAAGACTAAACGAAGAACCGTAATGTGCGCGTTGGGGTCGAGAGGACGGAGTCAGCAACCTTGAATCATAGCACAACTCGCTAGGAAGGTGTCACAAAACGAATAGCGGAAAGAGAAAAGATGGGCTTAAAGTAACATGGTTATTTTGCGGTTCAAGAAGAAGGTAATAGAAATTCTCGGTTAATAGGGGGACATGTCGTGAGAAAGGGTAAAGACTCAAAAAGTCTCTGGAGGGGCCTAGACCGGGTATTTCTTGATATGTAAGTAGGGGAGTACATTTACATGTTGTCCGTATATACTCACCTGCGAGTAGGCATTAACCCGTGGCAGTTGGTAGGAGCGGGGCAGAAAAAGAAATAGGCGGGGGAGAGCGTCAACTAACTAGCAAGAGGGAGCAGTGTTACTCAAAGAGATTGCGTACGCGAAGGTTGAGGAACAGATCAAAAAATGGGGGGGCAAGTGTCTTCACAGAGGTACATGAGGGATAGGGGGACTGGAACGCTCAGTCTGTGAACTGATACAAGTGTGCGAGAAGCATTGATCGTAAACTTGTACATCGCGCATGAGAGGCGGGGTACCCAAATGCAAGCCGTGCAAGAGCAATGTCGAGGACTAGCAGGAGGCTCGATGGGCTACGATCGGGTAAAGGGGAAGGGGGGAGGGCGGTCGGGTGCTAGCCAACTCTAGGCAATGGCCCCTGCGGGCATAAATCGAGACAAACAAACGTTCAAAACAAGCGGGGAATTGGCGGGGGGCAGGATTTCTTCTGCTCCTTTCAGCAGAGGAGATGAGGGGCGGACAGGAAAAGGACGATTCGGAAAAGTATTGACCATTGCTCTTGCTGCTCGTTATTGTGGGCAGGAGAAAACAGACATTCGGCACCGGCGGCGGAGTCTCATACGACAACAATAGGAATACCTCTAGGAGGGACTTACGCTCAGCGAAAAGCTGGAAGGAGGTCATGGCAGCAGGGGGAGTAGGAAAGTTTTAGGGTGGACTGGGTTTTAGGGGGGTCTGGACTAGACGGGGCCTAGATGTCGAGGAGAAAAAAGGGGGGCGGAACGGTGGATACGTCCCCACCGCAGAGAGGACGACAACAATGGGCGCGCGATAAGTGCGAAAAATACCCGCTAACTCTCGTAAGAAGCCTGAGCAGCGGCCTCAGAATTAAAGCGTGCCAGTGTGGGGTCACAATTAGAAAACACGGGGGAGAAAAAAACGAAGACCAAATACTCAACTTTCACAATTTTCGGGTCTAGGTTTCTTGGTTTCAGGACTACGGGGGACTGTCGAAATGCTGGCGATGCCAAGACCTGCAAAATTACGTAACGGACCGCTCATGAAAAGCTGGTGTGCGAGCAGCAAAACAGCGAGCAAAAAAGGGTCAGCCGATAAAGAGGGTGAGGGCTCTCGTAAACCAGGTGCGAATGGTTCCCACCGCCATGTAATGAGGGAGAAGGGAGGAGTCTAAAAAAAAAGTGGACACAGGAAACTGCTGTGAACCTGTGGTAAAGCCGGGAACTAATATAGAACAGGTGGCTTAAGAGCAAGAGAGCGTAAAAAATGCCATCTCATCAATAAACGCATAATAGGGGAATAGAGAGGGAAAGAGGCAAATAGGAATAGTGACAACCCGTGAGAGTTGGTTGAACAAGAAACAATGGGAAAAGGGACCTACATGGTGAACGGGCAGTGAAGGAGAAAAGTACTTCACAGGTTCATGGGGCCGCATTTCTACAGGTGTGCTGCCAGGATGAAAAAAGTAGCGGGGTGAACAAGGGGAGAAACTGAAAGGAAAAAATAACTTAAACAGGGAAATAAGGCGGGATCCGGTCAAAGATTACACGTCTAACGGTTATGACCAAGGGCGGGACAACGGGGGGGGCACAACCAGTATGGAGACAGACAGACAGTGCAAAAAAAAGCATCTAGATCGTCCGAGACATACAGCAAATGGAAGTGAGACGTACCAAGGGTGCGGGGCATTTCGCGCCACGGCAAATCTAAAAAGGGGGGACATTGGTGCGCAATAACACAAGGAAAGTAAAGGCCGACAAGTGCACTGGCTGAACGTGAAGGGGGGGAGACGCGTGCTGTGGTAAGAAAAACGACGGTGTGTGGATGCTGCGGCTGCTGGGTAGAACCAGGTGCGCAGGGGAAGGGGAAATGCGGCTAAGGACCTGAATGTCAAGGCGGCGCTAACTCAGAGGACCAAGAACACAGAGGTAAATTGTCCGGAGGCGAATTGTAGAGCAGTGTCGATAAGGGGGCCTCGAGCAGAGGGTAAGTACAGGGTCGTGAAAGGGAGGCGGGGAACAACAAACTCAGGTACTTCGCAAAAAGGGCTCGAAGAACCATTTAGCGAAAGGCACAAGCTATGCTGAAAGACGCAACAGCCTTAAGGGAGTCGAGAAATCGATCTAAATGGTCCGGGTCGTGGCGAAAGGCGGGAACTCAAACAAAAATCCTACGATGGATCAAAGGAAAAGAAAAAAATCACTCATCGCGGTCATAAAAAAACGCAATAAGCCGAACCGCAGCTTAATACGTGGAAGCGCTACGAAGGGATGCTCTATGGGACGGCCGGGAAAACCTGACGGAGCTCTTGGGGCAGCGAGAAAAAAATCACAAAGCGCGGCCCAAAAACGGAGCAGGGCGGCAGTAAGTCACCCGCGATGTAACTTGAACGCCCGGTCCCGCTCGATTCGACCATGGGACAAGGTGCTGTCAAAGTAATGTCAAAATCGTAGGCAAGTGGGAAGTAATAGCCGCAGTCCAAGAGGGGGGGGAGTGAAGGGGGTGGCAGAGGAGTGATGACCAAAGAAAACGAGGCAACGAGGGACCACCGTCAGCGGCTCCGGGCGAGAAAAAGGGAAGTGAAACTGTGAAAAAAAGCGGAGGAGGTACTAAGTTCGTCGAACGGGGGGAGGACTCTCAAACGGGTCCGCACCATGACTGGCGTTGAGTGGTAAGGGCAAAAAAACAAGTGCCCACGGGCGATATCAGGTAGGGAATAAGGAGAACAATTGGTACACGTGCGGGGCATGTACGGCCTAATGTAGGGGGGGGGCAGTAAACTAGGAAACCCTCACGAAGCAGGGAAGCGGAAGAGACGATCAAGTTGGGGAGATGCCACCCGAGCGGGGAACGTGACCGAAAGCCAATAAAAGAAAAAAAAAACAAGGGGGGGGGGGGGCGGCAGGTTACGCTATGGTATTGCAGAAAGCATGATACGGCTTCTTGAACGAATAGGACTGGGGGCTAAGCTTGAGTTCGACATCCCAGCGGACAATCACAGTGGCACAAGTGGCCGCAACGGGAAACAAGTGTGGCTGGTGAGCAGGTTAAGGGTTTGCCGCGAAAAAAATTGACAAGATTGGAGAGTACAATAAGTAGCTGTCACTTGTGGCCGTAAGAATGGGAGAGAAACTTTGCGTAACGGTAACGGGGTGACAATTGAGGCGGAGCTGGACGTCTCCAAGGGTATGAAAGAATCAACTACGTGGAGGCGCCAGTGGACAGAACGATGCCCTCAGCCGCAGTGTTTACTGAAAAGGCTTGCACAGACTGCCTTTAAAGGGGGAATGGACCGGGGCGACCGAACTGTCCTCCTGAGAGGAAGTCTTCCTGGACGGTGACTCGCGCCACAAGAAACTCTCGCGACCGAGAGGAAAAAACAAATCTCAGGAAAGGGCTTGACGGATCGAGAACCACGACCTGGTGCTGGAGTATAGTTCGGCAGGTGCTGGTGGAGAATAAAAAACAGAGCAAAAAAGGCACCAACTTAGAGGTCAATACGTGAGCTGAGTCAGGAACAGGCATATTCTCTCGGAGGGGGCGTCAAACCGGGTCACCCGATTGACAAGGGGGGGGTGAGCACAGGGGGGATGAGTACGTATGGCACTACCGGCCTCGGGTGTGCGGCAAAAAAAAAAAAAAAAAAAGGGGACACCTGGTTGCTGCACAAAAGGACAGGTAATCGCAGGGAAATGAGGGGAGGGTAAAAAGAAGCTGATCGGTCGATTATGAATTACTAATATACGGGTCGGGGGGGTAGGTGTCAGGTTATTAACCCCTGAAGGCGCTGCACACAGGGGGGGGCATTGGGGACTACAGCGCTTCTAAGAGGAATAGCAACGTGAGAATATTGAAGAGTCCTCGGTGGGCACACACAATCCGTAGAGATGCTAAAGAATAAAATGAGAAAATGGAGGGATGACCGGTGGGCAAAACCACACAGCTAGTCTCGGCGTGATTGCTGGCCGAGCGAAAAGTCGGTTAGCAATGCGCAAATCCTCGCGCTAAAAAGGGCGCTCGGGGGAACCGAAAAAAAAGTGCTCTAACGACAGAAACATCATTTTGGTCGAAGGGCTGGAGATAGAACGCCAGATCCTGATCCTGCGAGCAGAAACAGGAAGGCCATGGGCAGGCAAGGGTCCGTCATAGAAGCGGATGTCACACAAAGAAAGATGGGGTCAGCGAGGAGACACATGAAGAAAAAGAGTCCGGGGCTACAAGCGTGTAGCGAAAAGAGTCATTAAAAAGAATCTAAGGCACAGTGTAGGGGGAAAAAAAAAGAGGCTAATCTTGGGTGCAGGCGGTACGTAAGTGGAGGGGGGAAGATGCCGTAAAAGTGAAAACAGTACGTTCGTTTTCTGGAGAGCAACACGGGTCAACTGAGATAGCAACCAAAACGACTTCCTACCAGAGACGTCTCGGGGCGAGAACACAGCAAACATGCTCCCTAGGGGAACTCGGTTATAAAATCTCGAGGGTCGGGACAGAAGGGCCAAGATGCAATTGCTTGGGGGGGAGGGGGGTAAAAAATCATACGACGAGCGGGTAACTATGCTCGAAGATCTTGCAAAGAGTAACAGAGTCGGCAAACGAAGTTACAGAGCATTAAAGGAGCCTGCCTGATAGGGGGTCGTATCGGTTAGGGGGGGCAAGTTCTTTGGAGCGCCCAACCGACCTTAAAGATTAGAGAAGGACGTCACAATTCGGGTAAATATAAAACAAAGCAGGCGCCCAAACCGAAATTAACAGCTGGCGTTAACACAGGCTATATTGGGAAATGAACTCGTGCTCCTGAAACTAAGAACCACCTCCGGGGGGCTGCGCTGACTCGATCGATACACTCGTTCTTACTTGGGAGGGGGACCCACAGGTCTTCGCGCCTCCGCTTCGTCGGGAGCGCTCCAAAAAACAAACAGAGGATGAAAGAATTACGAAAATGGCAAATAGGGGGTCAACCAATCCTGCTGTGAGAGTATCATTAGACGCGTCAGGGGCTGAATGCTCGGCTTCAGCGTACGTAAGATCTCGATTGTCTTTCCTACTTCCTCGCGGGTTGGTCCTCAAAGTTGAGGCACTAGACACGCTTCAAAGATACTGGATTTGCAAAAAAATGCGCCAGCGGGCTTTTCACAAACCCGAACCAACCCCCCACCCCGCCCAAACCCCCCCCCACCACCCACCCACCCCCCCGCCCTCACGCCCCCGAAGACGGGCACCGACGCGACGCTAATTCCTTATGACTCCTCCTGCTCGGCGCGCGCACAGGGCAAGGAATGGTGTGAATATCAGGGGGCAGCCCGAGTAGCTATCGAGTTGACCGCTCGTAGGAGGCATCGCCCAACAACGTTGATCTCTGATGAATTGAGGACAGGGGAGCGAGTCGCCAGTCCAGGCCATTTGGGCGCAGAGACGGGGCGTTCCACTGTGGGGGGTGCGCGCCCTGGGGAGTGAGTCAAATGGTGTTGTTCTTGGAAAGAGAGGATGTGTTGGACATCTTGACACAGTCCGTGGCGCCCCTTAGGCGGGCTCTAAAACCATCCCCAAACAGCAAAAGTGCATGGGACGGTGCAGACGAGTTAAAGGGTAAGCCAGAAGCTGAAAAGTCGACAACATGATCGTGAGAAAACTTTCTTCAACTGGCGTACGACTGGTGGGCACAATCGAAGGAAAAGAGAATCGGTAGGCGAGGGGGGGGGTCGGGAGGATTACGGGGAAAAAAAAATAATAGGGGAGTCGCACGTTCACGTAACAAAAAAGGATTTCCGTGCCAAATGGTTGACGCAAAAAGAACGGTTAGGTGGGGGGAGTCTACAAGAACGGTGAGACGTAAAAGGCTGATAAGTAAGACCTTTACTCATGAGGAGAGTTGGCCCACGGCAACATAAAAAGACAACAGCTCATCCAAACTGATCGAGCACTCAAGAGGGTGGGGCGGTATGTGAGTGCGGGAGCTGACCGGGGGTACTTACCAGGAGGGAGGACGGCGCGCTCCTGTCGAAGCAAAGGCGGGGAAAAAGGGGGGGGGGGGGGTACACAAGAAGGTGTAAGAAAAACCGGTCGGCCGAAAGAGAACGACCGAAGAGACTGGGAATGCTCAGTAGATACTCAAACAAAGGGAGCCCAAGTCAGCAAGCACTGGGTCATACCAAAAAAACATAAGGGACGAATGGGACCGGAACCTACAATATATGAAAATAGGGGGGCAAGGGTATAGGAAGTACAAACAACTGGAAAATATGAGTAAGTGGTGTTGCAGGTAGGCACCCAAGGCGGGTAGACCGTCAAATTTCTGGTCTCACCTAGTCTAAGGTCCAGGGTGGATGATGGTGACCCGACGACGGCAGTATAGGTCACAGCAGTGTGGTCCCATCAAATCGAAAAGAAATCCGGCTTGGGGGGGTTGCAAGAGAAAAGGATGAAAAAGAGACTAGTGGGGAGGAACCGAGCTTAGGTCGGGGGAAGGAAAAAAAAGCAGTGAGTCCCGAATCGCGTCAGTTCTGGTAATATAAGATCAAAAATCTCGGAAAGGCGATCGGGGGGCCGAACGACCCGCTAGCAAGCAAAAACAACACCTCTATCTGAAAAAAGGTGTCAAAGCAACCAGTACCTTTTCGATTGCTAAACTTACCTTAAAGGGGGAAGTTGCCTGTCCAAGGATTGGGGAATACGAGGAATATATCTGATAGAATCGTACGAGTCGAAAAGCAGCAAGAATGCGCCAGCGGAAATTCATTTCTGAGTACGGTGTTGGGAAGAAAAGACCTACAAGGGACATGGGTTAAAAGTTTTAAAAATTACGAGCGCAGCTAAGATGAGACGATGATCCGAAGGACAGGCGATTATGCGACAGCCAGTCTCGCATGAACGCAAGGGGTGTCCTCGTCCTCCCATAGCCGGGGTGACAAAAAGGGAATGTATGCAGTGCAGATCACTGTAGACCTGTTGCGCCGGGAAAGTATTAAATTGCGGGCGTCGCATGCCAAAAAAAACCTTCACTTCGGACTGTCAGGGGGAATCGAACCGCGGAAAAATGGGAAACAAACTTCCGAAGGGGGATTGGTGAGCCGGGTGGGCTGGGGGGTCCTTCCACGTTACCCAGCCAGAGCCCCGAAGAACCAGATACCGTCACGGGGACTCCCTAGAATCTACGGGCATGTTGAATCACTGGAGTAGGGGTTGCTGCTTCTCTAAACATAGGGGGGGACGGTCTACAGAACGGTAGGTAGGGACTTGGGACCTAGCTTCAAATATGTTCTTAGGTCTTCTTCAGAGGAAAGCATTGGACAGGGGGGAAGCCCACCGTGTGGGGGACGCTATCTGGATCATGTCCATCCAAGGTGAAAAAATTAAAAAGGAGAGGGCTCACGCTCTATTGTTGGGGTGGGCAGTGGGCTGTCGGTGCACGCGCAGAGCCATCTACGGTGCCTAGGCAGTAAACGGCTGACCAATGTATTGATCGGTAAAAAGGCGGGGGGACAAAATTTCGCGCCACAGTAGAATCACCACTGCAGCTGAAAGAAAGTGCCTGGTCACCCAAGATGGCCCAGAATGGCTAAATCAACGATCTGGACCAGCCTCATTGAACAAAACAAAAGGTGGGGTCGCATAAGGATCAGAAAGGTGAGGGCAACAGCGCGAGCACTCGAACAAAAAGTACAAAAAAGCGTGCGGACAGGGGGGTTTGAACATCTGTGCTGTCATGACACCGGACAAAAATAGTTTGAGGGGGGCGAGGACCACGCACCGGTTCGGAAGGAAGCTTCGCTTTCGCGGCGCGTGGGTGCAGCTCTGGAGGTGAAAGGAGCGTACCAAAAAGGACCCACCCACTCTGGACGCAAAAACAAATTAACGAACAAAACTCGGGGGGTCCGGGGGCAATGGGTGTAAGAGACAACTACGGTCAAACGCGGCTGCCTTCATCAAAAAAAGTCACGGGCCAAAAAGAGGTAAGGAGGCCGAAACTAACGAAATTCTTAACCGCGGACAACGGGGGGGGAAACAAAAAAATAAACCCACCCCTGCTACAATTGGCGTGAAAAAGAGAGACGGCATCTGCCATCTCGACGCTGGCACGGCACAGAGGCAAGGGAGAGGTGAAGTGGGAAACGGGTACATGAAACAAACAACAAACCGGCAAGCAAATTCTTAGGGAGGCAAAGAGAGAGTGGAGGGGATCATGTTCGCATACAAGGGTGGCGGGTGTATACGCAGGGGCACGGTGGTTGGGGGTACAATGTCACCAGTTAAGATAATTAAGCGGACATGGGAATGATGAGCAAGACCGATTCTTTGGGGAACCGAGGTGCGGGCGGGTAGGGGAGATGAAAACACATAAACGTCAATCAAACATCATGCGCAGGGTGACTATGTTTGCCGGGCACGTGTCAAAGGGGGCACTGGGAAACAAAACAGGGGACACAAAAGCTTCTCTTTTTACCGAAGCCGCTCAGAACAATCAACGCAAGGGTCGTCTAAAAAAAGACACGAGGGAAAGTCACAAGTATCCTGTAAACCAACGGGGTCTATTCTCACTGCTGTGGCGCCGGTAGTCTATCTCTTGTGAACAAAGCGCGGGGGGGGTGAGGACTTTTCCAGCCACATTCCTACTGTCTAACCCCACAGGGGGAGTTTAAAAATCTTAAGTACACCGCGCATCACTGCGGACGTAAAGGTTGGAAGCAGCTCCGCGATACCGGAGACCTGAGCCGGAAAAAGTCCGCGAAAAAGGTCAGGACCATCGCCGCTTCAGACCTTACCCTAAGAAAAAACAAAAAAACTCGAGCACATTCTAGAATAATCTAAATTCATACACTACGGCACGCGGCTAGCTAACGACGAAGCAGTCCAAGAGGATAGTTACTCAAGGGATAAGCTAACTCAAGAAATATACATTGACCGCCGCCGGTATTGGACGGCTGGTAGAAAAACACGCGCCGGAGAGATGGGACGGAAAAATCAAAGAAAACTCCCCTCAGCAACGTGCACTGACCTAAATTTCCTCGATCTATGGACGACGGGGGGTGAAGGCATGAACTAATAGCCGGCCATGCAGATGGGACGTGCCTACAGACGTCGTAGAAAATAAGAAGAATGGGGAGGCAGCTAATCGAAACCGCATCAACACTGTTGTGAAATGGCGGTCACCGGACGGATCTTGAACAGCCTTTTGCAGCTGACTGGGGCAGTAGGTTGGCAGGTTCTGCACGGACATGACACGTCGCTCGAGAAAATAAGCGACCGTGGGCTGTTACGCAAGCAAGGCGCTTAACAGAACGCGCAGGGGGCGCGGACGGAAGACGGAAAAGGGTAAAAAGGGTAGCGCGGGAGGAACCAGGTGAAGGAGGATAAAAACAACCTACAACCCATCCGGGAAGCAAAAAAAATTACGGAACAAACGAGGGGGGGTGCCGTAGTAAGGACAGGGTGAACCTTCGTAAAAAAAGAAAATAAAGCTCGCGATAAAGCGCAGTACTAGCAATTGTCTGGCCGTCTTACTGACGGTCTCCGTCGCTATAAACGCTCGTTCAGTGGAGGGCGAGTCTTCTCTGACAAAATTCGCAAACAAGACCGTGGGGTGCAACAAAAGCCTCGATAACATGGAGATGTACCATGAAAAAGGGTGTGGATTCAAAGGGACCATCACATTTCACATCGCGGACTAGGGAATGCAGCTAACTAAGGCCCTCATAACCGTCATGGGTTCTCCATAGTTCTTGAGAGCGCAAAAAAGAAGCCTAGACTTGGGGCGCTAGGGTCCGTGGACAATTAAAGGAGGCACCAGCGTGGATCGAAGGGAGCGGACCTTCTGCGGTAAAAGCAGCATAGAGTGACAAAAGTGAATGTGGTGGGGACAGCCTACGCTTTCTTTCGTTTTTCACGAAAAACAACAATATAGACTGGAAAGACTCGAGCAAGTCAGAGACTTAGAGTACACAGCTAAGGCTGGGGGCGAAATAAATACATTGACAAAAGAGAATCTTTGCTGTGCTGACATACAAAACGATAAGGAAAAAAAAAAAAACGCATAGAAACAAAGACGACACGAGATCGTGAAAGTCTCGATACCGATAACAGTCGACTGGTGGGGCTTCTCGGACCGGGAGGGGAAAGCAGTGCTCAAAAAAAAATACAAAAGAAGAACAACGGTAAGCCCCGTCAGCAGCCATAAGTTCACACCGCAATCACCGCAGACCTCGGGGGAATCTCTTTACTCGAAGTGGGGCAGGTTGAAGGATGACACAAGATTACCCTCAGCTGCGGAAGGTGACATCGTCTCTCAGAGAGGAGTCTATCAAAGTCAAACGAAAGCCGACAAGCAGGCGGTAAACCATAGGCACCAGGGCAAGTGGTAACCACTGGGCGGCGGGGAGGAAGCTCTTGGAACCAGAAAACAGCTCTCGAGAGTTTAAAGCAACCTGGTGGGGGGCACGTACCTGGACATTAAAGCGGAGACAGAGGAAGGGTGGGTGACGTCTACAAGGGGGGCAAATAGGCTTTTCG
>Ga0179593_1401373_pt1 | contig 12322 bp, 14 predicted proteins | sample CZODoug2_1_08_16_FD_185931 | JGI IMG/M metagenome (GOLD analysis project Ga0179593, IMG submission 185931) | Vadose zone soil fungal communities from Angelo Coast Range Reserve, California, USA - CZODoug2_1_08_16fungal (PacBio error correction) | ecosystem: Environmental > Terrestrial > Soil >...
GTAAACTGGGGGTCTTAACTGTAAAATAAATGGAACTCTGTGGGGGGAGAACACTGGCCGCATTCATGGGGGTTAGGTGCCAAGGATGGGGGACTTTCCGCCACTTAGGCTCTGAAAAACAAAAAAACAAGTGAAAAAGGGGTAGAAAATTTGAGGAGGAATAAAAAAGATGAGCCCTCGCCCTTTTCAAACGGAAGGTGCCCTACAAAACTTTTTCCAAGGAATGCTCAGATGAAGCCACATAAGACTACTAAAAATCCCCCTCCCGCGTCAGGAAGAAAGGGGAAAACATGTCCACTAGCTAAAGATACCTCGGAGCAAAAAAGTTTACAAGTTTACCGAGTGAGGACAAAGTTCCCTCTAATGAAGCTGAACAGGCAAAGAAAGGGGCACGAACTTCTCCCCCCAGAAAAGGACCTCTGAATTTTTAACGGAGGACTGCCCCTTTGCGGATTACGAAGAAACGGGAATAAGTCCTTCCAATCATTGGGTTGTTAAATGAACCAGTCCCAAATTCCGGGGGTGTGATGCCCTTCTCAAGTGCAACCCAATTTGTCGGTCTCTTCACCACAACAGTCTTCCTAAGTCTCCCAATACGCAGAATTTTTTCTATTGTAAAAATAGACGCTTTAATCCTACTCCCAAAGTGTTGTTTTGGGTCTATTCCCTCAGCTCAACCAAGTAATTGTTTTAGGTTGGGGCTGACCGTGCCGACATTTCCACAAGGGTCCGTCGGGGAAAACGTTGGTACCTTCTAACGGAAGGGGTACCTTTACAGCGGAGTCACGGCCGGCTTGGTTGTGAAGTGTCCTTGACTCCAAGAGTTGGAGAAGAACAGGAAACGAACCGCCCAGAAGGGTGTGTAAGGGGAAAGCAAACCCTCCGCCTCCATAGATAGTCAAAAATAAGAAAAAGGTTTCCGCGTAAGCAAGGGTTTACTTGGGTCTGGGCCCTTGGAAGGCGCCCCACAGCGGCTAATGGCACATAGAAGAATCCCGGGGGGGGGGTCCCTCGCCCTCGCAGTCGTGATCACTTGTACACCTCCCAGACAGTTGGAAGGCCGCCAAAAACAAGAAATCAGGCCAAGTGCTCCATGTTAACCTGAAAATGGTAAGGGGGAATTGCACGCGTAGATGTTTTTAGTCTCTACCAACCTTTGTGAAAAAAAGGGGGTTTGCCACATTGGGGGGAACGAGAATGTCCGCATTCGGACCGAAAGACTTCAAGCAAAGAGGTAGAGGACTGAGCACTTCCGCGTTTGCTAGAAGGAGGGAGTCAAAAGGTTTCCAAGTTGCCTGAACCGTTCCAAAGCCGAAAATTGCGCCAGAAAGGAACAACCAAAAGGAGACGACAGCGGCAGAGATTGCAGAGGGGAGGATCAAGGGACGGGGGGTTATAGGCCATTGTTTTGGAAAGGGAGACTGACGGGAGGGTAAGAATATGCCCCGAAATCAACAGTCTAAGGACCATGGTCACTTTACAACGAATTCCGAAGGAAGGGGGGTCCGTTTGTATCAGTTAAAAGGGGACCCGCCCCACAACTTTCCGACAAAAGACTAAAGCCGCAATTGATTAACGTTGCCCTCCGCTTGCGGGAAGGTCATCACCCTTTTCCACAGCTCACCGAAAGTTTTTCCCCTACCTACTTTTGAACGTGGAGGTTCAGATATCAGAACCCTGCTCTGCCTGGATGGTTTGAAAGACCCCCTACCCCCCTCGGCAGCTCAGTGAACCATCCACCATATCGTCCTTGTCCCTCTTCCCCTTTATGAAAGGAAAACGCGCCTGTTTATTTTGGAACAGCCTTCTCGGTCTGGGTTAAGAAAAAAAAAAACGAAGCGCCTTAGGGGCTGTCCAGGCATCGGCCCCCCTCTCTGGAATCCTAGCAGAAAGACCATGGTCCGGTTTGGGGGGGGCCTTCCCTCCACGGCCCAGGTGGACACGGAAACCGGCTTCACTGCATGCCGAGAATGAGCGTGGGACCTGGTTCGTTTCTTGATTGAACAGGATTGTCTCTGTGGGGCTAACGCCGGGAGTGCGCCCCAAAACTGGCCACGCCGATCCGCGTGGGGTGTTGGTTTCCGTTCCGTACCTCCCCGTGGGGCGAATGGGAAAACTTGAGCCAAACATGACCTGGCAACCGCCTGCCGGACAGAAAGAATCCCTGAAAAGGGCGCATGACCGACTCGTAAATCTGATTTGCATCTTGAGTTGAGAAGAACGCCCGGCAAAAAGGGTGCAGGCCGATTAATTAGTCGGAAAACAGGGACAAAACACCCAGTTTTGAGTACCGGGCCACAGGGAAGGGACACGTGGATTTCTTTTGCCGGCAATCAGCCAGAAGTATCGTTGGTTTGTCCCTCGAAGATTGTCGAGGCCCGTGGCTCCACCGCCGTTAAGGCCAACCGCCATGGAAACGGCGCGCCGGAACCGTTTGTTCATAAAACTGGGGGGGAAACAGGACGGGGTTGGACCCATAAATTGACCGCCTCCCCTCCGAGAGGAGAGAAAGGCCGACGCGCGCCCAAAGGGATCCCTCGGCCTAAAACCCAGGGCCAACGGCGACCCCCAACACGAAAACCCTCCTCTAGGAAGACTGGTCCCGAGAAGACATGGTGAGCGACGCAGCGACGCCAGCCACCTAACTAAAAAAAGTTACCCGGCCCTCGGGAAGGGGCTATCAACCACAACCCGATTTTTATTCGGGCGGTACGAAATGGAGATCCCGCCCCCGGAACCGCGTTCCCATCCCCAATCACTCTTCTCAAAACCCAAAAAAGGGGAAACCGGGAAAGGGAGGGAAAATAGGATGGGGCCGCGGTGTCTCCCGGACTCCCCAACACCGAGAGAGATAAATTACCCCCCCCGCCACCGGGGTCCTCGGCGGGGGATGTGTGAAAGACCCTACGGAAAAAGGTCCGAGAAGTCGGGCCCGGGGCCGCGTAAGAGTGGCGGCAGCCAGAACACCACAAAGTGGAGGTCCCCGCCTTTGGAGAGTCTTGAACCGGCATTTTTTGCCGGCTGGGTGGGAATTCCCCAAGAACCAACTTCCTGGGGGGGGGGGCCCCTGTACGTCCCTCAATTTTTCGCGGTCGAAGGGTTTCATCCCGGAAGGATTGCAGGTACTTGAAAGTGTTGCAACTTGGTTTATAACCTTTAAACCAGGTGGGGCGACACCAGGGAAAATTGCCAATACCTTCGGCCGTAAAAGGGACCCAAGCCCGTGTCCCAAATCCCTCCAACGCCCGACAATAGTGAACAGGAACAACGGACAGCTCGAGTTACAACAAAAAACAGTCCAACTAATCCTAAGCAGTCAAAAAAACAGGGGGGCGCGCCGTTACTCTTTGTGGGCGGTATACTCTACCGTCCCATGTCACCACCTTACGCTCTTAGGCCTAAACCCCTTCTCCCAAAAAAAGAACTCAGATTTTTCCTGTGCCCGTCAATGTTTTGACGCCCGGGTCCCGTCAAAAGCCTCATCGCGGGTAATTCCACCTTCGGCCCTGCCAGATGTGTTCCGGCCAGCCCCAAAGTGTCCCTTTTCTTCCCAAGCGGACAGTTCCGGACAATCGGACCAGGATCCCTGGAAGGGGGGCGGGGAGGGGGGAGGGTCGTGGAGGAACCTAGCGGAAGACCGCAACTGGGAGGGCAGGGCGGGGGGGGGGGGTACGGATTCTAATAAGTGGCCACAAGGATTGGGGTGAGCGCCGTTGGGAGGGGAAGTTCTAAGTGAGGTGGGGGGGCTGCGGGGCGCTGGAAAGTGTCTCCCTGCCATGGGGAGGGGAGCGAAACCCTGGCCTAACTCACCTCTCACCGGGAAGGCTGGTTCCAGGGGCCCCACTCCCTCACTCCAAGGTGGCGCAATTTCCTCTTCCCTTTCGCGTACGGACCAAGGTCCTTTTATTAATGAACCCCCCACACAAAACGTTGGGTTTTGTCTCAAATTTTGAGAGGTACGGGGGTCCTCCCTAGTTACAATCGCACTAAAACGCTAAAGTCCCGGCGGGTCTTTCGGCTTTACCACCTCCCTGAAGTGTCCCCACCACCCAGATCTCCTTTAGAACCTGCAAGCAACTCGGTGTAGGTTACCTGGGTCGGAGGTGGTGTATCTATCTGCTCCATCAAGTCTTGGGGCCTAAATGTCATCTCTTCGCCATCCCTCACGGCGCTATCTCGTATCGGCCCCCAAGTGGGGGGTGTTCGGTCGGGATCAGAGCACAAACTCAATTCCGTTCACTGGTTCCTAGTCGGGTTTCCTTGGTTCTACCCTAGGGATTTGTAAAGAGTGCCACGCAAAAGTTCCTATTACCAACGTCACCAAAAACACCTTGCTACTTTGGTTGTGTCCTTAACCGCCCGGGGTCTTCACGTTTAACCTGCCCACCCCCAGAGATCGGGTCGCGAACGTTTCCGACGGCCCACGGCCGGCGCCAACGACGGGGGTTTCCCCGTTGCACCCATGGGGGGGGGGGGGGGGATTCCTAAACCCAAAACGAGGTTTCAATAGTGGAAACCCCCCTGGGTGTCCAACTTAGAAACCCGGAGGTATATAAGGAGGCCCGATAACTTCCTAAGATCTCAAAAACTGGGAAGTGCGGTAGGCGCCTATTCGCAAGGGGCGTGCCAATGCATCAGAACATCCGTTAACTTAGGTGAGTTTAACTTAAATAACTAACCCCGCCCGCCGATCCCCCTTCCCTCTTCTACTTGGTTTCCCGAAAAAACAAGACAATGCCTGGGCCTATCTTTAAATCTCCGAGTTCCTACTTGGAAGCACTTTCCTTGAAACATTTTAACGCCCCACTTTTAATTCACTGGTCAGCCAACTTTCACCACCCAAGCGAAATTAACGAGTTGGCCAGCCTTCCCGGGGATCGAAGGGGCCAGCAGGGTGCCAAAAAATCCCCCCCGTGAGGCCCGTGCAGCCGAGGTCCCCCTTGCGGATCACTTACCCCTGCTCCAAAGCCAGAACCCCCATTCACGCATGGGTGGGGGGCTGCCCCGTCTTTATCAATCAGAGTCCGTTCGGGGAAGTTGGATGGTCCGCCGTTCAAGCCACACCCCACCCCCCCTGCTGGAAAAATAACCTCAAGAAATCAGCACACACGGAAACCTCGTGGTAGCCCTCAGGGTCCTTCCAACCGCACGGCGCAAAAGAACAAACAATTGGTCCCGTCTGTTATCCCCTGGGGCCCCTGCAAGTTTTCCCCGGAACCGGGGAAAAGGGAGAACCGTGGCTCTCCCGATGAAATGCGTTCATAGTCAAGCAGTCTACACGGGAAGACATCCGCCCCCCTGAAAAAAAATTGGGTGAACTAAGTAAGTCCGGGGGCCCAAGGTCACCGAAAAGGACAAGGAATTCCTTTGGTTGGGCTTGCCACCTCCCACCATCCCCAAGATAAGGACCGAAACCTTTGGGGGCTATAACTCCAAGTAGTATGAAGGGGTCTTGACCTTTTGAAGGATAGTCCGTCCGACCCCTGTACTTTCGACTTGCCAAACAACCGTCGAAAGAAATGAAAGCCCGCCCCAATCAGCGAATCACTGGCCTGGGCCCCGGCCGCACGAGGTAAAGAATCTGGCGTTAAAAATCTCTTTCAACCCCCCGCTCGCCCCTCCATCGGGGTTTCCCGATCCCCTGTGTGTCCTGGCTGTGTCTGCGTGATTCAAGAGGATGGGTTGTGTGACTTCCTTGGGTGCGAAGACTTGTGGTCCGTCCTTTTAACCTTGGCCGAGGGGCACCCAACACCTGGTGGCCCCAGTGTAGTTAGCTGGTCCTCCTCTGTGGGCTCATCCCGACAGGTCGTCCATGGGACCTCCCCCAATGTTCCTCAGTGAGGGGGGGGTCACAAAAAGGTTAGGGGTTGCTGGTCTCTTCCGAAAAAAAAAGCACGCAAAGACAGAGTCTTATGTGAGAAACCATTACCCTTGGGGGGGGTTGCTGGGACTGGAAGGGGGGGGGGGGAGGTGGGGAGGGGGGTGCTAAGGAGTACTTCACGGTTTTGTGGAATGGGTTGGCGGCCTCAGTTACCCCAATGACTACGCGGAGGCATCCTGTTGCTGTCTGTCATCTCCAACAAAAAAACAAAAATTGATAAAAGATATATAGAGGGTGCCATTGCAGCGTCCAACAAATTCCGTCCGGTTAACTTTTCCCCGCTATACCCCGCAACAACCAGCCCAGTAGACCCAAAAAAAAGTCGCAGTACGCAAAAGGTTCAGTTGACAAAAAAAAAGACGGGCTAGGGGAAAAATCTCCTCCGTAGCCCATTTTTGGGACCAAAGTGGTTGACCTATGACTCTGAAGTATTCGGGAAACCAATGTCCTGGGGACGGCGAACCTAGGCCCGGCCCAGACCTCCTGCGCCTTTTTCCTGACCACAAGGCCCCCGGTGGTCGCCACAGAACAGGAGCCGGCGACCCGCCCATGAAACGCGTTTGGTAGGCCGTGGGGGAGGGTACTGAAACGAGAAACTTCGCGCATTTCCCACTTGCAGGCCCAAAGTCTGCCCAACGGCGAGGGTTGTTGTCAGGAAGGAAAACGGGTCCCGGGGAATGGCCACAGTTTAATACCCTGGGGAGCCGCCGACCACCGGTGTCAGATCGCGACCCTCGGCGCAGGTTTTTGGAGTGGAGAGGGGGAAGGAGTTTCCAAAGAGCCCGCCGGAAAGAGAGTCCACAGTTTTTCCCTGCCTTGGCGATCACCTAGGAGGCGCGGGCAAACCCCCCGCCCGGGTGTCCATTTCCATTTAACGCAATGCATGGCCATCTCTCCCTGACCCCATAATGGGGGCTGCCTGCCACCCACATCTCTAATACGATGGCCACTCTAGGTATGAGGGGGTTTATAATTGCACAGCCTGGTTTTGCCCAGTGCAGGTTTCTTCTAGCCCCCTCTGGGTTGGCGAAATCAATCCCAGTGAATTGGTTCGTACTGCAATCCCCAGCAGGTTTCCGTGGAAAAGAACTCCTCGAAATTATTTCTCGCACGCCCTGGGAGTAGGCAACACTATGCCACCATGTAAACGAGAGTCAAAAAAAAGGTCAGCCACGTACTTTAGATGTGGGGGAAGTTTCTCCAGTGGACCCGACGGCCTTCACCAATTTTTTTGCGTTCCCATGGTGAGAGTGAAGGCGAAAACGCCGCAAAAACGGAGTCTTAAGAGAGGCCAACTAGTGAGTTTGCGGCCACCACGTTCCGCAGTCGTGGGCGAAGTGCCGCGGCGCTGGGTTCGTTCCATGGAAACGCTTCCCGGCCCGTTTGCCGGCCACACGCCCCCCCCCTGTCCCCGCCGCCGCCTCGGAGAATGAGGCAAAGGACTTCGCTGCGGGGTGGTCAGTGTGGGCTGGGATGAAAGAAAACCGGGTGTGTTCGCGAAGGGCCGAGACACCCCGCATGGCCAGGGCCGAAGCCCCGCGGGGGGGGGGCTGTACCTTTTCCGGGGGGGTTGGTCCGTGTAGAGGAAGACCTTGCCCAGCCCCAGCCATGGCGAGCACAAAAACCTTCCGGGGGTGTGACACCCGCCGCAGGGAGGGAAATGATCCCCAGCCGTAGGCGCCGAACCGAGGTCGCCGCCACCCCGGCGCCCGAGCACCTTTCGAAGGTAATGGAAGGGAACAACTCGCGACAAAAACGAAAATCCTTAAAATTAGGGGGAGACCGTATTCCTAAAGCGTTACCGCCTATCAGCAAGTCTCAGCCGAAAACCTGCGGCGTGACCCCATGTTTCGGGGCCGGCAAACCGTTCCCCAGGACGCACGCCCTAGGGGGTTGTGCCGCCCTTAGGGGAGGGTTGGCCAGTTGGTATCACGACCCGTTATTCGCTGGGGGGGGAACTGCTCCCATCCTCGAATTCCGCAGCTGACCATTCGGGGTGGCCGAACCTCCAGCGGGAAACGGGGAAACTTTCATAACCCCCCCGCCCCCCCCATCGTGAAAGTGTCTTGAAAAGCTTCCCTCTATCCAGGGCAGGGTTAAGATACAAACAAGCCCCCCTGGGCAAAAAAAAAAAAGACTCCGTTTGGGGTCGGGATGTGAAGGGACCCCCCACCTCCAAACCCACCTACTCGGGTCGAGAAACAACACCGACCCGTTAAGATCCTGGCCCGCCCACGCCGAAAAAGAAAATAAAAGAGAAAACCCCTGGCGCGCTTGGGGGGTACTAGGAGAAAAGAGAATTGGGGGTTTCGCATCTTTGGGGGGAGGTTGCCCGCTACGGGGGTGGGGGGGGGGAGCCGGCCTTGGGGTCGATCGTAGTAACACAAGACAGGTGTTGTGTGAGGTACCGTGACGTTCGCCTGGGGTGAGAGTTTTTGCGGGCCTTCTCCGCAAAAACGTTTTTGTGTTTCTTTTCCGAGAACATGGGTCCAGTCCCCTCGACTGCAAGCCTTCGCGGAGAAAAACAGGCCCTACGCCTGGAACGTTTGCAACAAGCTGGGTCGGAACATTACTTTGTCACGGTACCTCACCAAACGGAGAAAGCGCAGTCAGGCCGCGCAAAAGGGGTATCCCGGCCGCGACCCAGTGATCTACCGACAAGCCAATAAGGGCAAACCCCCGCGAACAGGAAGCGGTCAACGGACGTCCCTTTGGGAGCGCACGCAGCGGGCGCCGCCCCAAACCTACACCTTCGACCATTGCTTCAAAACCAGGAACCCCCCGATCCGATCCACTTCCTTGGGAATCTGGGAGGGGGGGTAGACGCCTGGACACCGCGGCATCCATCGGCTCTCCGAACACCACCGCGAAACGTGAGATGAAACAAGGAACGTCGCTGGTTCCTTCGGCAACTCAAACTCCTCCAGGGCCGGCCCCGTTCCTATCCCCGCTAAACAGGCAGGGCCCCATTGATCAGCTCCGGGAGGGTGTTAAAGTACCCTTTCTCAAAAAGCGGGAAACGGCGATGTTTCGGGCGTGCCGCGTGCCCGCGTTCGCAAACCCTAAAGAAACCCGGGAAGGCTTAAAACAACCCATCTTGTCGCCATTTTTTCTTCTTGTTGTAAAAAACCCCGAGAAGACCCTTGGGAACGGACCGTCCTCAACCATTTGTGTGTTTTGGCGGGGTGGGGGGACGCCTTCGACTTGCAGCGCCTCTTTATTCCGGAGTGGTAGGTTCTGCGTAAGGGTACCCACAAAAGTGGGGGTTGAACCCATTAATGACAACTTGCGCGCGTACGGCAAATAGGGGCTCGCCCAATCATTGAAAAGATGCAGGCCAAAACCAAGCCTTCACAACTAACCCCCATCCATTCAGAAATATTAAAAAGTCCTTCAAAGCCAGGCAAGCAAAATTTAACCGACAAGGGCGAAACAACGTTTTTAAAAAGGTTCCACCCAACACTGTGGGTGGACCGGGGGAGCTCTACCCCGGGAAAAAGGGAAAAAAAAAATTTGGCGGGATGTAGGGCCCGAGGAGCCGAAGGCACCCCGGGCCGGTCCACCTAACCTACACGGAATGAAGCCAACCATTTTACGAATGCACGATTTTCCCGGCGTGTAAAGGCAACGTCTGTTACGCCGCTTTTCGACCCCCTTAAAAATGCGACGAGGGTGGGTTTGCCCCCGGTCACACTTGATCGACAGTACGTAAATAGACCACCGTCGCACCACCAAAGTTGGCAATCACGGGGACACTCGTTCTTAGGCAGGTACTCCCAGCCAGACCACTTGAACAGGAGGCCAAAGAAGCACCGTTGAGAAAATACACTCTTTTTTCAGAGCTTCTCGCAAGGGATTTTTTTCATTCGTGAATGTAACAAGAGTTTCAAAAAATTTTACGGGGATGAAGCCCCACAACCTCAACCCCGGGGGGGGAGGCCAGAGTTTGTCCTGGGGAAGACGAGGTGGTTTTCACAAGGCCCGCGGCCTAGAGGGTGGAGGGAGGGGGGGAGGTGCATATCTTTTCGCTTCGGGGGTGTCTCCGGGGGGGAGAGTACCCTTCCAGACCCTCCCTCCCGGGGGAGGATTGTGAAAGGGGGTTCGCCTTCAAAGTAACCCAGGGGGGAGTAACTAATCGGTGCAGGCAAAAGACTTCCCAATCGTGGCCCCCCATTACGTTGAGAAAGTCCCAGGCACCTATTTTTTATGTAAACCTCTTTCTCTTTCTCTTTTCCCTTGCGTCAGAGAGACTTTAAGAGTCTACTCGGTCCTGAGTTATCAAATTTTTCCCTCTTCATCGCCCATCGAGGTGCGTTGCAGGACCTGGGTTAGGGGGGGGTGCGGGTGAGTGACAAGGGTGGGAGAGGGGGGGCGGGGGGGACGAAGGGTGGATCGACGGTTCGGATTGCCTTTTCGACACCGGTCCAAGGGGCAAAGAAAGGAGAAGGAAAGGAAAAGTGGCCCAAAGAAATAACCCACAGGAAACCGGCCCCACTGGGGGCGGGGGCAGTAGGTGCGGGGCAGGTATTATAACAACGCTGTGGTGAGCCCAACCCCTACAGGGTTGTTGTGCCGGTGACTTTTTCGGTGTTCGCGCTCAGGAAGGGGGTATTTTTTTTGGAAAAATTCCCCACTTTGAGGTTTTGTGCGGGTGGTGATCCACCAAAACAGGGGGAAAGGGTTTCACTGGGAAAAATGTTTTTCTACCGGTACAACTAACACCCAGAAGTGGATAATCGACGTGTTCTCCTCCGCAACTGGTGCGAAAATGGGATTTATGCTCCCCCGTACCCCTTGAGAGGAGGTGTTGGCTGCATAACTTGGAAGCCATTAAAAGCACTGGGGGTTTTCGATGCGGTTTTTTGTACCCGGGGGGGGATAGACCCCAAGCAGATGGACCAACGGGGATATTCTATAGGGGGAACTTTCCAGGCTAGAGGGCAGAGTCCTTTCGGAAAGGGCTATGTGGGGGGAGGGTGTACAACATTGTGGCTCCCACAAGACGGGATGGGGGAAGAACTGTCCGGGGGACAGAGATAGGCAATTTGACGTATAAAAAAAACACGCGCTCGGAGAGACGAGGAACGGGATTCGGTGCTCTCTCGACCGTGGTCATTTTGTTTGTCCCACCCCCGGCACCTAAATGATCCTAAGCTGAAGCCTCCCGTGGAGGCGGGACGACGGAAGGCCAGTTCAGTCGCAATAACACAGAACAAAGGAACTTGGGTTACATTGTGGGGGTTCCCGGTGGTACTGAGAAGCCCCCAAAAAAGGGAACGTTTGCCAGAAAAGCCTTCAAAAGGGGGGGGGGGTTTCGACAGGCAATGTTCTGTCAACCAGTGGTGGGGACCGGTCGGGTCGCACCGTCCTGTGCAAAAGTTAAGGGAGGGTATTTGATTCCTGCAAAAAAATACAACACCGACGTCGCTGTGTCCAAGAACAGAGGGAGGGGCCCCAACAATCGGAAGTCAAAGAGGTATAAAATCCCTGCGATTTCCCCCCGACCGAAACCGTGCCCCCTGCACCGGCGAAAACAACGTAGGAATAATATCCTGAAGAGCTGTCCAAAAGCCGGGAATGTCAAGTTCGTAAACCCGCCAAAGCGGAGTGCCAGGACCTGGCCCCCGGCCGGGGGGCCCTGATGGGGTCAACAGGAGCAAAAGGAACGGGAAAACAAAACCTTTCCAGAGACGCCACACTCCCTAGGGCCCCTCATAAAGCCAGACTGGGACAAAAATATAATGCCATTCAGTGATGTTAACTACGCTAGGGGAAATACCTGTGGTAAAACAGAAAATCTATCAGTGTCCCACCGCACTAATCTCCCAACGAACGTGGAAAGGCTTTTTGGCCAACATGTTATTACGTGCTAAAGGGTCGACAAAGACGCTCTGTACCGGGGAGACAGATTGGAAAATAAACACGGGGACCAGAAACCATATTCCACTATTGTTAATAGAGGGCGCATTAGATTTTCCCTGGGAAGGGCCCGCCGTCCTGCACTTCAGGTTCCCGCACCTCTTTCTCCACATTTACAAAAACGCCTGTCCCCCTTGGGCTACGCCCTTGGAACTGTCGTTTGCGCCTAAACGGGGTGCTCAAACGTTCCCTTTTGTGAAAAAAAAAAAAGCGCACCCTGAGGCAACACTGGGCCGTTGGTAAAGGTTTTTAGGTGGAGACGTGAAAGGCTGGTGCCTCCCGAGTCCCGCATTACGGACAAAGGTATGGAGGCAAACAAGGTGTTAAAAAAAAAAAGAAAGTGGGCCCTCAATTGGGCGCTCTTTCAAAATCGAGGGGTGTTGAAACTGTAAAGGTTCTGAATGAAGAAAAGGAAAAATTGATCGCAGGGGGGGGAGGATTTTGGATTGTCTGAGTCATGAAGGACTGGGCAACCGGGGAATTGACAGGGAGAGTCGGGGCGGGCCCTAAAAGCGACCCCCC
>Ga0179593_1446899_pt1 | contig 12322 bp, 18 predicted proteins | sample CZODoug2_1_08_16_FD_185931 | JGI IMG/M metagenome (GOLD analysis project Ga0179593, IMG submission 185931) | Vadose zone soil fungal communities from Angelo Coast Range Reserve, California, USA - CZODoug2_1_08_16fungal (PacBio error correction) | ecosystem: Environmental > Terrestrial > Soil >...
AGGTAGGAGAAAGCAACTGGGGGGGAAACGCAAAAAAGCACCAGAGATAGGAAGAGGGGGGAAGGGGACCTCTCATCGTGTGATCAGAAAGGGGGCAAGAGTGGTGAAAAAGAACAGAAAGGAAAAGGAAGAAAGGGTCCCTAAGGTTAAAAAAGAAGGGGGAACGCAATGAAAGCGAAAGGGTATCATGAGAAAACAAAAGAAAAGAAAGCAGGGGGGGGAGGAAGTCGGTGTGAAAAATGGGTTGACCCGCCCTAGGGGGGAAAAAAAGAAGTGCTGATGGAACCGGTTTTTTGACAGCTGCTCCAGGCGGGGTCCTTTTGGGGAAAGAAAGAAGAAAGGACCCATGTGGAGGGGGGGGGGGCTTTGGGAAAAGTTTTTCGGGATAGGAAATTACTGAAGGGGGGGGTGTAACTACCAAAACCAAAAGCAGCGAAAACCGTGGTGTCCTCGGATGAGTGTGGTTGCCGCTGCCGGGGCGGGGGGAGGAAGGCTCGCACCTGATGGAGCATAAGGAGTTGACCAAGGGGACTTAATTTCCAACTTAAACAATTTGTACTATGGAAGGTCATGCAGAGAAAAGGGAAAAGAAGGGAAATTTACAGAAATTTATTTATGGAGCGCCATTGGGGAGTAATTGACAAAAGAAAAACGAAAAGTACGGCGAAAAACACGAACGGTCAATAGTCAATTAAAAAACTAGGAACAGAAGAAAGGGGGGAGACCACGACGTGAAAAAAGGGAAAAGAAGGAAGGAGGGAAAAAGTGAAGACTGGGGTGTTAGGAAAAGACGAATAATTAGGGGAGAGAAGTCTGGGGGGTCCCTTCCCGTGGGCACGACCCAGCCTGGAAAAATGGTTGGGGACGGGGGGGAGACTAGATGAGTTTTTCTTGTCAAAAACGGTGACTGGGGGGGGTCTTGGGGAGAGGAGGGGACCAAAATGTTCCTGGTGAGAAGGGGTTTAAAAATTCAAAAAAACGCAACAAAAAAAAAAAGGGTGAGAACTAAGAGAATTAAAAAATTACAGGTGCGCAAGCAGGAGGACTCTATGACTTACAAAACGTGGAGAAGATTAAAGTTCAGGGGGGAATGGGGGATTTATCCCTCAAATAAGAACGACAGTATTTTCCACGAAAGATGGCAAGTTTGGGACCGAACTGGCCCAGGGTTGCGCGAAAGATTTATAAGGGAAAAGCTGGCCGGCCAGGAATTTGTTGTTGTACAGGTTTGACAAAAGAATAACGGGTGAAGAAGGGACTCACTATTCCAACAGCAGGGGTCGGGGTGTAGACACAAACGGGTGTGGAAAATAGGGGGAAACTGGCGCGGATTCTCACCTTGTTACCACCTTGTGAAAAACTAAGAAAAATGCAATAGAAAGTAGATTGACACGGAATCAACGCCCTCCCAAAAAATTCGGAGACATTTCCCGCCAAAAGATTGGGGTTCATGACATCAATTGTGTACCAAAAGGGATGGAATGCTGGTTGGAAGGGAAAAAAGGAAAATGCAACGGCGTTCGTAATCAAGTTAAAGCGGAACGAACCCCAGGCCAAGTATTAGGGGGGGGGGGATTCAGAAAAGGCCATCAACCATAGAAGTACGAAAAAGAAAAGGGTCGATCGTTCAAAAAAAATCAAGGGGGGAGGCGGGGTGTTTGTCTGAAGGAAAAAAAAAATTTTCTAAACCAACAGAAGGGGACAAGTTACGTTAACGGGAAAAACACGAGAAGGGGGGTAAACGGGTACACAATGTATTGAGAAAGGGTAACGAAGCAGGCGTCCTTTAGTAAAGAGTGAGAAAAGATGCTCGATCACCTAGTTGTCCCTTGCCCATAGGAGGGAAAACTACGACGCGGCAATACAAGCTGGCTGTTGCTGTGGGGGAACCCCAAAATTGGGACCTGAACGGTGAAGATTTTTGGCCATGAGGGGGGTGTTGAACGGAGTGGGTGAAATAGAGGACACCCCAGGGATCTCAAGGGGGGGGGCAACCAGGATACTCAGGATACTTCAAGCAGAAATATCAATTTTTTGTGATGCTTAAGGGGGGAGAACTAGAAACAAGAAAAAAAAGTCAAACAAGTCAACTGATTTTCAGAAGTGGAGGAGGGGGGGGGATCAACGTAGCAAGCCTTTGGTCAAGTGAAAAAGAGGGGAAAAAAAGAGACGCAAAAAAAAATGGGGTTGAACGTAAGGGGGGGAAAAAAACGACAGTGCCAAAAACCGTGTCAAGTTGTGGGTCAAGAAAGGAGGACTTGGTCCTAAGTATCTTGAATACTCGCGGGAGGCAACTAATTGGGCAATGAAAAAGGGGGGAGAAGGGGGGAGGGGTAAGTGGGGCCTAATAACATGGGTAAAGTTGAGGAGCCTCAAAAAGAGGAAGATCTCTACACAAACAAAAACGGAGGATGTTGAAAAAGGGGGGAAAGGGGTATCCGTGTTGAGCCCTCTGTCCTGGACCATTCTGAGGAAAGGGCCAGTCTTTGCTTCCCCAATCGGGGAAAAGGAAGTCAAGCAATTCTAAATAATAACGGACACTCCCGTCGACAAAAAAAAAGGGGGGGGGGGGGGACAAACGCTGGCCAACGTGGGGGAACGAACAACTGTCCGTCATCCCCATCCTTGTAAACGGAAAACATTTTTTTGCAAGTGCACTAAACCAGGGTTTCTTTGGGACAAGGGCCAGCTACCGTGATTTGACCCATGGGGAAGGAAAAAAATCTTAACCTCAGGAGGGGGGGGGTCATGATTCCGGTAATACCACGACAAACCCTGGATCTCGCTTGGTGGGGGAAAGGGGGGAACCGATTAAAGGCATAAAAGATGGATATTGCCCCTTTGGGAACTTTTGGTCTCGTGGGAAAAAAAAGAGGGGGGGGTCAACAACCTGGGAAAAAAAAGGGGCCACACCACGCCCGCAATGTTGGGGAAAAAAAAAAGAGGACTTGTGTCAAGGCCCATCTTGGGGGAACCAGCAAAGAAAAGAGGTTAAAAAATTGCCCTAGTTCTTTGAAAATGGGGGGAAAGGAAATTGCGGGATCTAAGGAGAAACTGGGGGTTTGGGAAAGGAAAGAGGTCACGAAAGCCCTGAATTGAAGGCCAAAAAGGGCGGAAAGTTAATGTGTGAAACTAAAAGGATCTTGGGAGGGGGAAAAACGTATTGTCCGAGGGTGTGAACATGATGGAGAAAATGCGGTGCTGGAAAAAAAAGCAACCGCCTCAAAAAATTAAGAAAAAGGGGGGGACACTCGAAGAAAATATTTAACAAGTAAAAGGTCGGAGGGGGGGGGGGGGGAAAAGGGGGGGCCAGGTTTCTTCATCAAATCCTTGAAAAAAAAAGGGGGGGGGAGTCAGGATTGTTTCAAACCATACGAAGCCTGATTACGAACACCGAAAGTGAAAAGGGGGTTTGTTGGAAAGGCAGTCGAAGGACATGTCCCATTGGGGAAAATGCGGAAAGACGAAAAAAAGCGAGCCCGGGGGTTGAAAAACAGTCCGTACAAGAGACACGAATAGCACAAGTGGTTGGGAAGTTTGCAACAATAGGTGAAAGGGAGGAAAAACTACCCCTACATTTTTGAAACGAGGAACAACAGGGTGTCCGCAACCACGAGCACCACGATTTGTGAAAAGGGGGAAGAAACGATTTCAAAGGGACTTGGGGTAAAAACCCGCGTAAATGACGAAAACAAAAAAAAATGATGTGTGGGGGAATCAAAAAGAGGAATCAAGGGCGCCAACAAACCGGGCCCGGAAACAACACCCTGGACCACTTGCGGACAATACCGGCGGTTAAGTATGAAAGAAAACCATGACAGAAAGGAAGCAACAACAGGTTTGTAGCATCGGCATACAGAAAAGGGAAAAATTGGGGCAGTATGTGTTGGGGAAAGTATCGGAGGGCAGAAAAAGGCCAAAAGGACCTTTGGCGTTTGTTGAATGAAAAAAAAGGACTTTGCAATAATGCGGGTAGGGAAAAAATAGCCTCCACATCCTTGGGGGGGAAGGACAAGAAAAAGAGAAAACATCGGCAGACTTGAAAAAAAGTGTCAAAGCGAGGGGACGTGCCCAAACGAAAAAAAAAAAGGCCCATCATACCTAATTCTTTCGTACGTGAACAGAGGGAACTGTCAACAACAGGGGTGGGGGGGGAAAAAAAGAGTTCAAAACGGAAAGAACATTTCAAAGGGAAGGAACAAAAGGTTGGTGTCGGCAGGAAGGGGAACGTTCGTTGCCTACAAAAACAGAAAAGAGGGGTTTAGGGTCATTACTGAAACTGTAAGCCCAAAGAAAAAAAAACAGAAAAAATGGGGTCAATGGTTCAGGGGGGGAAGTTCAATCAGCAGGATAGCGAAAATAGACAACCTTGGGGCAAGGGGGGGGAGAGGAATCACTGTTTAAAGGATTCTGCCATCATTGGGGGGGAAGCAGGACCATCACAGAAAACAAAAAACTGAAACTAAGAAGAGGTAGACAATCAGCGGACTGTGGTGGGTTGTCAGGGTTGGTGGAAAAAAGGAGTCAGTCACTATAAAGAGAGTGTTCCACACGCAGGAAAAAAGGACCTTATTCTTTCCAGAAAAAAAATTCAAACCGAAACGGGGATGGCAGAGGACCAAAAGGGGAGCGACCGTATTATTAAATGAAAGGGTAGGGGCGGCCAAAAAGAAAAAAGGGGGGGGGGACAAACAATAATCACACAAGCCTGCAAACGGGGGGAAAGGGGTAATAATCTTTTATCTTAGGGTCAATTGCTTTTGAAAAGGCAGGGTGCCGGTAGGGTGCAAACTTTTAACAGTTCATCAAGGTGAAAAAAGTTGGGACCCCACTCTTGACCGGGGAAAAAAAAAAGGGAGGGAACATCAAAATTATTAGTCCAGTTTGGGGGGGGGGGGGGGGGGGGGGTTTCCAGAAGTCTGGGATGAAAAAAAAAGGGGGATCAAGGTTCTTTAATCCTCAAATAAGCGGGATCCATCTAGAAGAAAAAAAAAAAAAAAAAGGAGTAGGAAAAAGAGAGAATATGGAGCAAAGAAGGGGTTTAAACGGAGAAAGCAAAAGAAGAGAAAAAAAAGGAGTCATCTTAAACATGAACGCTGGAAGAGGGGGAGGTGGGCCATGGGATTGGAAGCGTTCAAAACTGGAAAGGGAAGAAAAAAGGGAAAAAAAAGATCGCAATGTGGTGCAAGAAAGGAAGAGTGGACAAAAAAAGATACGTACAAACATAGCAACCCCAAAAATAAATCAATGTCAATGGGGGGGAGTAAAGGCTGGTGTGCCCAAGTTTATTGTTGGACGAAAAAAGAACGGGAGGGGTTAATACATCCACCGGTCTCAAAAAACGCTTTGTTTGGTTTGAAAGAACTGCTCCACACGGACCTGGGTCCTGTAAGCCATCCTAAAAGGAACTGTGATGGGGGAAGGGGGTGGGGGTAAAGAGTTCGTGGGACTGGACGGACTGGTTGGAAAGAAAAAAACAAAAAAGCGGAGAGTAAGACGGGAGTGAGGGGTTCTCTGCAGGGCACGGAATGTTCCTGAAAACTAAACTGAAAAGGAAATAAAAGTCAGGGGTTTGTCAAAACACAAGATCGGAAGTTCAAGGGGGAAAAAGGGGTCTATTAGCAGGGGGAGGATTAAATGCAACTACGGATTGACAGACCATTTTTTAGTAGGGAAAAAAATCCAAGTGTTACAAATACCTGGGGGGGCAATCAACGGAGGAGGAATTTAGAAGAAACGCAGAGGGTGCTAAAAACGTTCACGTGAAGAAAGGTTGATTCCTACTTATGGAATAAATGGGAAAAGGAAGGGAAGTGAGGGATTGGTTTCACAAGGGAAAAATTAGGTATCAGTAGTCAGGGGAGAAAGGGCCGTCTCAACGTCGGAACGGGCACCTGTGGGTTTGGTCAAGTCGCGACGGGTAGTGTAAAGGGGGGGAACCCTGGTTTTTCAGAAAGGGGGGAGGGGGGCGACGCAGGTAAGGAAAATAAGGGAGAAAAATTCAAAAAGAAAAAGGGAAGGGAAGGTTCACCACAATACGATTTCATGGAACATACTAATGGGTCAGGCAACGAGAAAAGGACCGCGAGGAAGAAAAAACGGGTGACGAAGACAATGTAATGGTCAACCATAGGGGGTGCTTCCGTCAGACTAAAAAACTCAGCACAAGGTGGTCCGCAAGCCTGGCAATTTGGTGGGGGGAGAAGGGCACAGGTTTGGGGAGGAGAAATCAGAAGAAGACAATGGCCGCAAATCCAATGTGTTTCAAACAACAGGGGAAAAGAAGTAATTACCAGACAAAAGACGGTGGCAATTAACGAAAAGTGGTCACACTAAATCACACAACATCTAGGGGAGGGGGGGTAAAGAACCACACCGGTGTTTGCAGATTGGCAACAGTTGAGCGGACGCCCCGTAACTGGGAAGGGGGGGGGAAAAATCAAGAATGCACTATGCGAGAAATGAGGGAAGGAGAGGCCTCCGCCATTATCAGAAAAATGCAAAACTCATCTGAAGGGCAAAGGAACGTCCAGGGTCAGTGCAAAGTACTCTGCCTTAAAAACGAATGGCCTGCTGGGGAGGGGTAAAAAAAAACAGAGAAAGAGGCCGTAGAATCCTGAAACACCTCCCCACGAACAGGGTAAGGGGGGAGGAAAATAAAAGGCCATCCAACGAAGTCCTATTACGACAGGGAAAATAAGCCAAATACGTGCCTGGTATGACAGGGGGGGTCACTCGAAGTGGGGAAAAAAGGAGGGAAAGTGTGGGGGGGGAAAAGGACCTATTCAGAAGGAACAATTTTACTACAATCCAAGATGAAGGGGGGGGGAAAAAAAAAGGGGGGGTCACAAAAGAAAGGGGGAAATATCGGGGACGAAGCGTCAGGAAGTGAAAAAAGGGAGAGGAATAAAAAAAGGGAGCTAGAAACGGCATCCAGTAACAAAAAGAAGAAAGGCAATCAAACAATACTCTGACATCCTGATGTGGCTGGGGGGGGGGGAAAAACCAAGATGAGGGGGAAGTGAAATTAATTTGGGGGGGGTACAATGGGGCCCGGTTGTGTTACTGTTTTTTGCCGATAAAACTAGAAAAAGAAAACCCATTGGAAAAAGATAGAAGAAGGTTATGCCGTATCTTATATTACTAGGGAAGGAAAAAAAAAAATGCTAGAAAAATCCAAGGGTTTGGCTGGGAAGATGACCAGGACTACAACAAGACAAGTAATGTAAGATGTCAAGGCAAGAGTAGAAGGATTAATTGGGGGGGAGAAAGTGAGCCTTGTGAATGAAAAATAAAATTGGGGGGAGGAGGAAGCAAACAATGGTTGACGCGGAAAAAAAAAAAAGGTTGGGGGGGTAGAAAAGGGGACACTTTGGAAAAACAAAAGGGGGGGGGGGGAAAAGTTTTGTTCCATAAAAAAAAAAAAAAAAAAAGTCTTTCGGTGGTTGAGGGGAAAAATATCGGTCAAAGAAAAAGGAAGTAGAGAAAGGTAGGGAGGGGAGGCCAGGGAAGCAGAGGATTGTAGGGGGGGAAATAAGCCACTGGGACAAGGCCCGGAATAGGAAAACGAATAATCAGAACATACTACAAAAAAAACAATGATGAGTAGTGAAATAGGAGGGATCGTGTTGTAGACGGAAGGGACCCTGTCCAGGCGGAGGTAAAATACAAATCCTAATTGCCCACTTGGTCCTTGTAAAAACGAAGAAGGATAAGAGTCAAGTCGAGTTCCCAACTAGAATGAGGAAAAAAGAGCTAGGGAAAACAACCTCAGTTCAAAGTTGGGGAACTCACTGTCCGTCTCCCACAGGGTAAGGACCCACCCAATGTGCGTCCGAGCAACTTTGGGCGTGGAAAGGGAACCAATCTAAATGATTACCCATTGTCTGAAACTTCTAATACTATTCGGGGAGAGGAATTAATTCACAATAACAAAAACCCTTTGAGCTACGGGGAGTTGGGGGGGGGGAAGTATCCGAAGAAGAAAATCGGGAGAAAAGGAAAAATGCAGTAATTTCTTCTTTCAATCTGGGAACACCTCCAAGGGGAAAAAAAAACCAGTTTCAAAACTCTTGACAGGGGGCGGTCAGGCCATCGGGTGGGGGGGAAAAACACAGCAGAATTCTTGCCGCGTTAGTTCGGGGAATAGGCGTGTGGGCCAAAGGCGCTTTTCATAAACGGGGACCAAAAATTAAGGGGAAGGGGCATTCGTCACCAGGACTAGGTTGGGACACCGAGAAGGGAACAGGGTCGGGTTTCCGTGGGGGACAATGTCAGGGGGGGTAGGAACATCTGGGGGGGCGCAACAGACCAACCGCCTCACCAACGAGATGACCGCAGAGGAAAAGGAAGTGGGGGGAAGGAAAACTGGACCGGGTGGATGGCCTTTTTCTGGCACAAAGAAGGAGGGGTGACAGGAGTTTCCCTACAGACGAGGATAAACTCCTGAAGTTGTGGGTTTGGAGTAGGGCATGAAAATTAAGGATTAAGAGACTTGGGAAAAAAGGAAGAGTATCGGAGGGGGCGGGGAAAGGACGTCACTCTACCTCGATAGTTGACAGGAGGTCTTTTGCAACTTTAAAGAGGAGACGCCTTTTTTTAAACGAAATAACAACGGTGTTTAACACGACAAAACACGAGAAGATAGGGGGGGAAATAACGGCCCAGCCAAGATGTGAAACCAGGGGGGGGAGAGTGGTTTAATACTGGTTAAGAAAGGTGATGTTCAAAGGGGGAACAGAGGTGTCCCGGCATTTCATCAAACCTTCACTGTATCAACAACTGGGCCAGCTGGGGAGGACAATAGAAGGAATTTCTTGGGGATGAAAAAAGCAATAAAGACAGCAGTGGAGTTCCACCAGTCAACCGTGGTTAAAAGGAATTCGTCAGAAGGGAACCTGCGTATGTCAGGATAACTTAGTAGAACTTCCAGCCTGTGACGTTTGTTGGTGGAAAAAATAGACCTGAAGGGGGGGGGTCAATAATGGTGGGCATAGCTCACAAGCCCTTGGAAAGGGAAAAAACAATAAGAAATACAGACTGAAAAAAAAAAGGTGAACGGCGGGAAATACGTGCACGGGGAAAAACTAGGAAAGGCTGAGGAAAAGGGAAAAAAAAAAGAGAAGGTTCCAGAGTCCTTTCTTCCATCAGTTGAACGGGAAAAAGGGGGGAACGTAAGTGCCGCAGGTTAAGTACGGTTGTCTTTCTGAAACCGACTTTCGGTTGATGTCAGGGGTACGTACACGGTACGGACTACAAGAAAGGCAGGGGGTGAGGTGGTTAAGAAGGAAGGTGGGGGGGAATCCCTGCAGGAAATAGGGAGAAGGACAACCTTGAAATTGGGAAGGACGATGAAAGTTTGGACAACTGATTCGGCTATTTGTAGGAGAAGGGGAAAAATCACAAGGGAAAGAAAAGAGCTCACGAAAGGAACAGAGGGGAAAGTCTTTTTGGGGGTGGTGTCCTTTTCACCCAGGAAGTCGTAAAGAGAAATAAAGCGGGGGGGTACACGCACGGGAAAAAGGTCACCTTAAAGGCGGTGAAAGAAAAGTGTACGCTTTCGTGGGTTGAAAGAAGACCGACCAAAACTTTGCCGCTACCCCATTAGGAGGAAAAGAAAGTGACACTGTCCAGGGAACAAGATGGGTTTACACCCGATAGAAAAAAAAAGAAGGAGGGGGAGGGGGGGTTGGTAGATAAGTGAATCTCTGTATGCGTTTCCCCCTTCGTTCCTTGGTGAAAGTCGAAAAGGGACATTGTCATCATGGAAAGTGTGGGTGGGGGGACACCCGCAGGGGGCAAAACCTCGATGGAAAGAAGATGAGACCAGGGGGGGGGTTGGGGGGGGGCGTATGGCAACTCGAAGGGATTTGGGCCTGTGGGTCATACAAGGGGTTTCAGGGGGACTCCCCTTACTAGACCTGTCTTTCAACATAAAGACACAAACCGAAAAAAAAAGGTGGGAAACAGAGAGAGAATGGAGAGCGAGGTTAATAATGAAGGGAGAAGCAACTTTGAAAAAAAGACGCACAGAGAAGGCCAAGGGAAAAAGGGGGAACTAGTCAGAGGTGGTCTGGGATCAGAGGTCAAAGCGGGGTGCAAAAACTTGCAAAAAAGGGAGAAAGGAAATCAGGATTTGAAAACGACTGAAAGGGACGCAATGAAAGCCGCTCCAAACCCATAGCGAAAAAAAAAAAGAAAGCGGAATGTGATTATTCGGGGGGTGGAACCAAGTTCTTGGTGGAAGGGCCCTAAAAGGGAGGGGGGCTACGCCGGGACGGAGGGACACCAGTTTTTGTTCGCTGCCTCCCAAGCGCAGGGTTGAGGAAAAGAATAGGGGGCCCCAAAGCTGAGAATGGGGAGGGGGGGTTGAAACCGAGGGTGAGTGATAGTGAAAAAAGAAAAAGACGACCTTTGGGAAACGACCAAACCAAAAAACGGGAGGGGATGTTCAGATGGAGGGGGAAATGACGACTTGAGGGCGGGAAGGAAAAAAGGGGAAACCAGAAAACATGGAAAGAATAATGTTGGGTAGCCAAAGGACGTTACCAAACGTAAGGGGTGGGGGTCGGGAGCGAATCAAAGTCAGGCAAATTAAAAACGGCAAGTACAAGAAAATGTTTGGCTTTAGGGAGAGCAAGGGTAAGCTGGGGGATTGAAAGCAAACTAAGGGGGGGGGGGGCGGATGCCGCACACGAAAAAAAAAAGACAATTCAGAAAAAGAAAAATGCAGTTCCACTGAAGTGTCCCTTTCAGACTGGGATTGAATAAAAAAGGAGGGGTAAAGGGGAAGCGGTTGTCCACAGGGGGTAGGAAAAGAAAAAAATTAGGGGGTATAGAGTAGGGGGGAAAATTCACGTATAAGAGGAACTGGAACCACAGGGGGGGGGTGGGGTTTCAGTTCTCAAGGGTGGAAGAGGAATGGGAGGTTTTTGCAGGGTAGGGTATCTATTAAGAAAAAAAAACGCCATTATGCGAAAGGAAAGGATTTTCAAAAAAGACAAAGGGAGGGAAATTCCAGTACGAATCCTGAACATAAACCCAAGGGGGGGGAGAAGAAGTAATGTAAAAAGGCGAAAACTGTTGGAAGGCAAGGGGGAAAAGGGGGTCTTTTGAGTTGGAAGGCAAGAAAGAAGAGTGGGCCTCAATGCAAGGGTGAGAAAAACTGGGTGAAGGCGAAATCCGGGGGGGATGACTCTTGAAACAAAAACAATGGGGGGGTCATAAAGGGAGTAAAAACTAACCGGTTCAAATCGGAGGGGGGACCCAGAGGGGCACAGCGAAAAAAGGATCGTGGATACAAAACGGGTGGTAATACGTTTGGGAAAGTTCTCTAGTGGACCCAGTTTAAATGATGTTAAAAAATGCAAAAAATCGCGGTAGAGTGACGGATCAAAGGAGGCTTCTCTATGCATGCCCGCAATTGGGGGCAATACAGTAATTTTTGGTCATGGAGGAAGTGCAAGGAAAAAAGAAGGGAGTGACGGTAGTGAAAGAAGAGGCGTAGTGAAAAATCCTTAAAAAGGGAAAACCTCCGGTATGGTGCTGGCAAAAAGAAGAAAAAGAAGTGAAAAAAAGACGGAGTATGGAGGAACTCAGAGGGGGGCCCCGGGTTGTATGGTGGTCAGTCCTTGTTTCTCAACAGAAGGGGGTGACAATTTAACCGGGAAAAAACACAAACAAAAACTATAAAGGGGTAGACAAGGTAAACAAGAAAGGGATCGCAGGTGGAAAAGAGCAAAAGGAGGACCTTAGAAAAAGAAGGATACGATAACCTCCCCATTGTGTCGTTGCCCAGCGATTAAAAGAACTCGCTAAAAGAGGGCCTTAAAGGCCATCTGCGTTTCGGGGGCCAACAACAAAATGGCCGAAAAAAGGGGGGGGAAGGTGGAAAGGCGCGTGTTGGGGGGGAAAGATGGGGGGATTTAAACGAAAAAAAAGGAAAAGGGACAATCTACAAGAATGTTATAAAAAAAGATGGTCTTCGATACTTTGAAAGAAGCAAAAGGGTTGGGCCAGGGAAATGCTTACCGGACAGGAAAACAATAAGGGGAAGTTGGGAGTTTTCATAAAATGAGGAATTGGGGGTCACGGTAACGGGGGCGGGTGAAAGAGTGGCTCTAATAAAAAAAAAATGGGGGGGTTGAAACGGAAAGGGGTGATAAAGAGGAAAACCTGGGTACAGGGGGTGTCACTAGATTGCATTGTGTCGTAAGGCAGAGGGGAAAACACGCTAAATTAGAAGGCTGAAAAGAAGGGGGGAAACAATAGAAAATTGGGGGACGGTGAAAGGAGAAGGGGGACGAAATTAAGGCCTCAGAAG
>Ga0179593_1695079_pt1 | contig 12322 bp, 10 predicted proteins | sample CZODoug2_1_08_16_FD_185931 | JGI IMG/M metagenome (GOLD analysis project Ga0179593, IMG submission 185931) | Vadose zone soil fungal communities from Angelo Coast Range Reserve, California, USA - CZODoug2_1_08_16fungal (PacBio error correction) | ecosystem: Environmental > Terrestrial > Soil >...
CCACCGGGGTTATACAGCCACAAGAACACACTTGGAGAATGTACTGAGCTCCTGAAAACCAGCTCTCGGAGTGAGGAAAGATGAACAATCTTCACTAAAAAAATCTGGAGGGAAGTGAAAGGGGGAAACGAAAATTATGCGGGGCCGTTATCATTTTTCGCCAAAAAGGAAGAAGAGCGAGATCGACCAATAACAAAAAACCATCGTCAAACAAAAGGCGATGAGATGGCAAGGACATCGAGTTAGGTAGTTGGGCCAACAAAAAAAAGGATGGGCAATAAAAAACAGGAATGAGTGGACCGAAGAGAGGTCAGATGATCAAGAAGGAAGCGAAGATCCGAATCAACCGATGGTACGGAGAGAAGAAGCAAATTTAAATAAGACCCCAACGTTGATTAATCGGGTGCCGGACACAAAAAAAATTATAAATAAGGAAAAGGGGGGGATCGAGTCCTTGTCGCAGCGGGAAAAGAGAGATATCAAAAGACTAGCGATAAGGGGGAGAAATAAAACACCCTCCAACACTCCCAAACTTGCGGGGACTGGGGAGACGTATAGGCAAAAAACACCCGAGAGAAAGGATTACTATTTTCTCGCAAATGACGAGTGGAAAAAACAATACAACCAGCGAGAACAAATAAACCAACAGAAAGTAAGAGTATTATTCCTTGACTTTGGTAACGACGAGCTCAAACCACGCGTCGACGGTAGCGGTTGAAGGGAGTCTCAAGGAAAGCCCCTGATACCGTGGAGGAGGTTGTTGTTGAGGAACTAAAAAAAACGGAGGCAGGGAAGCAAATGTGCAACTAGAGTATAAGGTGTCAACGCGAAAGAAAAGCGCCCTACCGATTTTTAACTGGGTTGTTGGGGTGGGACTGGGGGGGAAGACAAAAGCAATGATGAATTGTGTGAGTTCAGTCGTAATCTCGGATTCCTTTTGGGCAAGATTGGAAGGGTGTGTATTGTAGTAGCCTCAAATTAAGGCCAGACACTCAGTCGGGAGCGGATATAGAGCCCGCGTCAAACCGAGTTAGACCTCCACTGTGCAGAGAAAAGCGCCTCGAGTCTGAGATTCCCGGGGGGAAAAAGCGTCAACTTCGATATGTCGATCAGTGTGTTCGTTATGACTCAAGAATAAACCCGTCTATCTCAGTGTCCGGAGAAAAAGTCTCCCTTGATTGACTAGTCCCACCTGCAACCCCGGAGAAAATAGAATCGAAAGAAGGGAGAAAGGGTTCTTGTAGATGGCTGCCTCACGCGATCTATGTAAAAGGAGAAAATAGGCAAGCGCCGTAGAAATTCGACTTGGTGTGTAGAGGGTCACTCCCGGGCAAGGGAAAAAAGGAGGGGGTTGTGGCACGGATAGTCGAATTATCCCGGGAGGCGTGTTATGTAGAACGAAAGGGAAGTAAAATGACCATCGAGAGAGCCAAAGTCCAGAGATTCTGCTCGTCGAACCAGCGAATACCAGGAAAACGAGATATCTTGACGGGGAGAAACGATATGTTAAAGCGCGCCCCGGGGGACGGAGGTCGGCTGGGGGGCCCATCCGGCTTGTTGATAAGGAAGAAAGTTTGTCAAATGTCAGGCTGAGTAAAACGAGGAACAGGGGAAAGGACCGGGACGTTCCAGGACGTAAATAGGGAATATCAAACAAGAGGTACTTACGAAAGGCCCCGAGGTCCCTGGTAGGGAGACTGGTACGTCCCTGTCGCCGAATCAGGAAGAGAGGGGAAGGCTGGAGCTCGGGCGTTCAGATTTCATGGTCATCATAAAAAGGGGAGGCATGGCGCCCTCCTATGCGTACCCGAAAAAGAGCGAAGACGAAGGGACAATAAAGTCTCAAAGAAATTTTGACAAACTGGTACAGGGTGGTCGATACAGAGGGGGGAGGCCCGGCGTAAAAAACTCACGATTCAAAAAGGGGTGTCGAGAGGGAAGTTAAGGAGATGTGGGAAGATGTTCATTGCGTCAGAGAAGGAGTCGTGACGGAGCGCTCATTTCTATCCGTAAGCGAAAAACCTACTATGCTCGGGTTCCAAAAAATCTGGGGGAACTAACAAAAAGGGAGGAGAAGTATATAGCTAAGGGGTGGTTAAACCTCTATATAAAGTCTAGTGCGGGTCATCACCTGTAGTATTCAAAGAAGAAGAGCGACAAATGCCGAGGGCGGATACAAAATTTGACGAAAAAAGCTAAGAAGGTGATTGAAAGAGAGAGGGATGGTACAAGGAAGCCAAATCCTCGAAAAAGGTAAAAGCCAGGCAAAATGTGGTGAAGAAGATGTGCTCGCTTGTTAGGCTGCGCTCAGAGTCGGGGGCGATAGTGCAAGGTGAAAATACTGGAGGATAGTTCGATGACACCGCGCAGCGGTAGGAGAATTTTTGGGGCCGGAAGGGGGAGACAAAACGAAGTCGACCTGTTACCCAAAAAATCCCGGAGAGAATCTTCTTGGGGGAATACGAACAGATTCCTTTCTCGTCTTATGATATACTGGTCTTGCCCGGAAGAGGTGCAAGACCGCATGCCGAAAAGAGGGAGAATGGGAAAACCACGTTGAGAAAGGCACTCTGCCAATCTCGCCCAAGACGTAAATAAGAAGGAAAAGAAGAATCGTGTCAGACCCGAAAGAATAAGCAGGGTATAGAAATCAGTCAAAGGCGAAAAGAACTTCTGAAAAGATGCCCGCAGGGTCAAGTTCTAAAAGATCGGAAGTCCATCCGACCAAAAAGTCACTCAAATAAGGCAGATACAAATCGCGGGTGCCAAGGCGAGGGACCTCTCAAAAAAAACCAAAGTGATCAGATTGCTAGGCAGAGTCATTTAGATACGGATCCAAAAGGAAAATCAATTCAATAAAAAACCAACCGACGCAGTGGGTACATGGCCTTTCTCTTTTAATAGGCCAGTCATGATACCTCGATAGTGGAGTGAGCCCACAACGGAAAAAGAGGTACGACGGAATTGTAGATTCTCACAGAACAAAAGGGAAAACAAGTCGCCGCAAAGATTACGGATGGAATTCGCGGAGACGAAGGGGGGGTTCCTGGCTTTTCTTCGAACGGGGCCGAAGACTCTCAAGTTAAGGTTCTTGACAAGGGGAGATGGCGGAATAAACAGCACACGTACAACTTCGCAAGAAAGGCGATTCCGCCGAAACCAAGACTCCTTGTGTAAGGAGATCTACAAGAAAAAAGAAATGACAAGGGGTCAAAATATTGCGATACGTTTCGGCCAGCCCGGGACCCTGAAAATATATACATAGGGTAAACGGGAGGACCGACTGCTGGGTTGGGAATCACAACCATGGGGAAAAAAAGGGTGGGGAAAAAAATTATGTCGCGGAGAATGACGAGAGGTAACGGCGTGACGCGCGAGGGTCAGAGGGTGAAGATGCCGGGGTTTCCCCGGAAGGAAGACTGATCGTGACAGGGGGGGTCTTGATGGGGTATAAAGTCTCGGGGGGTTTGGGCTAGAGGAGGAAAGTGCGAACAACACGCAGAGCTGTTTTTCTGCGAAGCGAAAGACGCGAAGAGCCCCGCTAAAAACACAGGGGGGGAAGGTATCTTTAAAGGGATGGGGCCTCTATGACTCTGGGGGGGGGTCTATCTCCGCCAAGCGCGCAATGGCGGGGCACAAAAAAAACTCTCCGTTTGGTTTCAGGGGGGCGGAAGTGGGGTAGGGGAGAGCCGATGTCCGTGGCGCAGGTAATGGGAATGGGACATGAGGGCCGGGAAGGGACTGACTCCTAAGAGTAGAAAAGGAGTAAGATGAGGAAGTCCGAACTGTAAAGATGAATGGCGTTCGTTTGATTGACTTGGGGGGGTGGTGCTGGACAAGAGGGAATCAATCTGCAGATCCAGTTTTTTCAAGGATCATACCAGGGGCGACGATGGGGGGGGTTTGTTGTCTCGTTTTAGGTCGTGCGTCTCCAGGGACAACAGCAGGAAGGAGCCATCCTGGGGATCGCTTCATACAACTTCCAGCCACGAGTTGTCCGAGGAAATAGGAAAGGGGGGACAATACGTGCCTCGCGCTGGCAGGTTGCAGGAGCGAAAGAGCGCCGAAGTTTGGCTGTCGCAATCCGGTGAATCAGCAACAAAAAAAACAACAGGAAATACCGTGATGGAAGAAAAGGAAAAAAAAAAGTAGGAGCGTCAAAAGCCAAAGCACTGCTGGTTACACCTAGACTGACCGAGTAACAGAAAACGGAAGTGAAGAAGAAAAGGAACCCGGCGCCGGCGAGGTTAAGAGAAAGGGAGTAAGAGACCACTAATAAACGAGGAAACCGACCCATCGGCTAAAAAAAAAAAATAAAAAACATCAACAGTCCATCTATGGGTTGAGGGTAAAAAGAACACCAACTGAGGGCAATCCAGAAAAAGGGAAATGAGTTGGGAAGCAAAAGAAAAGCGCATGCCGGCTTGGGTCATTGAATAGGGCGAAGAAGGGCAAGGGCAACCTTTAATAAGGCAACACTATATCATATATATGAAGAGACAAAAAAGTCAAAAGAGAATCGGAGAGGGTGTGGGGTTGTACGGGGCTACAGCGGAAAAGTCTAGTAGTATTCCAAACAAATAGAGCTTATCTAGAACGAGAAATAGAGAAACTAAATAGGGGAGAAAAAAGGAGGGAGATGGCTTCGCTGAAAACCCTCCCTCGAGGGGGGGCTTTCAGAACACCGCTATCCAACAAAACACGAGAAACGCGAACACAAATAAAATAACTCAGAGCAAGTACTAAAAAAAGGGAAAATCTCAAAAAAAAGGAGAGGGGGAACCGCGCTCGCGAAGAGGGAGGTTCATTCAATATCTCTCAGGACAGAAGTGTCAAAAATTGCAAAGTGGAATGAAATGTTGGGGTTAAGACATCGGGTCAAAATGGTAAAATAGGTAAGGAAAAAAAACTAGACTCTCAACCTCAAGACACGGCAACGATTTTAAAGGTGTGCAACTTTGGGGGGGTAGACCGAATCCAGCAACTCAGAGTCAGTGGTATTGAGGGACGAGCCAGAAAGGGGGGGAGAAAGAGTTAGTGGTATACCGGCACCTCCACAGTCTGAGACCCACATTCACGGGAATAGACGCAGCCCTGCAAACGATGGGACAGAAAAGGAACAAAGAGCCTGGCTCTGGAAAAAAAAGGGGTTAAGCTGGGGGAGATGAAGGGGAAAAAGACAGGCGGAATGCGATCTATCTACCTGGGGGCTCGGAGAAATTTTGTTCCGGAGATCAGAAATTGAAGCCACCTTGACAGCCACACCGTATGAAGCGGCAAGTGGAAGGATCGGAGGGAATTGGGGGCGCCCGCAAAGGGAATATGGTAGTACCGGAAAAACAAACAATCTGGAAACTTTTGTGGGAGATGTCAAAGGGGCAAACCCGCTATTGGTGAGGCGGGTCTCTCGAAGGGTTAAGGCGACGGATGGACTACAGACCGCCGCAAAGACCATGGAGGGAGAAAAAGTGAGAAGACCCTGGCTTATCTACTTCAGCTCAATCAAAACGGACAGACCGTAATATATTTAGATTGGGCTAGCAGATCATTAATTTCAGGGAGGTTGGGCATCCGTCTTGCCACAGGGGAGGAAGGCCTCAAGGTTAACCCTGGAGTGGTCGGCTGGGGGACAAAGGGAGAGATACATCCTGAGATCAGAGACGCCACCAGAAAAAGGATCAGGGGGAACCGTCACCTTAAGATACTTGAATGCGAATTCAAAGGGGGGGAAAGTTGAGTGCGATTTGGGGCGTAACAAAGAACTTATTCAAGAATAGAGGGCGTCGAAGCTAAAAACATGTCCCTTCATCGTTGCGGTGACCCTTAGTCACGTGTGGAGCGGGACATCGAGAGCTTAACGATCCAGAGGGGAAAGCGAAAAAGCCGCTGGAAGCTCACGGCGTCCTTTTCAGAGGGATGAGTAGGATAAAAACCGTCTCTTCAGCGCAGTGATAGCGAAGCACTTGGTGCTTTAAGGGGGGGTGACGAAGGTAGTGAGAACCTGGACGATCAGTTTGCTGTTTATAACCAGGACTTGATGACCGCTATACAAGAGCCGTTTACTATAGCGGAACAAACGCCCGCGAGAGACTCAAACAACAAACTAGAAGGGAAAGCCAGGGTTGGGGGAAAGATAAGGAGGTGAGAGAAGGTCAGAGACATGGAGGAATCACTATACAGACTACAAATGGGAGAAAGACGAAGGCATCGTCAACACAAAAAGAGAAAAAAAGGGAGTGGCTCAATTGGATTGAAGGAAGTAGCGCAGGCAAACACGTACAGCAACAAACGCCAGGCAAAATGTGTGAAGAGAGCTTGCGGGCTTGGAGGATAGGCTGCGATAGGGTAGTAGTTCGACCGACAAACAAAGGATAGATGAAAAAAACGGAAAGTCAAAGTGGTGGTTAGTAATTTCCGCTTAAGCGCCGAACGTGTGGCTGCACGCGGGAGAACAAACAGTGCCCCTTAAAGCCATAAAGGGCCTTAAGTGCACAAGGGTAAGGGGGTTACGGAATAGAATTGAATTTTGTCCGGTCGGGAGGTAAACAGGACCAGGTCGGGCACGGGGAAGATGTGGAGCCGCCAAAAGGGAGGGGTAAGGAAACGGGAAGGTTACCTCCCCAAAGAAGATGGATGGGATCGCCAACGAAAAGAGGGGGGAATAAAAAACACTACGCGCGACAAGCGTGGAAACAGTTAGAAGGGTGGGGGTAGTGATCTTCCGTCGGGTAAAAGAATGAACCGCAAGTCTTCTGACCGGGGGGAAGAAAGAAGATTGAAAGGGGGGAAAATGCCACATGGGCGGTCTAACTCCCCGCCGCAGGAAATGAAGTAGAAGAGCACGATACCAGATGGGGAAAAAAATAAAAAAAGAGCTGTGAAAAAACAAAGACCCACCAAAGTTCTCTCTTGCTGGACAAGGAGCGGGGAGGGAAAGGAAAAAACGTCGGCCGCGGAAACCTCCATCTTGAAAGCGGAGAATGCCGGCAGATCGTTTAAGGCGGCAAGGGACAGATCAATACGGCCGGAACCAGGGAACTGCCTGTCGATGAGAGAAAGGGGGCACACTATTGATCAGTCGCCGACGCAATAAACATTTGAAATTCAAGAATAGGACGAGGGGGGGCGGTGGCTGGCATCTGAGGTCTGGAACGAAGGGGAGGCTGGTGGTCTGGAAAGGGTAGGCTGCAGGAAGAAACAAGCATCACGCACGTTCTCACAAATTGAGGATTATGGAAAAACCAGAGAATGGAGGCAGTAGTGAAGAAACAAGAAAACCAGTGGAAGGGGCTAAGTAGTTGACGCACGTTAACCCTTAAGGGGAGAAAAGGGGACTAACATTTTATTACCGAAGAAATAGGGGTATAAGGGTCAGGACAACAAGGTCAAGGGTGCCAACTAAGGTGAATTCCGTCCAGATATTGACTGAAACTCCCGAAGAGCGACGCGTCAGCGACGTGGAGGATGCCGGTGTTGAAAAACTACGGATGACGCTTCGGTTCTTTTGGTTTAGTAGCGGAGAACGTGTTGGTGTCGTTGTGAGAACGCGGGAAGTGCGAGACATAGCCGGCTGGTTTCTACAAAGCCGATGGGAAGACAGGTACCAGGTCCCCAGGGTGGGAGGGGTACCGATGCGTGCCAAGTGAATCAGTGGAGCAGGGGTGTTGGGTCATCTAGCAATGTACAAGCAGGAAGAATGGACGATCCCACCCCCTTTCTATTATGGGCCGCGAAGGGGGGGACGTATGGGTTGGTCTCTTCATGAAATAAATGAAGAAGGCAAGCTTATTAAAGGTGGCAAGGCGGCGCCGGTCGAGGTAGGCGGACAGGGGGAGAGGGCTAGGGAGGAATCAGATTCCGTAAAGATGGGGTTTGGTATTCAGACAAGTGGGGGGGGGGAAAAGGTGAATACCTCAATAAGGAGCAGGGGTTGGAAGAAGGCAGCCCGGGTGCAGGGGGGTTTGTGGGGGGGGGGGGGCTATGGTCGAGGGGCTGAATTCAAGCGGATAACACAGACGAGCCATCCTGGGAAGTTCTCGGGAACTTCAATCCCGCCAGATGGACGGTGTGACTCAGGTCGTTAATAGGGGGGCAGGAAAAACGATTGACAGGATCTGGAAGGCCAACCAGGTTTGGGGTGAGGTGCCATCAGGTGTATAGATAACAAAAGGTGCATAGAAGAGGGAGGAAAAGGGATAGGACAGCCAAAACTAGGCTGAGCAGGCACAAAACCACCGCGCGCGATGAGAAATACAGCTGCAAAAACCCAGAAACACTCGTGGATTTGGGGAGAAAGAAAAGAAAAAATTTCAGAGAGAGAGTTTGGGCCTTCCAACTAATATCTAAACAAACAAACCAGGGAAAACAAGGAATAAACTGCACCATCCAGGCCACGAAGTGAAGACAGTGTTAAAAAAACCCTGTGGGAAGGAAAAAAAAGGGGACTAAGTTCTGACAGTAGATAGTCAGAGATCAAGAATCTGCTGCGAAGGGAGACATCGACGCGGCGACCGCTGCATTAATTAAATAAGGACCAACGACACTGAGATCCGGTGAAGGGAAAAAGACACAAAGCAGGAGGTAAAGGTGTGTGGAAGGTCCCATTTCGAGGGCGGGGGGCGGGAGAGAGTCCCAACCAAACATCAGCTCGAAAACGAAATCGCTACCACCTAGAGGGGTAGTCAGGGGCAAATTAGATGCGGGCTCGCGGAACCCAGCCGAAAGGGGGGAACATTAGATCGAAACTGAAAAAAACCAGAAATACAAAAGAAAGAAAAATAAAGAAAAAGAGTAAGGGAAGAGGGCCAAAAAACCTAATCTCAAACCACGAGAGACTCTCTAGACCTTTGGAAGGGCCATCTGACAGAATTTCCCCTGGAGCACCCGTTTGATGGATGGGTGAGGAAATATATCAAAAAAAGTCGGAACAGACAGGTAAAGATTTATTCAAGGAACTTTAAAAGGGTTCCCTGCGGCAGAAAAGAGACGAAGAGGATCTGTTTGGGGGGGTACCGGGTTTTCCTAGATCCAATCTAAAATCAGAAGGGAGTATTGGTATTTTAAGGAGAATCGCAGAACAACAAAGATTAGAGGAAGCAGGTTACGTGCACTGCAGAAGAAAACTGGACCACAAAAGAACAAAAGTCGGGAGACGCACCGCATGCTGCCGGTCAAACCGCCAGGACACAATACAATATGTACCCAACAGAAGGAAAAGGGTAATGGAGTGGTCGAGGGCTCATCGCGGGAGATCGGGGGGGGACAGAAGTGACTGAGAGAACCAATGACGCGGATCATGGTTCCGGAAAAAAGATACCCCAGGATGGGGGAAATTGGACAATTGCCAAGAGAAAGGAGTGAATTATCAAAAAGGAGGGGAATTTAAGATTGAACTTCACGCTTCGAAGAACACCTGAAGAAGAAGGGAGGCTGGGGGGAGCAGCCCAGGTACTACCCCGATTGGGGACGGCTCTTCGACTTTAGTACTTCGGCGGGAGATGACCCAGGGAGTGACAAGGAGGGGGAGAATACCGTAGTCATAATTCTTCCGAAACCAGTAGGAAGAAAAAACTAGATATGAAGGGGAGGAGGGTTATTGTCTACGCGGGAATGGGAGTAGGAGAAGGTTCCATCCCAGAGGAGGGACAGGATGTATGACGAAAGGGGTCATAGCTCGATGGGAGGAGGCACAGCTTCCCTGGTGCAGCAAGGATAATGCGCAGACAACAAATGAGAAGAGGAAGATTCCAAAAGGAAGAAGATAGTTAGGTCCCAGTATAGGACAAGGGAAGAAAGGTTGCAGTAACAAGGAACTGAAAAAAGACAGAAGACGGCTGGACCTCATGTACAACGTGGGAAGAGGAGTGACTCGTATATCGATTTTGTCGTCCGGGAGAAACGGAACTAGCTTACCCTTAGCTGCCGATGGTCCAACGAGAAAGAGCATCTGAAGCTACACCATTTGATGAAGTTTCGAGGAGGGGGGGGGGCAGAGATAGACACCGAAAAGAATGGGGGGTTCCTCGCCTTTTGGATCGGGAAATGTTGATGGTAGGGAACCAAATGCTAATTCTTTGCTCGGACTCCTGTCGGGCCGGAGAGACACAGAGCAGATAAAGCGAGGGTGAAGAACTGGGATATCGAAACACAAAAACAAAGGAGAAAGAAGATGCAGGAGGGTTTGGAACCCGAGAGGGAAGGCTCAAGCGGTCACTGACTGGAGGGGGGTCCAGATCAAAAACAGTCAGCTTTCTAAAAACAGCGGCAGGAAGAAGCGACGAGACAACATGATGTCGAAGCGTTGAGGGGTTAACGGAAAGCACACGAGGGAAAACGTAAACGAAAAAAAATGTGTGACATAGAAGAGGAAGAGAGGTGTACCATATGAGCTAAGGTACTCTCTCAGCTTCGCCCGGACATGCCAGAGGGATAAACAACGACTAAAATAAGGGTGGACATGAGTGAAGGGGGTCAAGAGGAACACAGGTGGAATGAGACGACGGGGGTACATTCCATATAGGGGAGTCGGGGCAGCATATGTGACGGGAAATATCATATTAAGTTCGGCGTCTGACGCAGCCCATGTCAGGAGATGGAAAGATTGGGCAGAGCCGAAAAAGCGAAGGGGAGGTGGGTTTGGAGAAAAAAGAAAAAAAAAAAAAAAAAAAAAAAAAAAAAAAAAAAGTTCGCCGACCCCTGAGGCACGGATGGCCACCAGAGACCCCTGTATATATCCCGCGCGGAAAGGGAAAATAAGCTCTCAACGAGAAAAAAGATATCAAAGGGGGGTTACAGGGGTCGGTCCGGCGTTCGACGATGGGCTGATGCAAGGATGACTAGATAGAACACGGAAGACTCTATGGTCCCGTGCCCCGGCCTTGAAAGAACTCATCGAAGAGCCGGAAGAATGAAAAAGGAGGGAGGGGGTGGTTAAGACCACTAGTTGACCGCGAAAAAGACTGACGAGCGGATTGTTTAGAAAGAGAGGTGCGGGCCGATGACAAAGCCCGCAATCGTCCACGGAATCAGGGAAGCGCTCATAGACTGTCAAAGAGGAACTGGCAGGGAAGAAAGGGGGAAGGAGTCTACCCCTTACGCGCAGTGATGTTCATGCACGACACACTGAAAATCCGAATCGCAGACCCCGAAGAAGGGGGAACTTGGGAGGCACAGAATGGGGCATGAAGGGGGGGATTGAGTTTTCAATCGCCCGGGGGACTTGCGTCTCTCATGACGGTGTCTGGCTAGATAGAAGGAAGAAGGGAACCAACAAAGAGGACGAGATGAGGGGTCAAAGGTAGGTGCGACTGCGGAAGGAAACACAAAGAAACCCCTGGATTAGCGTGGAGTTCTACCGAAAAGTATAGGACTAGGAGATGAGGTCCTGGCGGAGGACGGAAAAAGGGTTAGAAATAGGTTGCTTAAGGTTCACTGGTACCTCCTTGCTGGTATATCCACGAACCAAGTCCAACGGTGCAATAAGGGAACCGAGAGATATTGACTGAAAATCCCCGCGTAGAAAAACGCGGTACCAGAGAACGTAAAGGCCGGTTGTCCACCCGCAAAAAATAAAAATCAGTACGCTTCAATTCTTTGTTTCGGGTTAATCGGGTTGTTGTCTTTTTGCTCACGGAATTCGAGACTACAAAAACCGACAATGGGTGGGAGATGCGGAAGACAAGACAAGCCATGATTCCCACCGTTGGGAGGGTAGCGATTGAATGGCGTTCTCGATAGCTACAGGGTGGTGGGAAAATCGAGAAGTTCCCCTTAAAATTGGACTCTCCGAAAAAACGAGAGGAAAATGGGAACGTGGCTGATTTTGGTCTCAGCAATACGAATTTGTGTGATCTCCGTGGATAAGGGGGAAGCGGTCCCGCGTATGCGCAAGCGCAGTGCTCTAAAGAGAGTCGTGCCACTCAGTACTTCGTTGGATTCCATCACAAGGGTTGGGGGGGTGCGGGAGAAAAAGGCAACTTCATGAGGTGTGGTGAAACAGAGAAAAACTGTGTCGGATGGTTGTTTTTGTCTCGGGGGGTCGATCCAATTGGAGAGGCTCCCGGGGAGTCAGAACCGGCAAGACTCTGGGCTTTTAGTATTACTCAATCAAATCCCGCCGAAAGGGGAGGGGGGACGCGGAACTTGTTTCAGCGGTTGGAAGAAGGAAAGCGAGGGGTTTGGGGGGGGAAAAAAGACTTTTTTGGCTGTCGAAACCAAGGGTGGAAGACACGTCAAAAAAAAACAACGGAGAAGGAAAGAGAGACCACCAGATGGACACAAAACGCGGCGATGGCTCAACAAGGGCGCTGAGACCGGGGAAAAG
>Ga0179593_1719072_pt1 | contig 12322 bp, 18 predicted proteins | sample CZODoug2_1_08_16_FD_185931 | JGI IMG/M metagenome (GOLD analysis project Ga0179593, IMG submission 185931) | Vadose zone soil fungal communities from Angelo Coast Range Reserve, California, USA - CZODoug2_1_08_16fungal (PacBio error correction) | ecosystem: Environmental > Terrestrial > Soil >...
GGCTCTCTTCTAGCCACATCGAGTGAGGAAAAAGCGCCATCAAATGGGTTCGTCAAAGAAGCTGGACGGCACCGCCAAATAAGGGGATAGAGAAACCTGCTGCCTGCAGACCAGCCGGCGAAGCGGTGTCGGGTTTTGAGAAGGGCGGTCGCCACCATGAAAAGCTGGGCCGGCGGCCGGGGATGTCCAGGAGTGTTGGAAAAAAGAGGGGTTTCCTGGTTAGAGATGACCTAGAAGAAGAGGAAGCCTTCCCGGGAGGGGGCACTATCTCAGTTCACAAAGACCTGGTGTCGCGACGGGAGTGCAGACGCTCCCCAAAGCGGGGGGGAGGGAAGGTATGCGTTTCCGAAAAAACTGGGTTTCCGGACAAGGAGCAGCGGATGATCCCGAATTTGGACGCGCGGGCGCCCCCTGCTTGGAAAGTGCCGCATAGACAACCTGCCCAAAAGCGGGGGAAAAAAAAACATCGAAATGGAAAAAGCCTCGGTATTGGGGAGAGAGCCTTGCACGGAGAGGAGGGGCGATCACGACAACGCTTGGGGCCGAGAGGATACGGGACGAGAAAAAGGAGAAAGCTTCCGCCGACGCCATGGGTCTATATCAAGCGACCGCCTGTGGGAAACGCCCTTTTCAGCTATCTGCCTACTCAATTTTCGGAGGAAGGATTTGGACAATTTCAGGATGAGGGAAGGAATCCTTATTATCGATGGCTGCAAAACGTTCACAGGAAACCGAGCTCAATCACGAGGTCAATGCCGTTCTGGGAAACTGCAAAGGGTTGCCGCCTAGGGGGGAAAGCAATAAGCTGCTCGGAGGGGGGAGGAGATTTCATTGGGGGGGGCAGTAGTTTCTTGGTACTTTAGGGCGATTACGAGAACTGTTTCACGCTTTTCGAAGAGGGGAGGGGGACGCACCGCAAAGTAAGAGACCCGGCCAAATCGGAAGGAAGGTGCGCAAAAAAAAAGATGGCTCTTACTACAACGCGGCCTGCCTCTGCATATGAGGAGCAATTGCCTCCCAGGGATGTAAAAAGCCCTAGAAAAAAGAATCGGATGGGGCACCATGGCGTTTCCAGCGATAGAGAAGATCGACCGGCAAGAATCCCGCTTCCAGGCACCTATCTCAGATCTACCGCAGGAAGAAGAAATTGTTGGAAGGGGAAAAAGCCACAGGGGGGAAAAAAGGGACAACCGTCGCGGGAAAATCTCCATGTTGGTTACAACTCTGGTCTGTTTCTAGGAATCGGACAAGTGGGTTCAAGAAGGCTAAAGAAAGCGCGGGAAAATCTTTGGAGAAGAGGTTCCCGGCAGAGTCCTGTCGTTCAAAGAGGAAGAAGACGTCGTTCTACATTGGATCAGCGCTACCAGCCTCCTTCGAGATCTTGAAACTCAACGAGGAAGAAAGTCCGCTGAATACTTTGGTCGGTAATGGACCTGCGCAAGGCTCATAATCCCACCCACCGCTCTGATCGACGGAAAAAGGAGGGGCTCCGGAAGGATCTCGGCGATCTGGAAAGGCCAAAGGAAGCAACAGCGTTTATTGGGGGACGGACAAACCTGTCGTGAGGGGTAAAGGGGGATGTACGAAGGGGAGGGGAGGAGCCTTGTTGAGTGGATAAGAAACGTTTCGCGCCGAAAAGACGCCCTCCAAAGACGAGGCTTTTTTGGAGGCTTCCCACACGGGAGAAAGGAGGGACCTTTTTCCGCCATCCCAATGCTACGAGTCAAGAGGACCCTCATTGGGGGTTTCCGTGGTCAGGAAAGGGAAAAAAAAATAAGGCAGGAAGTAACCTATCAAAGCCAAGACAAGAAACCGTTGCTATCCGGAAAAGGGACTTGCCGGGCCGACAGCGGAAAGCAGAAGCAGGGCCTGGAGCATCGTCCAGACGCAAACAGCCAAAAGGAAGAAGGGGGAATTGCGAAAAGAGCCGAGCGAAGGAGAAAGCCCAAGCTTTGAAGGAGGGGAAGAGTCGACGGATAGATGTTGAGCTCGTAACGCCTCGGCAATCTCAGAGGAAATCTCTGGGGTAAAGAGAGCGGGAAAGAGTCATCGAATCGAAGAAGGGTGAAAAGGTCCGCAAAACCAAGGGATCTGCACTCCCTCAAGCAATGGTCGGGGGGCGCTCCCAAAGAACATAAAGAGGCGCCGGAAGAACTCATGCGACCGGGGGGGAAAGTAAACGATTATGAGAGACATTCAAGGAAAAGCAAAGGATCCTCTGCAAAGCCAGTCCCTACATCAACGCGCCCATACTGGGCCATACTGGAAGGCACATCGAAAGACACCGATATGGACGTAAAACTACGCTCTATCAAGACTGGAATTCCATACGGCAAGGAAGAAAAAACAATCGAAAAAGGGGGGGGGGAGCCAGGCTGCTCGAACGAAGGGGGTAGAGCTATGGAGGACCGCGCCCTATCTAAATAACAATGCATCGACAGAAAGGGGAAGGTCGGAACAAAAGAGCCTGATCAGGAAGCCAGGACGGGGTGGTGGTGCTACAAGCCAATATGCAGGACGCCCGGGCGAAATACATCCGAAACACCCTCAATAAGAACTAGGGGGGGAGGGGGTTTTGGACGGGGCCTGTCCTCATCTGGCTGAATAAGAATCGCAGTCGGGATCAAGAAATGGGCGGATCTATGGGAGGAAAAAACGTGCGGAGGACCTCGAATTGCAGAGTATCTCCACACAGCAAAACCTGATGAGGAAAGATTAGATCGCAGGGAGGGAATGATCAGTCGTATCCATCTCGTCATGAAGTAACCATGTAGATTTGGGCGAAAGGGTCAATCGGTCAAGGTCACAACGAAGCTTCGGACAGCCGGCCGCCACCACATTAGTCCATAAGCGAGGTCATACTTTGCTGCTGGGGAAGGGGGTTCCGGGGGGAGGACCATATGGCGTCGCGAAAAAAAAACCACAGTCCTTGCTAGAGGAAACGTGGGGGGCTTAAAGCAACCATGGGGGGGGGTGATGACGACGGTGAAGGAGGATTCAAGCGGAATAGGCGGGCGGGAAAAAAAAAAAAGAAAAAAAACTCTACGGCTTCAGAAGCCCGAAGATGGCGGCCCCAAACGGATCGGGCCGGCCCCGTTCGCTGTCTTGCCGAAAAGAAAAGTTTGCGCTGGGGGGTGACGTAGTTGGCAACCGTTGGCGGAAGGGGGAAAGCCGATGTGAAGGAAAGGCCTCGCATTCTTAAGGTAACGCGCACGATGTAGAAGAGGAAAGCATCTGCTCCGAGCGGACTGACGATATTATGAAAGGTCAAGGGGGGAAAAGCTAAGGAGGGAGGGGGGGAGATGCCCGCCAATTGGGGGGGTGACATTCATATGCCGCGCCATTCACCAAGAAAGTGTCGTGTTAGCGCGGGGTGTCAGGAGAAAATAGCGGGTGCGATCGCAGGGAAAGGAGGAAAAAGGGGAGAGAGTTGTCGCAGAAGGCGGTTCGCCGAAAAAAAACCGCGAATCAAGCGCCGTACAAGTGAAAAGATGGGGGGTGAGGAATTCGCGCAACGCAAAGAAAGGGAATCTTCGGGCCCAAAGTGGCTTTGGCACGATCGAAAAATCCAGTCTATTTCTTGAGGAAAAGGACCAGAGGTCTGCCCTGTACAGGCAGCACGATAGAAAAAAAAAAAGCAAGAAGAAAATTGACCGTCCATGCGCATGGCTCCTTTCCGGCCCGGCAACACCCACAAAATGAGGGGGCGCAATTTTCAGCTGGTCTGTAAGCGTGCTGGGGTATGGGGAGGGAAACGGTCGAAGAAGGGGGCCGAGGGAAAAAAAAGCCAACCGACGGTACACCCAGGGGGCGTCGCCGCGGCGGGAAACGGAATCGCTCCTGCACCTCGAAAAGAAAGCCTGCGGAGGGAAAACGATTGGACATTACGCGACCAAATCCACGAATTGGCGACGAAAAGAAAAAAATCGATGCCACGGCTAGACCGCGTGCTGCGTCTAGCACGCCGTTGGTTTAGGGGATTGGGCAGACCAAGCCAGGGAAATCCACGTAGGAAAAGTCAAGGGGGAGAGGAAAGGGAACTGTATGCTTCCTCTCCGATCAGGGAGGGATAGAAGAGCGGAGGTGGCTATTAATATCTCAGGAAAACAATATATTCTTCTATAAGAAGGTAGGAAGGGCCTTAACATACGATCGAAAAGCGCCCGAAAGGAGGGCGCCAGGGACCAGGGAGAAAAAGCCCGAGAAAAACAGACCAGACGGGACCCACAGCCGACGTTCCGCTTACGAAAACGACCAGCGTCGATAACAGGGCCGGAAGGGGAGAACGACCAACACGTTGACGTCCGTCTAGACGGTTGCGATGTCCAGGGGGAGATGGAGATCAAGAAAACGGCCAAATGCGATCAGGGAAGGGAGAGGGAGGATTATATATGAGGTCGATCAAGAAAAAAGAAAGGCAGCGAGCGCAGGACGGTGCGCGGCAGGGAATCTTTTCAGGATGAGAATGAGGAGCCAGTACATTGGACGCGAGAAGAGGCCGTGGTTCAGAAAAGAAAAAGTCGAGCAAAAAGTTCGATGCGGAAAGAGAAAGAAAAAGACTTTCTCCGTCACAGTGAAATCAGACAGCCCTATCAGCAAACATGCATAAAAGAAAACCTCGGCGTCATATCTAACAATATTAAACAGGAGGGACCAGTAACTTCATTGGGGAAAGACGGGGGGGGAAGCTTCGGTGCTGGAAACGGGACTCTATAATAAAGGGGGGGCGCCAGCCTGCAAAAAAAAGGATGCGCCACGGGTCCACACGGACGTCTAATGGAACCCAAAGTCTGAGCGATCATAGGCCGAAAATAAGCTTATCAGAAAAACCACCATGGCCCAGAGGGCAGGAAATCTTTTAATGATATCTGCCTCAGCCGTAGGGGGGACCGATCATAGAAAGAAAGGGTTGAAAAGAGTCAGGAAAAAAATCGCGTTCAGGACAAGTAATGCCCGGCAAAAGACCCGGGGGCCTGCCTCTTCTTGAAAAGTGACAATTATATTGTACTTGGGCTGAGGCTTCGGTGCAGCGGGAAGGGGGGGGAGCAAGGAGGCCAGGGGAAGCGCGTCATACCAGTCATCAATCCGCTCGGTCGACTTCAAAAGCTGTTTTAAAAAAGAAAAACCGCGGAGAGAAAAAAAAAAAAGGGGAGGCGCGGCGGCAATACTCGGCAAGGAGGCGAAACAAAGGTATCGAAAAGAACTTGAGCTCTGCAAGGGAGGTCGGATCAAAAGTAGCGGTCATAAGCAAAGGAGAGTGTAACACTTCCAAATCAGAATCCAAACATCGGTGAACAATAGGAAACAAAGCCTCGCGACGCCGTCATGGGGGGGTCCCTCGAACGGAAACCCGAAAAAAGCGTAAGAGGAAGGAAGCCGCATGCCGCTCGAGCCAAGGGGGGGTGCGGTGTGATGCGAAGAAAACCTGCTTTTCACGCGGGAAATACACAGAGAAAAAAAATTGCCTCCTCACGATTGGGAGAAGCTACTGCGCCCTCAGAAAACTCCACAACAACAACTTAAAAAGAGAGAGATGATGTCTGATCATTGCCGAAGCGGGAGGAAGAAGCTAGAGTCGTCATCAGGGGGGGGGGGTTTGCACGGGGAGGAAGGAGAGGCTATCTCGGAAAACCGCCATATGCGGGCTCGGATCAGGCGGAAGCACGCCATCTACTGAGAGGGAGACAAAAAGAGCTTGGACAAAAAGATTTGGAAAAAGTCCAGCCGGGGAAAGGTTTCCTGTTCCTATTTGGGGACATGACCTCTACGAAAAAATAACTCTATCAACGTGGGACCGAGCTCAGTCGAAAAGAGGCATGGAAAACGCGCCGCGAAAAAAAAGGTCCTGAGGCGTTTTCACCAGGCAACGAGCGGGTCCCTAGAGATGAGGGGAAAAACAGAGGGTTCAGTAAGATGGAGAGGTGAAAAAGAAGAGAGAGACGCGGGTGCGGCGAGCACCACCGGGGGGTTGGGTTTGGAAAAAAAGGGGAAAAGAACCCTCCCAACAGAGGGAACAGCCGCATGAACAGATCGAAATTTTCTATAAAAGTCCGCAGGTCTTTTGCAGTACAGAACTTGCACGTAGCAACCGAAATTCGCAAAGAAGAAGGGAAAGAGATCGAGGCCCTGGGCATACGGACGAGTGGCAGATCTGCGATGAACAAGCGGGAAATGCCATGGTGGCTGGGAAAATCAATAAAGGCACGTCGAACCGCGACCTGTTCTAAATCAGAGTAAGGGGACTCCTTCGAAAGGTGGACCGTGTGCAGCATTGGTGGGCCAGCTCGTAGCGCTGGTCATGGGAATGAGTTTCGATGGGTTCAATATTGCAAGGGGGAAAGAAAGCTAAAGGAAAAACGTTCAAGAAGTGGCGCTGGCAGGGCGCGCTATTGTGGGGCGCCAGAGCCGAGACTCCTGCCTTGCAAGGGGGTGCTCTCAAGGTGCGGTAGGGGAAGTTAAGGAGAAGTAGGAAAAAAAAGGGCGGCTGCCGAAGTTTTCACGATTTCGATGGGAGGGACGAAAAAGCAAGTCAGGGACCCAAGGACCCTGAATCGAAGTCCGCGGCGATAAATTGGGACATCGACGAAAACTGGCCTTAAAACTCACGACCCCATGACTCTGATATGTCGAATGCCGGGAAGAAGAAAGAACACATCCTCATCGGGCCATTCGGACTTCCCAGATCTGAGGGGAAGACCTTCAAAATGGAGACGCGAGAAAACCGACGATGCCGAAAGGGACATCGCAAACCGATCAGATCGGCAGGGACATCTCACCGGGGGGGAGTCGGAAAGGAGCCACAGTGTGATCGCGCTGTCGCTTTTGAAAAACAGGTCATCGAGGAAAAAAAAGGAAAAGGGCGGGACCCGCCTCTGGGGCTGTTAAGGGCGGGAGCATGGAGGGTCCTTGTTAGGGCCGGCGCAAAAAGAAAGCGGGAAAAATGGTCAAGCTGTGGGGGGGCCAGAGTTCCGGAAGCGGTAAGGGCGAAAATAAAAGCCGACTAACGGTCGTGCCGGGGGATCATCTCTAACACGCAAAAAAAAAGGGCCCCGGGAGGAGGGGAAGCTCCCGAGTCCGCGCATTTACCGACGTCCTCTTTGCCTGGTGTGATACGATGGGGGGGAGAGCACTAAGACAAACTAAAAACCCAGGGAGGGAGAAACGTTCATCAACCGCGGCCAGGCGCCTTTTATCGATCTCTGGTCGATCTTCGCTCAAGGGGCGCCATATTTTATTCAAGAGAAGAGAATTTCCGGAACGAGGTTAGCTCAGTTGGCGAGGAAGAAGAAAAAGTACCTTTCGTGTGCTCAGGATGACGGAAGAAGCCCTCAAGAGGTTCTGTGTGATCTTCACCGAAGGGGGCGTGAGTCGTACCCGTTGTAGGCCCGCCAAGAAACAGGACTCGCTTAACCTCCAGGAAGCGAAGGGGGGGGTTCCTTTCAAGGAAAAGGGGACCATTCCTCAAAATACTTGTCAATCTAAAGGGGAGCTCTATCTCAGAGGAAAGTCGGATTTCAAAGAAAGGAAGTTTGCCGTCCCTACAGCGAAGAGCGAAAAAAAATAAAATGCCTGTATCGGTAGACGCAAACGCCACCAACAAACGGGGGGGGATATAGGTTTCTTTTCTGCCTAGCGACGGGCATTCAAGGTTTTACAGAGGTCTGGTGAATGGTGTCGGATAAAGGATTCACAAAAGAGGGGAAAAAATGCATGGCAGAACAACTCTGGTCCACAAAGGGGGGGGAAGTCATCCTGCAGAAAATCTTCATAGAGATCGACCCTGAGGGACGACTAAGCCAAAAGCTCACGCCGCATCCTCGCCTGGGAGCTCCCGGACAAGAAACACTACAAAGAAGTGCTCGGGACCCTGCCGCCCGAGAAGCGGTAGGTGAAACGATGAATTCAGACAACAGGCATCGCGGGAATCATCTCGGCGTGGAAAGAAAGCATACAGCAGCCGCCGAAGTCTTTCGGAGACTTCCAGTGAATGACAAACAAAACCTGCACATATCTTCTCTCTCGCGCCCCCAGGGGGTGATCGCCAAACGAAGGCCAAGGAAAAAGAAAGAACCAACTAGACGGGACCTTTACGACAGACGCGCCGCCGTAAGAGAGAGAAATGGAGGTGGGACCCTATCTTCTCCAAGGCATAGAAAGAAAGGAGCATGCACAAAGGGGGCTGTACGCCCAAAGGAAACCTTATTCTCAAAGCCCAGGCCTTGGGGGGGTTCGCGACAAATAAAAAACGTGAAAAAACGAAAAAGAGGACAAAAAGAAGCGGGCAGAAAAAAGACAGGGAGACTATGTACCTAATCAGGGGGGGCGGCAAGACTGACCTATCGAGCCGAAAAAAATCGGGAAGGGAGTCCATAGCAAAAGCGACCTTTTCAGATTGACCGTCTATGGTGATCGAAGACAGATTGAGAGGAGAAGATCCTAAAAGGCTCAACAACAAAAAAAGGGAGGGGGATGACTGGATAACTGGGAAAACGCTGAAAAAACCATCAGAACTACCCTTTCATGGCTCTGGGCAGAAAACGCGATCGACATTTCAGAGGCGGACGAAAAGACTGAAGAAGGGGATCGTCGTGCCGGTCATGGAGGGAAGAACTTGCGATTGTTGAAACTTTCGGAAGGTCCTCTCAACGGAGGCCGGCAGATTGACCACCAAAAAAAAAAAAAGATGGATGAGTGGAGGAAAAACATTTGGGAAGGGGAGGGAGGGAAATTCGGTAGGTCGTAAAAAGGCTGGAGTCAGAGGGGGAGGAAAAAATCAAGAAGACTCAAGGCGGGGAGCTACTGGGAAACCGCCCCCGTAAAACAGGTGAAGGAGAGGTTGAGAGGAGTATGCGTAGTTGGGGCGAGGCAAAAGGTGGCGGTATTTGATCTCGGAGGTAGATTATTGCATCGAGTGAAGTAAGCCTGCTAGAAAAATGTCTGGCCGGGAGACCTCCCAAAAGTGTGACGTGCACAAGGGAAATTTTCGCGCATCAAAAAGAGGGGAAGAAAGGGGCGCGGGGCGGAGCGAGCACCAAAAGGTATTGTTCCCTTAAAGTATGGCAGGGGAGAGGGCAATGGACACAGCGCTGGGAAGGGGGAGCATCCAGGGGGGGGGGAGGAAGCGAGGGAAGATGGCGATCGCCGATAAGAAAATTGTTCCCATAATGACGGCATGCTTCGGGGGAGCAGAAGGAGAAAACTGCTAGCCGGCAGCAGTCTAGAAAGCCAAGTGCTGGAACGGAAAAAAACCTAGCTCGAGAAAAGACGTAATCGTCCGTTAGAAAGGGGTGGGCTTAGCACTACGAGGGCTCAGGGCAGATTGCTTGCTAAAAAAAGGAAGTCAAAGGCCGAGAAAAGTCTAAAAGGGGGGAGAAGAGAGCTTTGGCCGTCATGAATGGGCGTGTCCGTGACCGGCGACAACCCAAATTAGTTCAAAAAATATGGTATATCTAAAAACTATTGTGGCTGTCGGAAAAAAGAATCGAAAGCCGCAAACACCGAACCGATCGTCAGGCAAAGGGTGCTTCGCCGCGCTTGAAAAAAAAGAAACGGCTCCTGCAATCGTTATCCTCAACAGGCCTAGGCAAAGGAAGATCGCCGGAAGACCAAAGGCCCTAGGGAACTGGCGAGAAGATCTGCCGTAAAGCGGCCACGCGCACAGCAGAGGGTCTGAAAGAGCGCGGGGGGGTAGTGCGAACAAAGAAGACGTCCCCATCGTACACCTTAGGCAATCGTAACAGGGAAAGGAAAGGGTCTGCGGGGACTCTGGATGAAGATTGAAGGAATAGAAGGATGATCAAGGAAGAACCTTATAGTCGGCTATGAAAAAGAGTCCGTGAAAAGACTCGAAAAGGACAGCGTGACGAAAGAACGACCCTCACCCGTCGCGAATGCCGGAACAAGGGAGAAACAGCACCACATGGCGAAGGGGGGGGAAAAAAGTAAAAGCGCAGCGCAAAGTGTCGTCTGGGCCGACCGCAAACATGCGATGCGTCGATCGATAGAGTGGCGATGTCCGTTCTTAGGGGCACGCGCGCGGAGAGAAGGAGGAGTGAAAAAAAAGGCCTAGGGAAGGGGAAGCGGATAGAGGAGGGTCGATCATAGAGAATGCAGCTCGGGGGGAGAGGCAGAGCAGTAAGTCGTTTCGAAACCAGAATGCGGTGCGAACGAGAAACGGCTTCAAGGGGGGAAGTTTTTCCACATCAGAATGCGTACGGGTGCGAGCGGTCGAAAAAGAAGCGAGCGAAGCCAGAAAGAAACTAAGAAAGAACGTGACCACAAAAAGCCTACCGCCAAAGAAAGCAGACCCCCAATGCATAGTCAGGGCTAACCAATAGGACGCACAGAGCCCATAACGGCCTTTGAACGAAGAACGTTACTTTGGCTTTTCGCTTAACGTAAATTTGCAGCCCCAGATCGGGAAAATCGTCCGAGCAAAATGCCCAACCAAAAATGCGCAAGGTAAAAAAACGCCTCTACCGGAGAACTCCCCTGATCGGATCGAGCAAGTCGATAACAGGCTTTAGGGTCTCCAGACCATCCACGTTGCCAGCAAGATGTGTAAATCGATCTGACAGGAAAGTAGTGAAGGAAAAAAGAGACGGCATGGTTAAGAAAAAAGAGGGTTGCCGGGGGAGCTCCGTCCAGGCGACGTGAGGGGAATGCAAGACCTTGGGCCGAGGAAAAAATTTCGATGATATGGGTTGCATTGGGCGGCTGCCGCTGGCGGATTTTCTAATCGCGGGGTAAACAATTCGGAAATCGCCGGAGAGGGGCATACAAATCCTGGGGAGAATCTACGGAGACGGGGGTTGAAAGTCACCCGAAAAGCACAACTCCGGCCGAGGGAGGAAACGAAGGCAGCCTGCCAAGGCAACCTCTTGTGGGCCGTTCACGTCCATGAAGCTCAACATGCCAGAAGCATGGGGGGGCTAGATCGGAAAGTCCAGCCAAGAAGAACGGAGATCAACGAGTAAAAAGGGAGGATTCATTAGACAAAAAACCTTAAAGAAGAAAAACGGTTAAAACATCTAACCTCGTCCGAAAACCAACAGCTCGAAAGACGGGGCCTTGGGGGGCCGGAAAACCGCCAAGAGTAGTGCCGTGCGTAAAGCCGCATGGAAAATCGAGGACAGGAAGAAAGTTGCGGTGGGAGAAGGCTCGCAAGGCATCCCCCCCCCGGACGGGAAAAATCCAAGCTGAAGTAACCAGTAGGGGAAGAGGGCAGAGGATTTTCCTCGAGATGGCCGGACTAGCGAATCTCAGAATCAAACAACAACATAGTAAAGAAGAAAATGCAGGACAGGGTTAGGCCGGCCACACCGCCGCGTATGGGGGCAAATGTGCCTGCTCTATATAGTCATCGGGTGAAAAAACGACAAGCCGGCGCGAGCTTAGGCTAGCACCCACCGCCAAGCAGGAAATCCTGAAAAGGAACAGGGGGAGGGGGGGGGGCGGCGGGCTCCAACCAATAAAGCCTTCGCGAGCTTGTGGAAATGGCAGATGTCGTGGGGACCGTCCGCTATTGGCCTGTTCGAGGGGAAACTCTGGAATTCTACGGAGGGAAGGAAGGGAGAATTCAAACTAGCTAAAGTTCTCCATAAGAAGGGGCCGGGGGGGATCGGCATACGAGGTATGGGCGCCAAAAAGGTCGGGGGAAGAGTAGGATCTTGGTATCCACTCTGCAAAAGAGAGGGGGGGGGTGCCCTAAGGGACTGAGGTGCCGTAAAAAAGGTTTCATTATAGCAGTGGATGGTGATGCCCAGTAATGATGGGAATTTACCAAGGGAGGAAAACACCGGGAAGAGGAACACCCGGCCAAAATCGTCCGCCGCAATGCAAAAATCGGAAATTGTGGAGAGGGGAACGTCGGCAGTCTTTTCGGAATTACACGAACGTAAAAAAGGGGACTGGAGGACCGGCAAATCTTTTTAGCAACTGCAGCTCGAGCTGAAAAAGGCAAAATGACCTACGGACGGAGAAATAAGAGGGGGGGGAATGACAAGACTAAAAGACTCCAGGTGGCTGGTAGATGGAAGTTCGGAAAAAAAAAAATCTTGCTGGGAGAAAGGGTGATTGCGCCTCAGAAAACAGTTTTTACACTCACAATTGGGGGCACTCGGAGCGGCTGTTCTCAAATCGAGGTGAAGGGGGGGGTTCACGTGGAAAGGAAAAGGGGGAAGTCCACGATGTCGTGAACTGCCGTTCTGGGCGCTGAGGTTTCGCCTAGGGGGGGGAGGGCCGAAAGGCTCAAGATTGTGCTTCGGGAGGTCGGGGTGTAAAGAATTTCAGTGGGGGGTTTCTGGGGTGTGTCTTTCGCTTC
>Ga0179593_1282968_pt1 | contig 12321 bp, 14 predicted proteins | sample CZODoug2_1_08_16_FD_185931 | JGI IMG/M metagenome (GOLD analysis project Ga0179593, IMG submission 185931) | Vadose zone soil fungal communities from Angelo Coast Range Reserve, California, USA - CZODoug2_1_08_16fungal (PacBio error correction) | ecosystem: Environmental > Terrestrial > Soil >...
GGAGAGAAGAAAAAGGGTAAAAAAGGAGAGGGTAATGGAAAGTATGGGCAGTATTACAAAAAATCGAGATCAAAAAAAAAAAAGGAAAGGGGGAAAAGAGAGAAAGAGGGGGATAAGTCAGGCCGACGGAAACGAGAAGACCGTTACATTTCTCTCCTGAAGCGGAAGAAAACCTAGCCGCACCTAATCAATAAAAAGAGATAAAAAGGCGGGTGTATTAACGGGGTGCGAAGGAGGGGACCGCTGGAAGACTCTACAAATCAAAAAAGCTAACATGTAGGTCGTTTCGGGAAGGAGTTGAAGGACTCAAACAACGGAGCCAGAAAGCATAAGGAAAGAGCAAACCGGAGCGCGAGGACGCAACCAAACAAAAAGGGGGATGCCTCAAAAACTATCTGAGAGAGTGGCGGCTTGGACAGAGACGGAACAGATTTAAAAAGAAGAACCCACTCAAAACGGCAACAGCTCGCAAGGTAGCTCATAGAGACACACCCACAATTTAACTCAACTGAGTACCAAGGGAGGGCGTACAAATAATCCCAAGAGCCCATAACATACAGACAACAGGAGTTATGGAGAGATTAGGTAAAAGAAACTCTCTTCTATTCGGGTGAGTTACGCTACAACGTGAAAGGCAAGAAAAACGTGAGGAAGACCCTAACGGGTGAACTGACCAGTCCTCGAGAAATCGATGCAATTCAACTGAAGGACATACTGTGAGCAAGGGTCAGGGTTATCCGAACATGGGGGGAAAAGAGTTCCTGGAAAAACTTTTCAAAAGGGGTCTACTAGGGGAGGGAAAAGGGAGGGTGGATTGGGAAAGAGGGGAAGATGGTGGGGTGGGGAAAGAAAGGGGGGGTAGGGGGGGGGGGGGGGGGGGTGGAGGATGGGGGGGGGTGAGGTGGGGGGGAGGGGAAGGTCTCACGACCAGTGCGGACCTTTCCACACAATACTCAGGTTCGAGGGCGGCAATGTCTCTTATCGTTCACTACCTTCCCCATGAAGAGAAGGAAAACAGGAAGCAGAGACCGATTAAAAAAACACTAACTGATCAAAAAGGACAATATTGACTTGTCCTGAGAGGAAAAAGAAAGGGAGGGAGGCTTCGGAGGGGCTATTCCCAAACACGAATGAGCAGGGGGGGTACGGAAAGACCGAGGGACACATGACTTACAGAACGCAAAATAGCCGGTTGTCAGAACAGGGTCACCTAGGACCACCTCGGCCAGCGGAAGGGGAGCGTGGGAAAGCCAGTCCATGAACTTCTAAGTGAAGATCAACCAGGTACGCATCGAGCCTACGTCAGGGGATAAAATGAACCATGAGCCGTACGAAAGAAAAAAACTCGGCAAGGGCGTATCTGACGCCCGTAGAAGCAACAACCGATTTAGAATCATAATCCGGTCTGGAAAATGAAATGAGAAAAAATAGATGGCGAGAGGAACCACGTCTTCTCTTCACGCATTGAGGGGATCGCTGCTTCCAAAGGCTCCACTACGGCAAAGTAGAGGAAAAAGGGGCACGGCAGAATGAGTCTTGTTATTATAACCTCCGGGGGGTAGGGGTGGTGTTGAAACATACACTTCTTCAGCGATTGGTCCCCTCAGGCGGCAACTCCGAGGAAGTTGGGGTAGGACGCCGGAGCCTTTTCGAAATACCAACTCCTGGGCCACGCTACACGCATCAATCTTACGAAAGGAAAGACGGTAAATCGGTCCCGTGGTCGAGTAGAAGTTTGAAATCACTCCTGAAGACACAGGGGATCAACAAGAGTCGGGGCCTGTGCCAAACCGCAAATTAAAATTTAAAGGAGTCAATTCGTAGGACCGGTCTGAGCGTGTAGAGAATCGGAGGGTGCTCGCCCTTCATCTGTGGCAATGGATATAAAGAATATGAAAGGGTAACCCTCCCGTCACTACTTAGAAAATCAAGAGGTAGGGAATTAAAAGCGAGAAGCTACGGGGGGAAAAGGATAATGTGGTCACCTCCTTCTCCAGGGAAAACGATAGGGGGTCTCTCTTCTCGTTATGACAGGAAATACACCAGGGGGGGAATTGTGCTCTTAAAGACGACTGGTTGCTGATGCACGGGGCGTGGATCAGCGCGCCCAGAAAGTCTGGGAGATGAGCCGTCAAAATCAGACGTTAGAGGGAAACTTTGCAGAAGGTGGTATGGGAGAGAAGGAACCCATGCCTAAAACTCCTCAACACCAGACATTCGATTAGGAAATCGATTCGGCATGGGGTTCCGTCTCTCCAGGGGACAAAAAAGGGACGAAAACAGGTGCTCGAGCCCGAGAGGAGGATCGGTCGTCAAGCCGTAATCTCTTGCAGAGGGAAGAAAACAGTCAAGGCCAAACCGAAAAGTGCTCGTACGGGAAAACTTCAGCGACTCAAGTTGATAGCTCTAACTATCTGGGGAGCATGTACGGGATACGGCTGTTGCAGAAATGTACGTGTTAAATGGAGAGAGCTTTCCTTACTGCCGCGCGGCGTAAGTTGCGGGCGCGTGGCCGACATTGCGATTCGCGGGGACAAAGGAATTACGATTCCACCGAGAAAAAATCCGAAAAAGCGCCGGGAAACCACGTGATAAGTGATGTCAGTCGCGGTGTCGCTTCCTAAGTAGGAAGGTTTCAAATCTCTGTTATGACACAGAAGGAGAAATGAAGCGTGAGCGCGTATCGTCGGGGTTAGGATCCTGGGAGTTAGCTTGTAAAGCGATTGCGGTAGGGCACAAACGTCGAGGATGCGCCACCCTATTATAGTGGGGTCACTCGGCCAAAAAAAAAGAGATACAGAGACAATAAAAGCTCGTCTGTTTTCTCAAAAACACCTAAAAAATGAGGTCGTCTATACAGAACAAGAATGGAAAAATGGACTTTGTCGGAAAAAAGGGGCGACTGGTATCGTAATAGGCATTTTAACGCGCAAAAGTACTGGGGGAAATCGATAACGTCGCTAGAACCTCTGAGGAGAGATGTGGGTACTCGGGCGTGCAGAGAGAATGTGCGGGGACAAAAAAAAAGGTATCAAGGGAATAGGTTGAGAAGAAAGCGGTCTAGTTTCACAAGGCGCAGGCAGAAGGGGTATAACTGAAAGTACCTTTAGGCAGGTAAAGGTGGTAAAATGTTCCGAAAACGCTTCTTCAAAATCGGGGAACACGTGAAAATACTCGGCCAAAGGCTCGGCGGGTCGTGTTACTAAAATGGTCCGAGGGGTTTTCACTCCTTAAACTCTGAGGGGGTCAACTCGGAAGTGAGCACTATCATGGATCAGGTTAGGGGTTGCAGACGATCATGCCCCTCGAGATGGAGGAGAGTACGGAAGTGACAAAAGCTTTCTCGCATGAAAATGCGTGCTTACTTTAAGGCTAAGGAACGAGAAAGTTCGGGCTTCCTAAAGGAGTTAAGCGTGGAGATCTGTCTCCAAAAATCAGAAAACCTGTTATGGAAGAATTTGTCACTTTTTGGATCGTCACGAAAAACCTCGAAAGTGCAAGTTCAACTCTCAGAGGGGCTTGCGTCTATGATAACTTGTAAAGTCAAAAAACGTGATCAAAGAGTGGACCGGGGTGAGGGGGGTCGAAGTTCTACCTATCTGATAATTCGGTTGCTTAAACCTGGAATAATCCTCCCGACGGTTTTTGCCCTATGTTGTGGGTGGGGGGGGGGGGGGGTTGGGGGGGTGGGGGGGGTGGGGGGGGGTTTGGGGGGTGGTGTGGGGGGGGGGTGGGGGGGGGGGTTGGGGGGGTTTGGTGTGGTTTGTGTGGGGTGGGGGTGTTTGTTGGGGGGGGTGGGTGGTTGGGGTAGGGGGTGGGTTTGGGGTTCTTCCGTTGCCCACATTCCTTTTTTTTCCCCTCCGGACTCAATCTCCCTATAGAATCCTACTGAGTTTCCTTACCTGCGCAAGTCAAAAGTGGTTGAACACAACCCCAAAGAGACTTCTACGGGCGGGTACTCATTCCGAAAGCGTCGGCGATCGCTCTTGGGGGAGGATACCACGGTTTCTTGGAAAAACTAAGATAGAAAATCGTGAAGGAGGGGGGGACCCGCCCTAAAAAAAAAAAAAGTATCTCTGGGGAAGACGGGGGGTGGGGGGGGGGGGGGAAAAGCCGAAGGTATGGGGGGGGTGAGGGAGGGGAGAAGTTGAAGGGGGGCGGGGGAAGAGGGAGAGCACGGAAAGGGGGGAGGCCGGAGGGGGGGGGGGGGGGAAATGGAGGGTGGAAAGTATAGGCGAAGGGGAGGGGGGGTGGAGGAGGGTGAGTGAGGGGGGGGGGGGGGGCTGGGGTAGGAATGGAGGGGGTTGGGGGGAGGTGAGGGGGGGGAACGTTTGTGGTAGATGGGGGAGGTGCATTAGAAAGAGAGAATGGGTGAGGAAGGGAGGCTGAGTTGAGGAGCGGAAGAGGCTCAGGGGGACAGGGGGGGATAAGTGGGAGGGGGGGTAGGGGGGGGAAATATAGTGGGAAAGGGGTGCGGGGGCGAGTGTGGGGGGCTATGGGGGGGAGGTGGGAGAGGGAGGAGGGGAAGGAGAAGAATGAGGGGAGAAAACTGGGGGGATTAGGATGGTAGGGGGGTGGAGAGGGGAGGGTGTTAGGGGCGGGGAAAGGGGGAGAAAGCGGGGAGGATGGAGTTGGGGAGAAGGGATGAGGTGGGAGTGGGGAAGGATGAAAGATGGGAGGAGTAGTGGAGGGACGTGGACCAAGAGATCTCTTATAAGTTTTTCGTGGTGGAGATAAATCGGCCGCGGTAATAAGTCGACAGCGGGTTCAGAGGGGGGAAGGGAAGGGGACAAACGAGGGGGGAAAAAAGGGGGGGTTGAAAAGTAGCGGCTCCATTACTGAGGGTCGGGAAGTACGAAAACGACCTGACCACCGGAGCGCAACGGCGAAGTGATGAGAAGGGAACTTGTAAGGGGAGAGGGGTGGGGTCGGGAAAGGAGGGGGCCGTAAAGGATGAAGAAACGTGGTGCCAAGTGGAGAAGAAAAAATTGGCGGGGGAGTCCCTGTTTGGGGGGGACGGGGGCCATCACACGAGAAGCAACCAAAGGGAAGGATTAGGGTTACGTCACGACGGGTGGTTCGAATAACTTGAACATTCGACCCTGGAGGTAGAGGGGGTGTGGAAGGATTCCCTGCATCGCGCGCCGACTACTGCGAGGCGGACAACCGAAGCCAAGATTTTTCATGAGCCGCGGCGGGGCTGAGGAAAGGAGAGAGGGGGGCAAGATGGGGGACTCGTCCCAACAGAGGGAGCAAAAGCCACGGAAAGCATTTCACTCCCCGAGGGACCCTATTGTATTTACCTGGAAAGAAGAAAAGCGGGGAACGCGCCAGTCTAACGGCAACGAGGGTCATATGGAAAAGCGACGCACTTTCAAATACTCCAAGGAAAAGCTGGGGATAGCAGCAAGACACCACGGCCTCGAAATATCTAAACAAAAAACACTTAAAAATGATCGGTGAAAACAGGCCCTTTGCCGGGGGGGGAAAATAATCTCTGGAAGAGGGATTGGGCCTTCGTGGAGGCCGTCTCGCGCTCGGCAGTGAGACCTTCTTTGGGCTGGGCGTGAGACCGAGGAGGGCCGAAGGGTCCGAAGGAGAAGCAATGACGGCGCAAGATTCAGAGACTTTAAGTTAAGTCGAGTAAGGAAAAGCTGTTTTCACACTATCTCGTTTTTGGGTGAGTGTTGGAACTTCGTACCGCAGGAAATGGGAACAAAGAAAGAGAATGTCCCTCAAGTTCAGAGCGAGAAAGAATGAAGGGCGCGGGCGGTGTATTATTCAAACAGGAAGGCAGGGAGTGCCATTAAACCTGTATCATTCCGGTCAAAAAGCCATTGGTACTAAGTTGGGGGGCCGGGGAAAGGGAAAAATAGAGGAGAGCACCGATCAAGGGGGGCGGGGCCGTAAGCGTCGGTTCTTAAGCAGCACAGCGGACGAAAGCGGGGGGGGACATTACAATTGTAAGTAAAAAAAGCCGATTCAGGGGGAAAAAGCAAGCCAGGATTGTGTGAATGTAAGGAGGAGGAGTTAATGAGGAGGATAGCATCGTAGTAAATGCATCGCGATTGCACACTTCCAGGAAGGGGGGTCAGGCCTGGACCAGAAAAGTTCAGTCTGGATTACACTCTCCAATCCCCGACGACGAAGTTAAAACTCATGCTTGAATGGGGGTGAGCTGTCCTCGAGATGAAGTTTCCGAAGGGGTCCTGGGAACGGTCTGCAAGGGTGCTGGCTGGGAGGGGCAAAAGATCCTCGGGAACCGACGGCCTTCGGGAGATCCCCGTTTGCGGCAAAGTAAAGATGGCTTGGCAAATTGACTCGCGGGGGGGTTGCTGCGGGTGGGGACTCAGGGCAGGAGAGACAAGGGAAATCGGGGTGTGGAAAGGGAGGGAGTTTGCATATATCCACGCTGAAAGAGAGGGCAAAATCTAAAGCTCGTGGGGAGCGCGGGCTCTACCGACTGAGGAAGAAGAAGGGGGTCCAAAGAAGGAGGGAAGGGAAGAAATGGTTCAGCACTAATGGAAGAAGACTGCTTTGAAAAGCTCGCTGCGAGAGGGGGACGGGAGCGCGCGGGCTTGGTGCGTTCCTGTTCAGAGCATAAGCACGAAAGGGGGGGACTTAAAATGTGTCTTTAATATGGAAAACGTGTGTGGAAGGAAAACTCAGAGGGTATCTTATCGAGAGAAGTTAAAGGGGGGACGGCAAGCGCGGCGGATTTTTGAAAGCGCTAAAAAGGCAAATGGGACAACTAAAGTGGAAGTTGAAAGACCCTCGTCTAATTTGGATGGTGCAAAACCGCGAGGGGGGAAAGGGGAAGCCGCTCGAATCGAAATTCCAGAGGGAGGTGGACTGGTTGGAATGGAAAAGGTTTCAGCATCTCCAAGTGCCCGCAACCTTAATCTTCGTTTGAGGGAGCTTCTCGAACGCTTGCATGCGTCTTTGCTCCCTTCCGCAGCGTCTTAAAAAACAAGAGTGGCCATTATCCAAGCAAGTTGATGGGTGGTTTCCGCGAGAAGAACTGCAATCGGGGAACCCTGGAGAGAGGGGGAAACTAAAAACAAGGCGGTTTGTTCAGGATGCCTCGAAGAGAGGAGGAAAAAAAAAGCTGTCAGGAGGGGAAGGATAACTCTTGATAGCGCCGGTGAAATCGGGGCGCCGACCGTTGGTTGCATGCGAAACTAGGGAAGACTAATAAGGGGAAGGCTCTATCTCTGACAATTGGGGGAGGGGACCAGGGGGGAGGCCAAGAAGATGAGACCGAAAAAGAGCTATACCCAGCGTGACATCCAGGGAAGAGGGTTAGGGAGAAAGCTGGCGAAAAGCTTTGTGGACCACCGAAGGACGCACATAATTTGCAGGGCAAAGAATGAGAACCAAAAAAAAAGTCAGCGTAAGGAGGGAAAGGGAGTTACGACAAGAGGATGGAGTGCAGAAACAGTTCGGGTCAACGCGCCCATGGTAACGGGACAAGAATGTAGAACTGCGGGGTGGGAAGAGGAGAAAATAAGAGCGACGAACGTTTTCAGGGGATTCCAAAGGGAGCGTCCGGCGCAAAATTTCGCGCTTCGCAAGATTTGCTGGTGAGGAAATCAAAAGTCCTCGCGGGCCCTACTTAAGGAGGACATCAAAAAGGAGATGGGGAGAAGGAAAGAAAAGAACGAACGACGGAAAAAGGGTGGACCGGCCCCGAAGCGGCTGGCAGAGAACTTCGCGCGCATAATTTGGGGTGCGCTTTGTTTGAAGGAAGGAGTGAAAAGATGCCGGCTGGCGGGGGCTGGCGCGCAAATTCCAAAAAAAAAAAAAGGTCAATAGGAGAAAACGAAACGAAGGAAGGACTTAAAAGAGGACCCCTCCCAGAGAGAGCACAACAAAAAAAGGAGAAGGAAAGAGAAAGGGAGGGGTACCTCTGGGTAAAAGATACGTCGTGCCGAAGTGATCCGATTCGCTCTGAAGGCTCAGCCTAGACCACCAAGCGTCTCGAACGCAATGGGGGATGCACAAGGAAAAAAAATAATGGCCACTGAAAACGCTAGAGTCCGGAAAAACAGGGGAGGGGAAAAAAAGCTGGGTTGGTAGGAGGGGGGAGGTGAGCACATATCTCTTGATCGCGAATATATCCGCGACGTAACAAGCGCGACGAAATTGTTACAACCATTAAAACGCTAACACCGCTGAGAAAAAGGAGACGGAAGGAGCCATGATGCAAACCATAAAAGGTCGTCGCGCGTTCGTCTAAAGAGTCACAACAGGAAATCCGCTCCGGCAAAAAGATTTTTAGACAGAACGGTCAGGGGAATCAGCCCGTGCAGGAAAAACAGTCTATCACCTGGGGCTAGAAAGAAACTTGTCCTCAAAAGAGTCTAATCGGGGGGAAAAAGGAACGGGCAAGTGGTGGGAAACGCGTGCGCATAAAGCCTGCTTCCTACGCTTCCTACCAAAGACCTCCGGATGTCAAAGGGGGGTAAGAGATGTGATCAAAAGTTAGCAGATTGCCTGGGAAATCAAATTCAACCCACCAGGGAATGAGATCGTTATGGAAAAAGCGGAGGGAGGGACCGTACGCAGAATTGCAAAAAAAAAGGTCCTGCGCCGGTTTCACCGGCTAGAGAAGAATGGGATAAGGAACTCCGAAGCGAGAACACGCACCTCGGTGGAGGGAAAGGAAGAAGAAGGTATCCATATGACGACAAGCGTTCCAGGAGTTTCGAGCGAAGAAAAAAAAAATCAATTTGCGAACTCATGGAACGAGTGGTTGACAGGAGTCCTTCCTTTATTCAATCCAAAACGTCAAAAAACAATCAAAATAAAGAAAAGTAGGTTGCTGGGCAAGCATGGAGGATGAAAAAGGAATAAAACATAGATGGAATGGCGATGTTCTGAGAAGGCCGTCCCTCGGAGAAGAAGGGGTTTTTGCCCAACGAAGGAAATCAAAAAACTGATGAACAAATCGATTTCGGAAAGTGGACCCATTAGGGGAAGAAAACATCTGGGATCAAAGAGCAACGCAGGGGAGGCCGTCCCCCAGGAATTCTTCGTGCGAGCCAGAGAAACAGGGCGAGGACACTGGTAACAAATCCATTCCCTACGATGAAAAGGGCCAAATGGGTCCGGCTTCTCGGGGAAAACAAGACCCGGGATAAACCAAGAACGAGAGAAACTCCGGGGGAAAAAAAAGATCACCGAGAGGGCCACAGACATTCGATAGTATCCGCAAGAGTGTACGAAAAGAAAAGAGATTCCACATAAGAAGGTGAAGGATCATTAGCGATGCGGACGAGGGCAAGAAACCCCCTACGGCGCGCCGGCGAACCCTCTCGGGAAAACAGTCTGTGGAATCGCGGAACACAATAAAGCCCCCGCAAGGTCTAGGTCTCTCAAGGGACAAGGACCCGGAAACCGCCAAAAAACGCGCAGGCTTTCCGCAAAGTTTTCCAGAGAAGACGAACACTGGGAGCGGCCGAAGGCCGCCGGGTTCGAAGATTGGGGACCGCCAATCCAGAAATATTAGGGGGGGGGTATCCGCGACACTGACGTCCAGTCCCGGAAGGACGAGAAAATAAAAATATGTCAAGCAGGAGAAAAAAGGTTTACGGGAGTCGGGGATGTAAGGGATGATGGAACTGAAGGGGGTGCGGAAAAGGACTTCCCTGGAAAAAGGGGGGGAAAAGAGACAAGAGAAATCAAGTATAAATCCAATTCACGGTTCATCGATAATAACTCATCGGGCATCAAACACTAATCTTTCTGTTCGAATCAATAAAACCACTCATGGGGTAGATACTAACCGTACAAAAGAATGAAAAAGCGCGGTGCGGCACTTTCCGTAAAACGGAAAGCTGTCCAAGAATTATCGTAAACCGTCTACCTAGGGGAACTCAACCAGAGCATCGCGTGGGGGGAGAGAGAATAAAGTCGTAGTTAAAGTTCCCTACCCTAACGCTCCGCCGGAAAAAAACGCACCGCGAAGGAAGAGGGGAGAAATTAAGGGGAAAAGTCAAAGTCGTTTTCCCAGGGAGTGGAGAGGGAAGAAGAGGGAAAAGCAAAAAAAAAAAGAGCTCCTGAAGCGGGACAAACTAGCGGGAAAAATATCACCGAACAGCTAGGGAATCGTGAAATACTCAAGTTCTGCGTATTAAATTCGGCCAGATCTCGGGACGAAAAGACCAGCCACAAAAGGCGGTCGCAAAACAGGGGGACGCTAGAAAGTGCAAGCAGAAGGGCACCAAACGTACGTTAAAATGAAGGAGGGGGGGACTCTGGCAATTTCCTGATGAAGAACCAGCTCGCAAGGGGGGTTGGTCAGTGGAATAATTATAGGCAGAAGTTTGAAGGCGACTCACCTCCGAACGAGGGTCTTTAACTTTCTGAAAACACTCCCGGAAGGAAATCACTCAAAGCGGACCGTCTAAGGCGCCGTAACTTTGGGGGCCGATCCCCGGAAAGGAGAATCCAAAAAGGGAGCCACTTGGAGTAAAATTTATAGGCTCACCGGCACGGCGACTCGAAATAGGGCCAAAGGGCAGAAGGGACGAGAAGGCCCATATAAGGCTATAATGAAATCACTCAAGGACTTGCTCCTATGTCAAAGATACCAAGCAAAAAGCATATTATGCGCTCGAGGGGAAAAACTGAACAAAACAGGAATCGAACGGGCCAAAAGAGAAAGAATTATACACGATGGACGAATACTAACAAGCATCCGAAAAACTGGGGTGCCGGAGCGGGAGAGGGCAACAAACCAGGGAGCCACTACGCAGCCAAGGGGCGGTCGCGCACGAAAACACGTTCTCGGAACACAAAAGGAGACAATTACGGAAAGGCATGGGACCAGGGAAACCCACCTCAGAACAAGGTGACCCTAAAGGCCAGGTGGCGTGAAAGACAGAGGAACGTGCATGTCGTTTGGGCGAAATGATGCAGACACAGCATGAGGTTGCCCTGGACGGGGAAAAGTTCGACGAACCTCTCCTAAGAAAAGCGCAGACCGCTGTCGACGGAGGCGGAAAGACGTGATAACGCAGAAAGCCCGAAAAACGTAACCAGTAAAGAGGGGCCAACACCCGGGAGCATCTACAGACGGGAATGGGGACGGGGGGAACAGTACTATAAGGGAGGACAGAGGGAGGGAAAGATATCGTTGTTTTCGCGAATTAAAGGGATTTCCGTATTGGATTCAACTGCACGAAGCCAGGGTTAAGCTTCTTGAATAAGAGAACTCTATAGTGCCAGAGAGAATTGGGGGCCCTCGAAAAAGGGAAACCTAAGGGACTACATTTACCTGATAAGGGTACTCTACTTGGGTAACGACTCGGGACTTCACACGGAAACAAACCCTGGGGGACTCTCTGGCAGCCGGGCATTACTTTAACTTAAACCGGAAAAACCAACCATAACGAAAACTTCTCTGGGCTCTTCTCGATGACGAACCCCCAAAAAACGAAAACGGGCGGAAAAATTACCGTGTCTGCAAAACGTCCTGGCCCCGAGACCCCGTGCTATGACCGGTCTCCTTTGCCAATCTGAGGGTCCAGCGAGTCCCCGGAATAAGAAAGTTCGTGCGGCAAACTGAAAACCAATCCTGCTGATATAGGCGAAAGAGGTTCTCTTACCCTGGGGTCCGCCAGGGTGGGTCCACATCAAGGGCAAGGGCTTTCCACGTTGGATAGAGATGCGTCGAGGGGGCTTCGTGGCGGAAGTCGGCCCGCCGAAGGGGGAGTACACGGTTCTTGGGTGCAACATATACGACGAGAGACAACGACTGCATTCAATCTTTGCCAGAACCCAACGTGAGAGAAAGAAATGGGAAGACGAATCGCAGTGGGCTAGGCCTGCTCCTCCAGGGATGAAAAAAACACAAACGTCCAGAAACTGCAACGCGATTTCCTACCGAACGTTCACCAAAATTTCTGAGAAATAGCCGATATTTTAGGGGGATAAAAAAAAATACCTTAAACGACAATCATGGAAGTCAAGCCGACTGCTCCATCCAGAAAATGAAGTTTTGCGACGCGAATAAACAACGTGCAACGTGGCAGCACGAGGACATAAAGGAAAGTTGAAGAATAACCAGGACACTAATAGAGGCAATTGAGCTTATGCTAGGAGGGCCTGGCCTAAGCACAAATTTGGGGGGTGGAGACGATCAATCGATCTAGAGATGTCGAGGGAGGAGGTTCCATTCTCCTGAGTGGCTCCCGGATGGGCCCCTGAATCGGGGGAAAAACGGAGAAAACGAATTACTCATATTCTCGACGTAGCCGGGAGAGGGGTCAGCTAACAATCCAGGAGGGGGCAAAGTCGCGATCGCAGGATAAAGAG
>Ga0179593_1283410_pt1 | contig 12321 bp, 12 predicted proteins | sample CZODoug2_1_08_16_FD_185931 | JGI IMG/M metagenome (GOLD analysis project Ga0179593, IMG submission 185931) | Vadose zone soil fungal communities from Angelo Coast Range Reserve, California, USA - CZODoug2_1_08_16fungal (PacBio error correction) | ecosystem: Environmental > Terrestrial > Soil >...
ACCAACTAACCGACGTTCAACAGGGCGGTGTTCCTAGGAGGTAACGAAACAGGACAGCACTCTCCCACATAGGAGAAGGAGAAGCTCTCCAGAAGAGGCAGGAAATAAGACCAGAACCCGCTCAACTGGATGAGAGGGGGTTCTTTACAAATGGAATAGGTAGGAAGGCCTTTCAAAAGACTTCCAACCATATACCTAAAAGTCCTCAACCTGAAAAGTCTCATGGAAAGGAAAAGAGGTCAGCCAAGAGGGGAGCCATCCTGAGCTAAAAGGTTTTTCTCGTAGACCACGGGAGGGCATATTGCATGATAGAAAGCCAAAGGGATCAACGGTCAAAAATTCCGTGCGTCCCAAGGAAGGGCCATTAGAGAGGGGAGAACCAAGCGAAAAAAGAAAAAGTACCAAGATATCTCTCTCTCAGAAACCAGTACGTAACTGGATTGCAACTTGCTCAGAGAGAGAAGAGACGGCAGGCTTGCAGTCCGAACCGTTTACCACCCCCATCATCTTAGATGGTAATCTGACCGGTGGAAAAAGGATTAGAAAATCTCTCAACACAAGGGAGGAAAAGGAACAGAGATTTCTCAGAAGGGGGAAAAGGGGGGAACCCTTACTACAAAAATAAGGATGTAGGACCAGGGGACGGGGCAAGAACACCTCACGCAATAAAGGGTAAAGGGGAACAGAAAAAAGGGGGGGGACCGTCAAACCTTTTGATGCTCAAGAGCGCTAAGATCATTTGGTATCTGGGGCCTTTGTCTAAGGGGGAAAAACGCACTGGAAAGAAAGGGCAAAGGGGCCCTGGAGCTTGAAGCTGAGGTATCCGCATCTCTACACTTTTGTGGGGCTCTTCAATAGGGAAGCAAACTCAAGAGACGCTAAATAAGGGATTAACAAAATCAGAATCAGTATGGAGGCATAGAAAGGGAAAAGCAAGAGAAAAAGGAAAAAAGGAATGGCGGAGGGAGTGAGGAATGGTTAAACTCTTGGGGTCTTGGAAAGAAGAATTGGGAAAAAGCAGGCAAGTCAATCCCAGGCCGCAGACGTCAGCCAGTCTCTTCTCTCCTTGGATGCCAGGCGCGACGGGAAAGTTCGTTGATAAGGGAAGCGAGAAGGAAGGGGGAAGAGGGCTGCGGTTCCCCTGACGTAGGAAACCGGAACCGACGTCGCAAGGACGCCTGACCTCCCGAGCCGTCCTTCGGCGACGTTGAGTCCCTGAAGCGAGAAGCCTGATAGCAGGATGGGGGGGGAGGGGGACGACCCGGCGAAAAGGGAAAAAGGATTATAGGCGGAAGATCAGAGGGATGGTTAACACCATTACGGGGAGAAGGTCCCTCTATCTTTATGTTGAACCCGAGAGGAGGGGAACGGCGGCTTAGTGAGGCGTTACAGAACCAATATCGGATCCCTACGGGAAAAGGAAGGGGGGCTGTCGAGAGAAAGAGAGCTGGGGGTCATGCGAACAAGCTATTATGAATTACTGAGATACTGTCATAAAAGTACGAGATCTAAGGAGAAAGAAAGTGGGTCATTGATGTACCCAGTGAACGCACCAAGAGAGTGAGAAAACTCGGCTTCTTGGAATGTCGCTCTACGGGACAAGTAGCTAAAGGGGGCGGCAGTCAAGAAAAGGGGAGAAAAAAAAGACCTCTATGCGGGGGATCAAGGGGGACCGTCCGGAAAGCCCCTAAAGGCACGACGGCGAGCCCCAAATGACCTGGGCCCACGAGCGCATAAGGGGCCCGGAGTGAAGATAGAGACTTTCGAAACCTTGGAGGCTGGAGAAGCACCCGACGGAAAGGGAGACATCAGATAGAACTGTTCTGGCATCCGCAGACTCGAAAAGTGAGGAGGGGACCTGCGCCGCGAGAGGGGGAGGAAGAGCAAGGACAATTTCTACGACAACCGGCGACCACTCGAGGGAAGTATCGGGAGGGTTGGAGAGTAGCGAACACTACAGAAAGGGGCACCGCATTTTCCTCTAAAAGATCGCGCCAGTGAGGGGAGTCTGGGGGAGGGGGCTCGGGGAGACTCCCGGAGAGGAGGGTTCCAATCTAGAGCTTCGTGAACAGAGTACCTGGGCGAGAAAAAAAAAAAGGCCTGTCTTCCGGACCACGCGATATGGAGAGGACACTCCAAAAGCGGACGGGGGGAGGAGGAAGAAGAATCATTTACAGGTAATTTAATTGGTATTTCTCATCGAAGCGTTGGAAGGGAGAGGAGGAGATCACCAGGAAGCCTCCGAGCGCGAGGGCTGGGGCTCTCTGAACGAGAGGGAGGAGACTAGGCTACGGTGGGATCGATTCGAGACTTTGCTCGACTTCATCGATCACCTGCCAGAGAAACGAAAAACCGTGGGGAAGCGTGGCCTTCAATAACCCGAAAAGGGGAAGGGAGGTAAAAAAACCAACACTACGTCCAAGCACTTGCTCGCGCCGACGAAGCTCGAGTCGAGAGCCGAGAAATGGGATTTTCGAAATGGAAAACAAAACAGGTCAAGTGCAACGAGCCAAAACGTGGCATCGACTAAATACACAGGCCGAATCGCAATAAGGCACTTGGATGGAAAAGAAGAGGGATTCTCAAAGGGAGGCTTCCGTGTGTTAAACAGACCGAACGCTTGCGAAGAGAACGACCGAAACCCACCCGTAAAGGGAGTTGCCTTCGGCATCCTGCGTCTGGGAAGCATACGGGACAAGGGAAAAGGAGATGCAAAAAAAAAAACAATGGCGCGGGACATCGCTCTCCTAGGTCACGTGGCCGAAGTCACGTACAATCTCTACAACAGACGTCCGGAATCCAGCCTCGTCGAAGGAGAAGAAAAACGGTGCTCATGATAACTTTCGCGGAAGCAGCTATACCACTACGAGGCCTACCATTGTGAAATGTGAATAGGGGAGAATGGCTCAACCCAGAGGAGAAAATAGAAGGTTGAACAGAATTAACATTGTGTAGGCATCTTTTAGGGTTAATAGGAAGCGAACGTGGAGCATGAGACCTAGTCTTCTCCGCGAAAAGTATCGGGACGGCCATGGGGTGGAGGGGAAAACGGCGGGAAAAGGGGACGATATTAGCGCGCGGACGCTCAAAGGGGAGAGCGCAGACATAACTCGAGCATCATTTCGGGGACGGGGATACCCCAGACGCAAGATGCTAGACACAGGAATAGCCGCTAAGGGGGGCGGTAGTGAGGGCAAGGATGGACGGCGGTTCCCCAAAGGTCCTCTCAACAGTGGGCGTAAACTAGGAGGATCAAATCCAAGGCGAAAAGTGCGCCTTCTGCAAGGTGCATCCTTCAGGCTGGAAAGCGGGGAACGGGGAAAACCGCGTACAGCTACCGGCTTTTTCAAGTCAAACCCACACCTCGTCGGCGGGACCGCTCGGAGAAACGTCGTGCACGCCTTGAGGGGACAGGTAGTATTGGACCAAAATCGCGTGTGTTTGAAAGCACTCGCTGGCAAAATCGGTATTAGTTCTTAGAGGTCGAGCAAAGGACCGGGCGCTCCCGTCAAACTCGAAAAAGAGGAGCAAATGATCGCGAAAGGGAAAATCATGAAGAAATAGGGCGAAGAGAAGAAAAAAAGGGGGCTGGTTAGCTCGAAAAGAGAAGTGTGATTGAAAGGACAGGGGACCACCGTTAGGAAGGAAGGAGGATTGGGGGTAACAACGAGACCGGTCGCCTGCCCGAGGGCTGGGGCCGGCACAAAAAAAAAGGGGGTGTACCCGCCATCTCCCTTGCCGCACGCCAGGTAGAAACCCCGCCGATACGGAAGAAGGAGACTTGTCGGAAAAAAAAGCCAAACGGAGAAAACGCCAGCATCCGGAAAGTTGCTCCGAGAAAGTGAAAAAAACCCTAGTCACGGGTCGCGATCTTCAAGTTTAAGGGAGGGTAGAGGGAAGGAACGCAGGAAAAGTCCAGGAGAACGGGCTCGCCTGGAGGAATTAGAAGGGGGGAAAAACTTGTAGGGCGCTACTAACAGCTGGCAAATGCCCGCATCGAGCGAGATGCTAAAGAGAAATCGAAGGGAAAAAAACGCAGGAAGGGGCGTATACCGGACCAAATCTGGGGGCGAACAGATACTCGGAAACAGCACTCGAGAGCCGCCTGCTTTGTGGCGATGTTATACCTTATGCCTTCTGGGCAAGCGGGTGAAGGAGAGTCTGTGGCAAGTAACGAGGGGAGGCTTGGCATCTCAAATCGAGTTCCTGAAGAGTCGACGACTTCCGCCACCCCAAAGGACACAACATCGCTGAAAAATTGAACGACCGACCAACGGCACGACACGACTCGCAAACCGAACTTCGGTGGAGGAGAATTTCGTAAAAAAATGCCTCATCAAAAAGTCAGGGGAGTAGGTCTCGAGGTAACTCAGTCGAAGTCCGACCTGGCCAGCGCCCTCCGCGGAGGCTGAGCCTGTTACCAAAAAAAAAAGAGATTAATAAGTAGGGGGAAACTCCTTCCACGAAGGACCTCCTTACAGGGCGGAAACCGCCCGGCAAAGGGATACTAAGGAGGTTTCTTCACCAAAATATCTCGGGGTGTGGTGAACCTTCGACCACCGGTCCAAGAGAAGAGCTGTTACAGGAAAGAAAAGCATGAAAGAGGGCGTTCCAACGCCCTGGTCATCTAAGGCTTCAAAGCTTAGCGGGGCAATAAAAAGAAGGACGTAGACTAAGAGAAAAAACGCCATTAGTAAAAAGTGACCGAAAGGGGGAATTGGTTGGCTTGGTAAGGAGGAAAAAAAACCCAATCCGTGGAAGAAACCATTTGAACAAAACTTCCCAGGTCTGCATCCTCCAGGAGACTCCACAGGGCTAGAGAAAGGGCATGCTGGGCTGCGGGTCGGCCAAAACTCTGTGGAAAAAGCTTCAAAAGACACCAGAGACTCAGTCCCTCTGAAGAAATGGAAAGTATCAAGAGGGGAAAGCTTCCATCATGAAAAAAAAAACGAAGTTAGCCCTTATCAGTCCAGGGGACTTGGTCCAATATTAAGAGACAAGAAAGGGGAGAAAAAAAGGGCAATCCAAAAAGGGACGAAAGGAAGGGCCAGGGGGCCAGGCCAGGGGTCCTAAGACTCCGTGAGAGCCAAGGCCCGGGAAATTTGGTTTTAAAGTTTTGCTAAGAGCGCATCACCAGTGGTTGGACGGGACAAGGGCAGGCACTGTAAAGGACGAAACCATAAAGGTAACTGAGGGGGGAAGAACCCAGGGCCGTGTAACCATCAAAAACGCTGCCTTGCGGGCTTTAGGCGAAAGAAGGGGATCGAGACACTACAATCGAGAACAGCCTGCATGAAATTGAGAATACAGCCTGAAAGGGAGGAGGGGAGGGCATGCTTACACGGCCCTGGGAAAACAACCGCCTACCCAAGAATAGTCGCGAAGCGAAAAAGGTGCCGTGGGAACGTCAAAAGCCTGGGGTCTATATATGGGAAGGAGGGAGCGGGGTCTACGAGACGGCCAAGGGACTGGGCGAAAAAGGGGAATGATGAAAAATCTTTTTACCGTGGAGATACAACGGCTTGCCTCGATAAAGAGGGCCGACCGGGAGGCAGAAGGGGTGTGCTGAAAAAGGAGCGCTGAGGAACAAGGACAAGACGAGAACTGAACATATTAAAGTTGATCGGAGGGGGAAATGAGGGGAGGAAAGTTTGATTGAAGAAAGAAAAATTTCCTCCAGTAAGAAAAAAGGCCGACAGAAAATCACCGTTCGCTGAGTCTCAAAAAGAAAAAATAAACATCAAGCGCTGTCCTATCGCCGAGGGTGAGAGATGAGTGGACTCATGACCACCAAACGAAAGGGGGCACCTCATGGGATAGAAAAAAAAACGTTAGGTCGAGGGGTGGGGAAAAGTAGGGGCAGGGAAGCGAGAAGCCTTCGGAGAAAGGCAAGGATGGATTAAAGACACGCGGAGCCCATCTGAAACAGGCGTCGGAAAAGAATAACAGTCATCTCAGGGGGACCAGGAAGACGTCGAAGGGGAAAAAAACACTAATAAGAAACGAGGGGGGCGGGGAGAGGGAACGAGGGCAACTGAAGGAGGGAAAAGACCGGCGAGCGAAAGATCTTTCTAAGAAACCGGGGTGGAGTGAAGAAAGGGACCGAAGAACCTAGCGGAGGAATTCAAAAAGGAAAAGCCGAAGGCGGAAGATACAATGCAATGTTTGGTTGGGAAAAAAAAAAAAGTCGAAACGCAACGGGGGAGAAAGATAAAGGGAGTGCAAAGATTGAAGGGTCAGGAAAAATTGTTGCTGCGGGCAAAGGGAACGAAGGGCTGCAGGCGCTCTCTACTAGGCAAAAACTCAGATCTTCTACAACGACCTCGTTACGTGGAAGCTCGAAGGGAAAAACTGAGCAAAAAACGAACTTCAATAAAAAAGACGCAAGAAGCAACGGGCTGAAGAACGATCGTTAAGGGTTATCTGAGAAAACCGACGGTACTTAAAGGGACAGGCGATAACTAGATAAGCTGGCCTGAGAATCCGCAAATCTTCATGAGGAAGGAAAAGCCCAATATCAGGGAGTAGAGAGAGGACAGAAAATCCACATTGGGGGGGACGACAAAAAAAACCGGGCCCTATCTCGTTAAAAGGGGTGGGGTCTCTTAACCTACACGTACGCTAGAAGAAAAACAACTCAGGGGGTCCACTGGATCGAGCCGGTGAGGAGGAGGGGGAGCTAACGGCGCTGTTCCAAATCTCAAGAGCGTCGTAAACGTAACTAGAGAAGACCGGAGGGCAAGAACGAAAGGACGAGCTGCGGGCACATAAACACGCGGTGTCCGGGCCGAGGGAAGGGCCCTCGGGAAGGCTAAGGGGGCTGGGGTGTATGTCTCATGCGGAAAAACTGTTGGTCGGGCGGCATGGAGACAAAAACAAAAAGGTCGAGGCTACGAAAAATCAGGGGACGCATCTGTACTGAGAAAGGACGATAGGAACTACTTCGATCCGGGGTTAAGCTCTTTCTATCGACTTGAAGGAGAAACAGGGACAGAGCCCCGAAAAAGCCATTCAACCTATGCCGAGTGCATAAACGGGAGTCGTAAACGGTCGAGTGTAGAAAGAAACGTTAACCCTCCGAAATTGATCGTGCAAACTCCTCTAAAGCGTACACAGCGGGGACGACGGTGTATCTTTATAAAAAGAAACGGGGAAGCACCCAAAAAGGGTCCCACCTACGAAAATGCAAGGACCAAGGCTACACCAGAAGAAAGTGAGTGAAACAATATCATAACAGGGGCAGTTTCTCCCGAAGACAAGGAAACGAATGCGAAAAATAGGATCCTTACCTGACGCAACGCACCCGGATAGAAGCTCTGTGTTCCAAGGAATCCTGCGTCTGGGGAACAGACTGAAGGCAAGTGCAAGAATGCAACGCGCTCAGACTCAGGGGGAAAGTCTCCTATTCACGGGAAGAGACCTCAACGGTCTGAAAGAAAAAATTGCAAGGAAGCCAAAAAGAAATACAGGTGGGAGCATGAGAAAAGGGGGACGCGGGACCACTCATCTATTCAAATAAAAAGGGATGAAAAAAGGAGGCCGTGAATTGTAATCGGACTCAACCAACACCGTAAGGAAAAAGGGAGGGAGTCCAAAGAAGGACCTGATGAAATAAGAAGGGAGGCCGTCTCACGTGCAATGATCAACCGTCCCGAGGGCGAGGAAGGGAAAAACAGGGACGAGTATCTCCGGTCTTCATATACGGCCAAGGGAAAAGACTCTCAAAAGAAAAGGCGAGCAGCGCGAGTCGGGTCCTTTCAAGTGTCCATGAGAAGGGAGGTGTCCCCATAAAAGCAAATCTCTACACTATTCTGGACCTTCCTCCGGGGTCGGTCGGTCAGGATAGAGGGCCAAAGCAAAAACATCGCAAAACTGACCGCAAAAGGAAGAATAGTCGGCTGGTAAAACAATCCAGAAGTCTGGCCCGGTTCGCCTTGTTGGGCGTGATAGTGCGAAAATTCAGGGACACGCGCGTTACCCGGTGCAGTAAGTAACCCACCTTCGTCAATTGTGGGATAGACAAACGCGCCATCGTCGGGAAAGAAGAGAGTCGGGAAGAGGTAGTAGTGGGGCCAGAAGCCGGGAGGGGGTCGGTTACTCGCACTAGGGAGGACCAAAATAGGTAGTTCTACTGCGGCAGGAGCCTGGGCGCTCCAGTGAAAAGGAAAAAGAGAAGCAGAACCACCGTCTCTACCCTTAGAATCCGACTCATCCTAGGGACGAAGCGAAAAGCGTGCGGCACGTGGAGCTCTTGGGAGGCAGAAGAAGAAAAATTGTTCTCATCCAGGGGGGAAGAAAAAAAAAAAAAGTAAGATGGCGAGCAAAATGACTACTCCTGGGACCCGAGGGGAGAGTCTCCTCGCAAGCACAATCGTGGGGGAGGGTGGAAACGACATCGTCAAGTTCCAGGAGAGAAATTCGGACACAGGTAATTAAAGACCGATCTTGCGACAAAATAGGCCGGCAAAGACGCCCGAAACTCCACGCTGACCCAGGGGATAGAGAATGCCAGTAATCTACACTGAAGGGTCCGTCGCCTCGTGTCAGAAGTGTATTGTCCGGAAGAGCACCAAAAGAGAGAAGAAAGCGAGGAAGTTTTTTGGGCCACCTGGGTTCTTCGGGACGATTGGGGTGTGCTTTTCCCGATATCAACAAAATATCGCGATGGGCACCTTCAAGATCTAGGAAGAAAAAAAAATCAAGAGCAAAAGTCTCTAGGTGCGCATTACTTCGTGAAAACGGTAACCCGGATGGCTGACGACAGATATTTCAAAGCAGAACGGAATAAAAGGCTGGCTTTCCCGGTTTGTGGGAGCCGGGTCTTTGCTGCCAGGGGAATGCCTACTCTTTCAAACTACGGGACCGGTGGGCGATTACCAAGAGACAGGGGGGGCAACTCGTCGCTGAAATTGGAAAGACCCTCAAAAAAAAATTGGCCCCGTGTCCAAATGTCCTATCAACTACGACGGGGTAGGCTCACACGACTGCAGGGGGAGATCACGGTGAGAAAAAATCCAAGAACCCACTCAGGTCTGCAGGATACTGTAAAAAGAGTCCTAGCGGCATAAAAGCTACCGGACCGAGGAGGGCTTAGCGGGGAAGGAGGCCATCCCTCAGAGTGCAGCTAGAAAGCGGACCCATTGGACCGAGGGGTCGCCTGCAGTTTCGGACAAAGAACGCGTCAATCCGACGTAGAGGCTTTACGAAACGAAAACCGAGGGGTTCACTGCTAGTATTCCTGGTGGTTGAAAAGAGGGGGAACCGGTACTTGTGGATCCCCGAAAATGAGGGGCGAAAAGGCGAGGGCCAAACGAAGACTGCTAGATCGAACTACGAAGTACTCAAAGAAGCCGACTATGGCGCACGGCAGAGGGAAACAGGAATAAAGAAGGACCCCGGAAGGGGCCGCAGGCGGGGTCAAGTAACGAGAAAAAAAGAACACAATAGTCGAATCCTCTGAACCGAACGCAAGCGCATTTTAGAACTAAACGAAACTAGCGAACAGTTAAAGAGATGTAAAATCTTGGCTGGGTAGGAACCTGCTGGTACCAATAGTCAGAAGAAGAGATGAATGAAACTAAGAACTTCGCAAGGTCATTCAGGGTCGTCTGGAGCAAAAGCGAATCCTAGCGCACGACTTTTGGAAAGACAAAGAAAAAAAGGAGTCAGGGGTAGGGGGAAATGAGGTGCAATTCAGCCAAAGGGGAAGAAAAAGGGTTTGGCGGTCAGAAACCGAAAAGGACAACTCCAGGCCGGGCCAGCCAGGGGTACATATTACGACAGGCGCGAAGAAAATATGATCATCTCATCACCAGGGGTTAACGGCAACCTCTGCCGGAGTCACGCAATAGCCGGGGGGGATCTGCCCAGGCACGAAAACATGCCGAGCGCTTTATGTGGTTCTTCACGGGATAGTACATGCGATAGCAAAGTGGGAATGAGATCAACACCACAAACGTAGAGTACAAGAATATATATCACTGGAGAGAAAGTAAAGACTAAGCTGGAATCCAAAAAATCCCCTAAAATGGGGATTTCTTAATGAAGGGGGAGCAAGCCGCCCTGGACACGAGAAAAAAAGGCGATGGCCGTTCAGGTTAAGCAGCGTTGTCCAAAAAACAAGGGTGCGCTAGAAAGAGATTGTAGCCGTGTGTCCTTGGGGCGCGCAGGGTCAACGTGAAGGGACGCACTGGTACCAAGGGCTGGAACTCTCGTAGTCGAAAACAACTTGGGGAGGCACTAATGCACTATTGCAAGAACCCGAAAGGACGCAGAGAAGGGTTCTTGGAAAGTCTGACGGGGAGAAAACAATATGTCGAAAAATAGGGGGGGGACAGGTTCCTTACAGGAGTCTTCGAGTTCGGAGGTAATTCGATATATGGGGCGGAAGATTGGAAAAAAGCATTAAGGGTACATACGTTAGAAGAAAGCGAAATAATCGTACCCAGTGCTCGGATTATCCATGGGGGATGCCATGAGCTAGACTTAAGTAGGTCAACGGCTTCCAATCGACGCGCCAAAGTGGGGAAGAGGGTGCGTGGAGCATTGAAAACACAGGCGGAAAGACCGGGCCAACAGTAGGAAAAAGGATCAAAAACCGAGATAAAGTCACGTAGCGAAACAGGGGAACGTGAGCTTAGAGAAAAGAAGCCTAAGGAAAGCAGTCCTGGATTGGGCAGGGAAAACCAAAGCGCAGATCCGGGCAAGGGGCAGATCTGGGAACGTCGAAGAAGATGGGCATGATCTCAAGGTGACGCGGATACTCGGGAAAGGGTGACGCCATTAGACGGTCTTGAACGGCCTGCAGTTTGGTGGGGGCTGAAAAGCCAGTTCGGGCTGCAATACAACACTTGAGTATATCGCATCAACCACGGGGTAGAGGAGGGGACCGAAAAGCAGAAGCCTCCGCGGGGGACACCGATGGAAACCGGAGAGATGGTGGCAAGGGTCAGAAGAAGAGACCTCATAAAAAACAAAGTTGGCTTAGGCAAAAAAAGCACCTTATCTCAAATGAAGAGGAGGGGGACAGTGGGGGGTTCGGAAACAGGGAAACTAGCGAAAATGACTCCGGGTTGATGCTGAATCTCCCGCGAATGGGAACTCATTCGAATTCGGAGCGCCCCTCAGTACCCGTCGCGGAAAATCGGGAGACGGCGACAAGCACCGGACCACATCCACAAAGACGCAAAGAAAAGGCGGGGGGGACCGGTATCTTTAGAAACCCACGGGGCTGGAGACGCAGTATTCGGAAATATCTCGATGGGAAGGCGGGGAGCCCAAAAGGACATGCTTAGGTGCACATCGAGGAGGAAAGAGTGAGAATCTACTCGGAGAAGAAAGGTGGGGCGACCACTTCGAGTCATCCGTGCAGAGGGCGCAAAAGACAAACTCACGAGAACGAGTGACGACTACTCCTCTGGGTCGCGAGAACTGGAAAATCTACCGGATGAGGGGCGTTGCACGCGAAGGAACGTTTGGGGAAACTAATCTCAAGAGAAACAATTTACGTCAGGGGTCGCTAACGACCGTAAAAAGACAAAAGGAGAACGAAGAGCTGGCTTACACGTCAGGTGCCTTCGCTTCCGAACAGTGACCTCGGAGGCGAAAAGTCGGAGTGGGTAGAGAGCGACCACGGTGGAAAGTCTGCGAAGTCGAAGAAACAACCTTCTTCGATTAGAGGAGCTCCGACGCAGGGAGGAGGACGTCGAGGAAGAACATCGGAGGATGAGAAACGTCGAACGAAGCCTGTGTGAGAGGCTGAGACCATGACCGCAAAAACCTTCACAAAAAACTCACCTATCCGAGGAAGCGCGGCGAGGGGAAAAACAGATACCAACGAGAGGGAGAGAAGAATACACTACTACTCGTCCCTCACTTTTCGTGAACAAAGTTCGAGGCGCGGTGTCGAAAGAAAGGGGGATGCGTTTTGAAAAACCAGTCTCTTGCACGGACGCGAGCCTGACCCGGGCAACTACGAGAGAGAAGAAGGGAAAAGAAACTTGGGGGGAATCTATGATTCTCAAAGGGGGAGGGCCTGACCGTGGGCAAGAGTCCACGCGAGCCTGAAAAGCAAAGCCCCCACCCAGGAGCGGCTAACGGGTCGTGTAGGTCTACTGGAAGAAGCAAGGACTCTCCAGGAGAGCGGAACATGAACTTCAAAAAGAAGCGATCCTATCTTCAGGGTCACGGGGGGCTAAATGAATACAAGGGTCACCTCAAAAAATGGGGGCATTAAACAGACTGTCGAAAATGAGGAAACGGGAAAAGTCTCATGAAGTGCGCGTGTCAGTATTACCAAGCAAACCGTGCTGGTTAAGAGGC
>Ga0179593_1531607_pt1 | contig 12321 bp, 13 predicted proteins | sample CZODoug2_1_08_16_FD_185931 | JGI IMG/M metagenome (GOLD analysis project Ga0179593, IMG submission 185931) | Vadose zone soil fungal communities from Angelo Coast Range Reserve, California, USA - CZODoug2_1_08_16fungal (PacBio error correction) | ecosystem: Environmental > Terrestrial > Soil >...
CGGCGCCTTCGGGAAGGGGGCATCGTGATCGGCAAAAACGGTGGGAAGTAGGTGAGGCCGGCGGGAATTCTTGACGCAAACGGGAGAAAGGCGGTGCATTCGAAAGGGAAAAAATCTACCGACTATAAGGGAGAGGACAAACTTTCTTTCCACAAGGACGCGGGGAAATCGCAAGGAAGACAGTGAACAGCGATTTTCTAGCCAGGGGGGGGGAGGAAATTGACATCAGCTTTATGTGCGATGAAAAAACATCAGCGCCTTGAGCGGGATGTCAAGAGGTGTTGGTTTGCTAAAGCCTGATGCCGGAACTTCAAAAAAACAAAGGAGGGGCCAGAGGGAGGAGAGCATGCCGCGCCCAGGGGGGAACGAAGCAAGTTGAGGAAAAGAAAGGAATTCACCGAGCGGAAGAAAAAAGAAATCAATTCCAGATGAAAAAAGGCGACTGGCTCCGAGGGAAATAAAAGGGAGCTCTCGAAGGAAAAAAGGGGAAGTGTGAAGGAGAAGATCAACCCGGCTCAAAACGAGAAAGGAGGAAAAACGCTGCTTCAGGAACAAAACATCGCCTTAAAGGGCTCATATGTGAAAAGGCAGATCCTTCTCTGACCGGGGAAGAAAGAGAAAGGGGGGAAACAAGTATGGTAGGTACAAGGAAAAAGTGCCGTCGACACCAGGAAAAGCAAGTTTTACCAAGAAAAAAGGGGGGGGGGTCTGACTCGGAAAAGAGCAGGGAACAGAAAGGTTCCGAGGGGATCGAGGACCGATATCGCGGGGACTATAGGGAAAAGTTCTGCCTGCAAAAATATGACGACACCGATGACATCGGGAAAGAAGGGGGGGGTGTCAAAGCAGGAGAGGGCTCCGCGGACGACGGGGGGGAGGGGTCTCCTCCGGGGAGCAACTCCTATCACTATACCCCGGAAAGAACACCGCCTGCCAAATCCTAGAGCAAAGAGCTGCGGCTTCACGGAGGGGGGAAGAAGCGTCCTGAGAAGTGCAGGCCCCGGCTCAGAACAAAAAAGCGCTTATCCGAAGAGGAAGCCACCCCTTCGGCACGATAAGTCCTGGGGGCGGGGAAAAGGAAAATTCCAGAGGAGGGGAAACAAAGCGGGGGGGAAAGGACTTCCTTGCCTAACAACATGAAAAGGGGAAAGAAAACGAGTGCCGGATTGTAAAATGGGACAGAGCAAAACTTTGGCCCACGGACGCCAAAATAACCCGTTTTCACACAGCCTTGGGATGGGGGAACTTATCTCTCTCAACAACAACGGAATAATCAAGACATAAAAGGGGGAGGGTTGTCTTGTCGGAAAGAAGGGGGGAAGGGATATTCTCGGAAAAAAGCATCCAACGCAGATAAGAGCAGGAAAGGAGGGGGGTTTCCAGGACGTGTCAAGCGCCATGGGGAAGGGACGTTAAATTGAGCGTCAGAGCCATACTTTATTGAAGCCGACGGTCTTTCTAGAAGAGGGGGGGGGGACTGGTTAGAAAAGCCTGCAAGTCCTCAAAAAGGGGAGGAGAGCCATCGGAGAGCCGCCGCTCGGGGAAAGGTGGCCTGGCCCTTCAGTACCCAAAAGTTGAATCCGGTTTAGAAGAAAGAGGAGGGGATTATAGGTTAGCTGCGAAAACTCCGAGAGCCGGCTGGCCAAAGATTGGCAAATATGTTGCTGCCAGAGAACAACTGCTCAAAGGAAAGATTACCCGGCGAGAGGACTAAGACTCGCTTTGCCTCGAAAAAGGTCGCGGAGCGCGGCCTGCACCACTGAAACGGAAAGGGGGGACACAGAATGGTTAACAGGAAAAGAAAAACTTAAAGGGGCCTACAATCCTCTGGCACAAAAGGGGCTGCCATCGAGCGAGCAGAGGGGATCAGCGAGAATCCTGACCGAAACATAACAGAACGGTTCAGGCGCTGTAGAGGGAACAGCTGGAGACTGCGTTGAAACGGGTGATCTGGCCTCAGAAGCTTCACCCTGGCGGGGTATCTGCGGGGAAGAGAAAATCAATCTGCTCAAAAAATCGTTGGCCGAGTTGGAAAAGGGGACTGCCCTTGAATGGACGGGGGGGGGGGTCGATCTTCAACGCTTTGGAAGGAGACTGAACAGCTCAAGAGAAGAACACAAATACCCGCCAAGGCGAAAGAAGGGGAAGTCGGCTATGGTTTTTAGAAGAAAAAAAAAAAAAACAGCCAAAAAAAAAGGAGACATGCTGCCGCTAGAAATGCGATGGAGGAATCAACATTCGCACATACAATGATGAAAAGAAAGGGCGTAGGCAAAAAAGCGCTGAGGCGCGAAAGGGAGGGAGAGCCTCTATATTAGGGAGAAAAAGAGGGATAGATGCACGAAAAAAGGAAATACATTCCCGCCGATCGGAAAAGAGGAGGAAAACTATCCTTTTCTGGCCACAGCGAGGTTGCCGATCCGAAGCCAGAGAGAGATCAAAAAACTACAGGGAGAGAGATCGGCTTCTTTCGATGGGAAAAAGGGAGAAAAAGCGCAGAGGAAGGAGGGTTTAAAGGGAGATAGGTTTAGGGAGGGGGAATGTCTTGACCACGGGGAAGGGTCGGCGAGCGGCCATAAAATCATTAATCTAATAGACGCTGGCTGAGGAAGGGAAACATTACGGCCCCGCCTTCGCCAGCGAACAAGTAGAAGGGTGGTCCGCAGAACTAAAAAAAATTTCTTGCGGAAAAGGATGGCCGAACGGAAGGGAGGGACCGGCGCCTGGATCTTATTTCAAAAGGGGGGTCTGACAAGGAAATGAAGGTAAAAAAAAAAAGAGCCGACTTCCGAAGACAATGGCACCAGCTGCAAGGTCTGTGAAGAAGGCATCAGGGGAAAGACTAAGACAATCTTTTTGCGATCGAAGAGAAAAATCAACTAATCACTCAGCCAAGCAGAAGACTGTGCTCAGATTTATGAAAATAAAACCGGTATCGACGCCGGTGAAGGATGCCAATATCACCCGAGGAAAAACTTCCAGGAAAAGATTAACCTCGGAAATATGGGAAGACAGGGGAAAGGAAAAGCAGAATCTCGCTTCCGATGCTCGTGCGGGAACGTTGTTGAAAAGAAGAGGAAACCATTCCATGACATAGAAAAAAGGGGGACCAATGTGGGGGGGGAGGGACAGTATCCCACTATCGAATGAGCATGGCTAAGCAATCGAGTCGGGGAGGGGGGGTATATATCTATATGGGAGGAAGGGATAAGACGGCGTCTTCCGAAGCCCGAGAAATAAAGCAGAAAATGCCAAAGTCGCCTTTGGGGGAAAAAAATGCCGGTCTATGTCGCCGCGAAGTTGGGAGCAGACATCAAGAAACAAGACCGGCTCGCGAAAAAAAAAGACACGTGCAGGGAAAAGGCACACCGAAAAGAGGAGGCGGAAGAAATCTGGGATCACTAGCGTAAGGCCGTTCATGGCGCGGCTCGGGAAAAAAATGCGCAGTCTTCACCCCGTAGGCAAAGGATAGATTGGAGCGAACGAAAGGGAAGGAACGCTCAATAAGTAAAGGCAAAAATCAATACAATGAAGAAAGGAGAGGCTTTTGGCGTATTAAGAAAAAAAGGGAGAGCCGCCCGGGAGCCGCCAAAAACGAAAAGTGGCACACAGCCTTGTATGAAGTATCACTCTCTGAGAGAAAAGGGGGAGGAAGACCTACAGGGGGGTTGGGGAGGGTGGGCGACGCGGAAGTGCCTCGGGAGGCTATGCTCGGAGAGGGGAAAGAAGAAGAAAACGCGAAATTCGAAAGGAGGACAGCGCCAGGGAAAAATGGAGCGTCCTCATCTGGAAGAAAAAAAAACCAGAAAAGACTTTGCGGACTCACGGTCATGAGGCGGCGCATCTTGTAAAGTTGGCCGGTCGAGCCGCGACCCGGCTTGCACCCAAAAGAATTTGCCGGTTGTGGAAAGAAGGAAAAACTTTGGCGATATCGCCGCAGGGGAGCGGCCGCAGAAGATATTGTTAGGGGGCTGCCACAAAGGAACAAAGATAAACGTCGTCCGCGGAGGAAAAAGTGACTGATTGCCAAAGCGTGCACTTTATAGTCTTAAAGGAAGGTAACTCCGCTGAAAAACAGAGAAGAGTCCTCTATAGGGATCGGCTACCGCCGCGAGTGCCCGAAGGGACCAATGCTTCGCGCGCCGTTAGCATGTGCGATAGCGCCAGAAAAAAAAAGTTGGAAAAGGGAAAGAAAAATGATTGCCTGGTGTAGGAAGTACCAAAGGGACTTCCCCCGGAAAGGGAAGAAGCGAGCATCGGGGAGAAAAACGAATCTGCTTGTGAAAAGGTTCCGGGGCTGGTAATGACGCAGCTTCGCAAGAAAAAAGGAATGATCCGTGGACCGCTTCACCCTGCGGGTCGGCGAGGTCGGCTGCGAGGATAAAGAGCTTCAAGGGGAAAAAAAATCGACGAGAATGAAGGGGAATTTCCGAGACCGGGAAGAAGTGAACTTGCTGACGTCGAAAAAAGACTGTCGCGGAACAGCGCAAGGCGCAACGGCCTTAGATGTCAATTTAACGGCTATGGTTTTGGAAAAAAAAGGAGGACGGTCAGCCACAAGAAAACACTCCCGCTCCAAGGCCGCCGGAGCTGTGCCTGTCGGAACTCAAAGAAAAGATGCCTCCCCAAGAATCCACTGCATGAGCGGCTCCGGGAAGAGGGGGGGGAAAAAGTTTAGGAAAAAGCTCGTACTAATCGCAAGCAGATGGAAGGAACCGCTCGCCGACACGACAAGAAAAAAAAGGACATCCCGCCCGGAAAAAAAATAGAATTAACACTGAGAAGAGGGGAAGTCCCGACTGCACCATCTCCCAGAGAATCGAAACAACGGAGGAGGGGATCGGCCTGCGTGACGAGGGGACATTCGGAGGAAAAAGGCGCCGCGATCGCAAGGGGGTGAAAGGGCTAGAGAAGGGAATGTCTGGACCACTTGAGGAGGAGAAGGCGTCATCGACCCATGAGGACTCTACCTCCTAGAAACGAGGCTCGGGAAACTCTTTCGGTCAACAAGGACCGCGCCAAAAAAACGCGAACAGTACATGGTTTGCCTACGCCATTGGAGAAAAGAAGAGGGATGTGAAGGGGAGGACAGCATTCGAGCCGGACGCAGGGGCGGAGTTGTTCAACAGCAAGTGGGGGGGTTTGGGCTGACCGACAAACAAGTCCGAGAGATGACCGGAAAAGACAATGTCGAGGCCAGAACAGAAGGGGGAAAAAGGGCTATGAGTTATCTTTCAACCGAAAGCAAGCGGGAGGGAAGAGACGGCAGCAAGTTCAAGGGCAGTCAAAGAAAGAGGACTTCACTCAGGCCAAGATGCAAATTTATAGTAGGAAAGAAACTACTACAGCGCCGACCGCAAAAAGGAAAAAACACCCGAAGGACGGGGCTTCAGGAAATACAGAGGAACGGGGGGACTGAACACTCTAGGAAAGAGTCGAAGGAAGAAGGATCCTCGAGGGAAAAAGTGGGGAAAAAAGGAGTGTAAAAAAAGGGCCGTCGACTACAGGCGCAAGAAGGGTTACCCCATTTGACCATGTTGGGGAGCCGCGCACCATAAAAAGAGATAAGGCTATTTGTTTGAAGAAGCCATCTGGGGTACAAAAAAAAAGAGCGTCAGAGGGGGGGCTGGAAAAGGAGCAAGTTCTACCCGAAGAGCAATCATTGCCAAAAAAGAAAAACTCGGAAAGCGGACGACTTCGCTTTGTCCCGGGGGCGCTAACCTATCACATAAAAATTATACGGAAAAAAAGCGGCGCTATTGGAGAAGAAAAAAAACCTTCGGGTAGAGAGGCAAAATCGGCCGTCTCCACCCGCTGTTAGCCAAAGAAGGGCCGTGGCAGGCGCGGGTAAAAGCGGCCTTAAAAAAAAAGGGGAAGGGAGCAAAATCTAAAGTACTGGGATGGGAGAGAGGCACTCAGATTAGGACGCTCAAAAAAAACGAAAGGAGCTGCACGTCAAAATTGAGGGGCGGGGAGGATTGAGAAAAGAAATACCCTAGGCACTTGGAAAAAAAGCCACAAAAGGGTCAACAAGCCAATGGTGGACTTATCTCTCTCAACAAAAGGGGAAAGAGAGAGATCAGGTCAAGTTGGGAAAACGGGGGGGGGGGGGAGGGCGTGGCCAGTGCTCGGGGCAAAAAATCCATAAAGCCAAAAAAACCCTTTGACATTGGTGTAGGAAAGAAGTGAAAAAGTCAGGGTGCTGACGTTCTTGAAGCAGGAAAAAAGGAATGCGTCGCTCCCATCCAGGCGGGTGTCTAGTACCTGAAAAGGTGTCAGGGTTTCCGTTCGGGAAAAAAAAGGACGGCGTCAAGCCTCTCTTTTCACGGGTTGTAATGGCCTCAGTACGCAAGGGGGGTGTTAGAAACCAGACCCTGATGTGAGGGGGTCGGTTAGTCTGCTCCTAGAAGGAGGACGCTTCGAAAAAATTCTTCTTGACAAAAGAGAAGGGGGGGCATTGATGCCCTATTCAAAAAGGGGGACAGATAGACCAGAGCCAAATGAAGCTCAAGAAAGACTCTACAGCCTCTAGGAAGACTCTCGAGAAAGAAGTTTCTATGACTGGCTAGAACCCAACATTGGTCACCGAATGAAATGAGAATGGATGCCTGGTGTACAAGTGGGGTCCAAAGACCCCGCCACTTTGGCCATCTGAAGGGAAAAGGGAAACAGCGGGAGAGGTCTCCCATCAGAGAGGTGGACCGTTCATATGCAGGCAAGAGTCAGTTGGGAACCTTTAAAAGGAAACCCTGGCGGAGCGTCGCGTCGAGCTGAAAAAGCAGAAGAATGCTCCATCTCCTCTGTCGAAGGAGGGAAACTATAAAAAAGGCTTTCTGCCTTCGAGAGCAACGCTGGGAGGGAGGGGAAAAACATCTCAATGCGGCCGTCATAGCAAAAAAAAGCACGGACAGACCTGCCAAAAAAAAGTGGGGCTCCTAAGGAGGAGACCGCATCAGGCGGCCTTTCAGAAGGGAGGGGAAAAATCCAGAAAAAAAGTTCTGTGCCTGTAGAAATCAAAAAAATACAATGATTAAGTCCCAGAAAGAAATGCGACCAACGACAGACTGCCGGGGGTGGAGGGAAAAAAAAGCGTTATATTAGTGTCTCGGTAAGAAGAGACTCGCCGACAACGATTCCCTCCGAATCGGAAAGACGCAACAATATCCGTTCTGCCACTTCTATCTGGCCAAAGGGTTGGGCCGATCACGAATGCCCATAAACACCGATCTGAGGAGAAAAAAGAGGGCGAAGGGGCTTCTGGATCGGCAACAAAAAGGGAAAGGGATTTTGAAAGGTGGGGAGGCCTGCGGGAGGTACTTGAACCAATGTCGGGGCGCGCATCTCCAAAGAACACAAAAAGGCAACTTGCACTTCAACAGGACGCGCGAAAAAAAAAGGAACATTCCCGGGGGGGGCCTAACTATCAATGTCGGGGGGACTTCATCATCTGTATGTGCGAACAGGCACAGCTCGAGAAAAAAAAAAAGTTCCGTGGTGACTGAAAAGGCCGCCCTCTGAAGACCTATCAGGAAAAAGGCGTTCCATCGTAAGGTCGGGCCCGGGAGTTAAGGGACTATGCCGGCGTCCTTGAGCGGGCCCAGAAAGCCTCGTTGCGATCGACGGGGACCTTCATAGTAAGACACTCAGGCCAAGAAGAAGAAAAAGGGAATTGATGGAAAAACCGCAATCTGAGCCACCGCCAGGGGAATAGGGTACAAGAAAAAAAAACAAAGGGGACACCTGCTCAACAAGAGAAAGGAGCTTCAAGGAACTTCCTGAACACTAGATTATGGGAGAAAAAGATCTCCTCTGAACCAAAAAAGTGGGCCTTTTCATAAAAGGGAAAATTTTCAAACCGGAGAAAAGGTTACCCATGAGGTGACCACGGTCTGACCGGGAAGAAAGGAACATGGGAACGCGAATTCGAGGGGCGAGCAAAAGAGAGGCTGTATCAGAGATAGGAAATCTGGATAAGGGGCGTCACTTTAGAATCCCGAGAATTCCCAAGCCCGCGGGGGGGGGGAAGAAGTCGTCTATTTCGCCAGGGGATCTTTGTAAACGCCGGTGGAAGATAAAATATATGCGGGAAAAAGCGCTAATTGCCACAAGTCGTAAGGAAAGGGGAAATATCTGCACGGGGCTATAAAAATGTCAAAGTAAAAAGAAAGGGATTAGTGCGGACCGTACCTTACAGGAAGCCAACCTTCGAGATTCGTCAAGAAAAAAGGGCTACTCACTTCATATTATGAAGACTTCAGCACCTGCAAATGGCGCTGAAAAAAGGGGCTACAACATGAAACTGTAATTGAGCAAGTTGAGTTGGGACTGGAACATCCCCTATCACGGGAAAGACAACCGCAAAAAAAAAACTTGTTGAGGACAGGAGCTCGAACAACAACGTATTAGGAGGAGAGATAAGTCCTCAGAAGGTTGGGGGGTGAGAGGGCCTAGGGGAGTCTATTCTCCGAAAGGAAATCCGCAAAAAAAAAAGTACCCGTTGGAAAGGGGGAAAACAGAAAGCGCCATTTCGTGGCTGCGTTAGGGAGAAAATATGGAAGGGGCGGCCGCTAAACATAAAGGGCCATGGGTGACGGGAGGACTGCTTATGAACGACCCGCAGGAAAATTCCTCAAGGACGGATTCGGACCCAGCGGAGATGCCTCAAAGTTGTGACCCTGGCCCAGTCATTACAAGTTATCCCGGTCTTGAGAAGGGGGGAAAGGTTAGCTGCTCACCGGCGGGAAAAGAATATAGAAGTCCAGAGGGGGTCATTGATTGCCGTATGGCATCGTCAAGAGCAGATAGACCTTGACGAGCGCACAGGCCAGAATTTCACTAAAAGACAAGGCTACAGAAGGAAGAAGAACATTCTCTGAAAAAAGAAAAGAACTACTGTCAACCCCACATGGAACTCATTGGTACCAGAAAAGGCTGGTGTCGGGACGGAAAGTAACCTACAACCGATGGAAAAAAGGGTGGGCATCGGCGAAAAAGAAAAGGGGCGTGGACGGGTTTTCATACCCGGTCAGCAGCAGGGGAAACCTGACGCAGCGTCGCAAGAAGCCCGGGGGGAAGGCTTGGCAGAGTCACCCGCTAGGAGGCGAGAGATACCGGAAAAAGGAGGAGAAGTCGCCGAGGAAGGAAGTCCCCGCGTTGACGCCCTTGGGGAAAGGGGAAGGCCGTCCGATCGCAACGCTTGCTAAACGCTCGCGCACCGGATAGCACGACCGGAAGTATGACCGAATTTTAAAAAAAGGGGTTTGAAGTCCGGCAAAAAAAACCCAACTCAATTGGGAGAAGTCTCTACTGCCAGGGGACTGTCGAAATCACATGCAAGGGGTCCGCCAAGCAAGGGGAAAAAAAAAGGGGCTCGCTTCGACGTCTAGAAAAGGTGAGGGTTATTGTAGCGTGAGAAGAGGAAGGCAAGGAGAGGAGATGCCGCTCCGCCGAACACGAAAAAACATGACATCCGGAGAAAAAATAGCATGAGCCACAAGCGATCGCGCGCTTGGGGAAAAAGAGGAGCCTATGGCCGGGGTACTTAGGAAGTAGAGAGATCGGCAAGGGGCATTCGGTATCGGCCAACCGCGAGAGAATGGCAGAACGGGATGTTGAAGGAGGATGTCGTCCACGGTCAGGGCGAGCGATCAAAAAAAGAAAGAAAACTACTAGAAAAGAAAAAAAAAATTCCTCGCCGGGAAAAACGCGAACAGTACAGCCGTTGGTCCGCAGAGGACATTTCTTGGCAGGAACTTCAAGGTGTCGTAACCTAAACAGAGGAGGGATTTCAAAAACGCAACAATTGGGAAGGGGAACCGCTAAGAAAGCCGACAGGCCGACTTCCGGAAAAGAAAAGAAGGACCATCGCATGTCTGGGGGACGGAGTGCTCTAAGTCTAAGGGAAAAAGTTGAACTCGACGAAAAAGCTCGGGAGAAGGTCCCTCCTTCCAAAGAGCCAAATATTGCGGAGAGCATATAAAAGTATCTCTCTCAGCGGCCCGACCGCCATGGGGGACCAATCCCCGGAAAGAAAAGGGTTCAAAAACGCTGAAGAGGACTCCTGAAAGGAGACCGTATGACAAGCAGTGATTGACCGATCCCGATGCTAGATGCCCAAAAGTGTCCGGGGATTTCAATTTCAAGGAAGGAAAACCAGGCCATCATCCTAATGGGGGGACATGAGGGAAGTACCGGATCCATCTATCAACTGATCAGTCTCGCGAAAGGGGAGAGTGGGAAATCGAGAACGGTCGCGGGATGGGTTAAGGCAGGCCCTGCGTCGGGAGAAAAGCCGAGAAAGACAAATGCCTGGGCAAGCAGTACTTCGTAAGGAAGCGGCGACGTTGTTAACTAAACTATCAAAACATGAAGAAGCGGCTCTAATGACCCCAGACTTACGGAAGTGGCGTCTTCTCCCGCTGGGAAGAAAAACAAAAGGTGAGGCCGTGCAGGAGGGAGAAACACAGACAAAAGGACGCCGAAAAAACAAGGATGGGGAAAGCCGACGCACTCGATGAGGGGAAAGAAAAAAAAAAGAAATTGGAGGAGGAAACCATTCAACGTGGTATGAGGCATTCGCCGGAGGGAGGGAGGCGATCCGAGCATAATAACAAACAGTGACAAACCACGTTACAAGAGGAGCTTATCTCTCAAAAGTATAGAGGGGGTGAATCTACCAAGGGCTGTGTGAAAAGTTAGGTTGGCGGTCGTGGGGACGGGGAGGGACGAGGCTCAAAAAAAAAGCTACAAGAAAAATCGGACCTTCATGTTGTTCGAAAAGGGAAGGTCTTGGGGAGAGTTCTCCATCCAGGAATTATCTGGGAAAAAGGGGTGCTCGACGGTCTGGCAGCGCCGGGCAGGGGACGGTCGAGCAAAAAGGACGGCAGTCGTAAAAAAAAGACGCTCTTTGCCGGTTGGAAAGGACATTGAGGAAACGCATTTTCAGTGGCAGGGACCTCTGGGATAGTGATAGGTTTAGCTCAAGATAAAGGCGTCCGCGCGAAAGGAAAAAAAAAATTCAAGAGCCTTAAAAAGAAGTGCCCAGGCATAGCGGGAGACGCCTTCTGGAAGGGCCCAAAAAAAAAAAATTTCCTCGAAAAAAGGTACCAGCGATCGGCATAAGGGACAAGGGACAGGCATGCTCAGTCAGAAAAAAAAAAAAACCACAAAGATGGTTAAACCAATTATATTGATGCCGGAAAGGAAATTGGGGGAAACATTAAAAAAGGATCAAAGGGATCAGTTCAGCGAAGAGGGGAAATCTCCATCATAAAGAAACCTTTCAGCGCTTTATGGAAGCCGCATCTCGCAATACCATGGACAGGGGGAAATCGTGGCAAAATCTTCACAAGAAGGCGGCTTTTCTAGGCTGGGGGCGTGAAGAAATACTGACGCCAGTCCGGCCGGGAGTGGACTGAGGGAATTTAAAAAATGGAACGCTGCAAGCTAAGGATCGTCAACGAGAGGAGCTTCATAGCCATACGACTAAAAAGAGACATTGCCCGATGGCCGTGAGGAAGGGGCTAGGGTCCTAATAAGGGAAACAACCAACTCCAAGTTTGCGTTGGGGGGAAAAAAAAAGGAAGGAGAACGAATGGAAAAAAATCACATATCGCACATCACAGGTGAAAGTCCGCCAAGAAATTAAAAAAGGACGACAAACGGCAGTAGAAGGCGACATGAAGGTTGCGTTCGAGCCTCTTTGGGGGAGGAGATCGAAAGGGATCCGGCTCGCCACCGACACACAACGGTAAAACCATCCCGCCGGTATCGAACCGATCAAGGACCGTGAGGACAAGGCAGAGGAGGCCCGAAAACAAGAAAACAAAAAAATCCGAAACAAAAAGAAGGGATGCATTAAAAGAGAAAAAGGAGTCGGGGAAAGCGCGATCGAGGGGAAGAAGGTGTGAAAGGGCGATCGGTTCGAGAGAGACACCGGTGTCGGAAAAAAAGGCATCACCAAAGAGGCAGCGGAACGACTATCACGAGGTCTCGAAACTTTCGGTCCAAGGGAAAAGAACCTCGAACATTACATGCCGTGGGGAGAAGTTGGCCTACGCCTTTCTGGAAATGAAGAAAGAGGTAGTGCGAAGGAAAAAAACAAGTAAGCTCGCGGAAAACAGTTAGTTGGTTGGGGAAAATTCCGGGGAAGAATCCTTCCGGAAAGACAAGGAAAAATCGCAAAGTCTGCCGTGAGTTCGTGAAAAGAAGGCGCATTTAGCACTGGGGGCGAGCACAAAAGGAAAATCGGACTGCAGCAGGTCAAGGGGGAATCGACGGCAAAAAGAAAATCGACTGGCGCAGATTGATGAAGCATAGCAA
>Ga0179593_1715978_pt1 | contig 12321 bp, 19 predicted proteins | sample CZODoug2_1_08_16_FD_185931 | JGI IMG/M metagenome (GOLD analysis project Ga0179593, IMG submission 185931) | Vadose zone soil fungal communities from Angelo Coast Range Reserve, California, USA - CZODoug2_1_08_16fungal (PacBio error correction) | ecosystem: Environmental > Terrestrial > Soil >...
CCCCTCAACACCCATGAACAATACAAGTTAGGGGGGAATGGGCATGGGTGGAAGCAAGCGGTACTGGGCAAAAGGAGGGTGGGTAGAATTCAATGACCAACCCATCTAAAAAGGAAAAGGCGGCCCTAACTAAATCCATAAATGTGGAAGCAAGATTAACCCAGATGCGGGGGGGGAGGTATTAAAACTATATGCAAAGAGACAACATAAAAAGGGGAGGAAGAAAGTGGGGCTTAACAAAATATGTCACAAAAAAAGAAGAACATGTGAGAGGGAGTAACAAGGGGGACTGTGATGCAAGTTTAAATAATGGCCTGAAGGGAACAGCTCGGATTTGTATAAGGGGGTCCAGGAGGGGAAGGGTAACTGGAGGGGTAATTTGAAATTGGGTCGGGGAAAAATTATCAGGAAGGTATAGAAAGGCTAAAAATACTGGCTACTAAAGAAAAGGATGAGTACACACAGCGAAGTGAGGGGCCATCAACAAGGAGAGGTAGCCAACTATTCAGCTGCATCCATCAAAAAGTACGGAAAGAACCTGGGATATGTGAAAGGGAAGAACTGTCAACATCTGCGGAGTACGCTTCAAAGGAAAGAACGGAGAAGCTGCAAAATTGTTGGGCAAAAAGGAACAGGGAAGATTGATAATGGATCGGGATAAATTTGAATCGAAAAAGAGGAAGTAGAAAAAGTTGTTGGAGATCCTGACATAAGTGAAGGAGAAAAAGGGGAACATGTATGACATTTACATTGCAATTACAACTCCCTCAGAGAGAGGAGTAGGGGCAGAAAAAATGCTACAATGTCCTAAGAAGGAAAAGGACATAAAAAATCACTGTTATCTTTATACTTGGTAGAAGGAGATATAAGGGTTGGGCGGACAATGGACGGATAAGCGAACTAACATACCGATCAACGGAACGCAGATCAAGTAGGGGTTCATTTGGGATGCAGAACTGGAGAGGGATGTCTCGAAGGGTGCACTTACGGGGGCAAAGAAACATCCATTAATGTTCCCGGGTGAAAGGGGAAGGGATGCGGGGGAGGAAAAAGGACGGGAAATAGTCCCCCTACAATTTTTGATGGAGACATAAAAGAACTGAAGAACAGGCCACCAGCTAAGGAGAAAAGAGTCATATTGGTATATAGGGCTGAAAGCTCTCACAAATGAGAGATAGAGAGGGCAGAAGTGACAAAAGGAATAAACTAAGCCCACGAAAAAGCAATGCCACTGGAACAGTGATTGTACCGGAAAAGCACGGGAAAGCTTGAGGTCCAAGGATTATGATATACATACCAGAAAGGAAAGGAACGTCAGGTGTCGGCAATTAAAGCCTCCAAAAGCATTGTAGAAGGAAGCCTGAAGGAAGAAAGGAAGGAAATGGTGGGAAAGAAAAGGAAAATGCAAGAATGCCTGCAGTTGGGTGGGAAGAGAGGATTTCCTCTACAACAACGGAGGAGGAGAGGGGGGAAAAGCTGCACCAAAATGCCAATGCAGGGAAGAAAGGGGGAATGTGCTGGCCAGGAGTTATCATTCAAAGGGAAAGTCAGGCTTGAAAAGAGAAGGGGGTGTGAGGCTTCATGGACTGAAAGGAAGAAGGGAGGATTCCGAAGCCAATCTTCTGTGTATATCACTTAAGCACAATAAGAAAGAAGCGGAGGGGGGGGGGACCAATGACATCAAGCAAGTTCAATTGAGGACTAGGAGCAGAATGCCTTCAATGGCTGAATCGAGCAGATATCTTCAAAAGAAGACCAATAGCACGGCCGAAGGAAGGTTCGGGCATCCTGGTTGATCGTGGGAAAAAATCGAGTTGGGGGGAAGGGGACATCAAAATTGGGAGAAGAAGACAATGGGAAAATCAATCTAAGCGAAGGGATCCAGAAGACTGGACTCATGGATGTGCTTCCGCAGAGGGAAGTAGCGGGATATTAGCAAACACCTGAAAAAGGAGAAAAGGAAGAATTGGGGATGAATACTCCAAAGGAACTCATAATGTGAGGGAAAGGATCGATGGGTCATAAAGACATTGCAATACAACAATATTGACGGACGAAGAAAAAAGGGGGAAAAAAAACGATCAGGGATGATCTGAATGTGGAGGTGGGGGAAGGTAGAGGGATGACATCATCCCCCAAAAAAAACCCCCGGGGGGATGAGAGAGGAACTACGAAAGGGGGAAATGCAGCAGGACCTTTTAAGGAGGAGAAATGAAGAAAATTATGTCCATTCCAACAATAAAATAAGAAAGGTCATGGAGGCAAATCGGTATTATCAGGATCAACTAGATCTCAAGGAAAAGAACTGTTCTCATCAACGGGGGAAGGAACAGCTGTAATCTGAGGGGAGCAAGGAGGGGGAGGGTTATTAAGCCACAGGGGGAAAGGGAAGGATGAGGGCTGTTTCATGAAAAAACTGCTGAAGGGTTCTCAAGGGGAACGGGCAGGGCTAAAGGGGCTGTGCAGAGAAAAGGTTGGTGAAGCATATTAATTATACAAAAGAGGGGGAAGGAGACCTCTAAAAGCTAACTATGAAGGGGAATCGGAAGAAAGAATGAAAAGCGAAAAAAAGAATCCTGGGAAAAAACTGCTGACCTGGGAAGTCCTTAAAGAGTCTTCAAGAAAGAAATGTCTGAGAAAGGTCACAGGAACTTGGCACATCCTGAAGATCAAGCTGCCCAACTCGATGAGGGAAGTTTAAATACAAAAGGAGCACAGAGGGGGGGAGAGGAAAATAGAGGGTTTATGACATCACGGGGACATCGGGGGGTGGTGTGACTGTATTTTCTATGCATAAGGGGTGTCAGGCGTTATCCAAACCTGAGAGAGAAATCGTGTAGATGGGATGTCATGAAGGAAGGAGAAAAAAAGACATCCATCCATGCCCAGTAGGAAGTGCGTCCAAATCAGGGAAAGGGTCCTATTAACTCAAGGGTATGGGGTATTGTTATAAAAAAGGGGTGGGAAAGGGGATGGCTGAACTGTAAGTGTCTGAGAAAGGGTGAGAAGAGTCCCATCAAAAAGGAGAGGAAAAGGATAAGAACTGTCGCGAAAACTGCATGGGGAAAACCAAAAGAACACGGGAGCATACCCCAAGATGGGGGGGAAAAAGGAATTCAAGGGACATTGTGACCAATACAGGGGACTTGCATGGCGGGAAGGGGGGGAGGATAACCGCCCAGCTACACGATGGACTGAAGTACCGGAAAAATGCTGAAAAAGGAGGTAGCGGTGATTAAAGGAAAAGAGGAATATGAAAATATATCAAGATCAAGACTATGCTGTGAAGGGGGGGGGCGACATTGAAGGGTTAAGAGTGGGGCAGCTGACAGAATTATTATAAAAGGAGGGGAAATCAGACATGGGGCTGAGTGAAAGAAAAAGCGAAGGAGGAAAGGGAAGACAGGGCCAGTATGTACTGATAGTTAACGCTGTGGAAAGGGAAAAAGGGTTAGGTAGGAACATCAGAGTTGGGTTAGAGAGGCAAATGTAAAAAAGAAAGGCTAGATAAAACGGATGAAACAGCTACAGTAAGCAACAGAAGGTTGAGGAGAGTGGGTCTAACATTATCCGGAAGGAAAAAGAACAAATTGGTACTGCATCCGGAAAGGTGAGGGGAAAAACGGAGCACTCTAGGAGGGAGTAATAAGGAACTTATATACCTCTGACCATTAAAGGGGGGTGCTAGGGTAGAGCATTTAATCGAGGGGCTCAATGGAGAAGTTGATAGGAAGTCGGTGGGGGGGGAGAAAATGGCAAACATAGGATGGGAGAAAGACACGGGGGAAAAAATGCAGGGAAAATTTCAATTTCTACACTGTTAAGGAGAAAAAGCCGGCGAAAAAAGAAAGGGAGAGGATAGGACTACTTCATACGAAAATTAAAAGAGAAACGTATCGTGATGGTACAATTTTGAGAGTCTAGTTGGGAAGGTCATGAAATACATCCTTAGAGGACACTTAGAAGGAGTTATTGTTAAAGAGCAGAAGAAACATCTGAGGGAGTGAATTGGGGGTGATTGGGTGGGTGCAGTAGATGAACTTTGAACGATTCTGGCACTGAAAAATCCATTAAAAGTGGAAAAGGGACGTAGAGAAGGGCGGGGGCGGTACGCAGTGAGTTTATAGTCCCTACCATTGGTTGAGGGGGAGAGGGGTTGGGGGAAAGTGGAAGGGTAAATCAAACCCGGGGCGCAAGGAAAACCAGAGGTATTAATCTACTTCATCTCTCAAAAATGGGGGAGCTGGGAGGGGAAAAGAGGGGGCTCAGCCCCTATATTGCCCACAGCAAAAAGGGACCTTTAGGGACAAATGAAAATGTGACGCTGCTAGGAGGGGGCTACTGAGCTGAAGGGGAGAGAACATGGAAAATTGTATTCCTGACGATACTTGTCTTGCGGAGAAGAACAAAAGGTAGGGAGAGAAGCCCTGAGGGGGAAAAAGGATAACTACCTGGGTACCATTATCACCATTGATGAAAGGGAAGGTGGGGGAGAAAAGGGGGAGGGTAACTCGCAAAAACAAAAACAGAAAAAAATAACAAATTCAGCATGATGCCAAAAAATGCGAGGAAAGAAGGAGGGTATAACCAAGGGGAAGAAACGGTTATCATCGGAAAAGTAACTGGCAGGGAAGTTGAATGGGGGAAGGGGGGGAGGGGGAGTGGCCTTGCAGATGAGACTTCGGGAGATCCTATATCCTGGTGAGGCGTACAAGAAGAAAGAAAAAAAGTGCAAAAAAAAACGCCTACAACAAGCATTCCAGTGTTGAGAGAAATATATGAAGATGTCTGGACTGAAGTATCTTCAACACAATTTGGCGGCTAATGGGAGCCTTGAGCTTCATCATGAGTTTGATGGAGCTTGGGACGAGAACAACATTGGAAAATGGGAGGTACCTAAAATAAGGGGGGACAAGACATCCTTAAGGCTACAAAATCGGGAAACAGGAACACATTAAAGAAAAGAATGCCCGAGATTATTCAAGAGAAACAATAGAAAAGAACCTTGAGGAAGATTGGATGGATGAGATACTATACCCTCAGATGGGGGGACGGGAACCTGTGAGTAAACATGCAGAAGACCGAACAACTAATAGTGTGCCATATCACGTGTACCATCACGATACAGTGATGCTGTATATGGGGGGAGGGGGGGGGAGAAAGGAATATCGAGGGAAGAGTCATCCTGAGGAGCTAGAAGGAGGGAAAAAGGGAAAATAGTCCCCAGCAAGGGAAAAAAAGGCAGGGGAGGGCCGGTGATAGATCCCAACAACATACAAACGTAAGGGGGAAGGAGGAACGACACGGGAGGAAAGCAAGACAAGTGATTATCAAGCTCAAGATCTAAAGAAAGGGAAAAGAACTCTACGGCACAACATGGGGCCGAAAGGGGAGAGCAGCGGGGAATCAATATCCATGTTGAAAAAAAGAGGGGGATTAAACAGGAAAGGGCACAAAAGTACCAATCTTGCAGATTGGAGGAAGGAAATATAATGGAAAATGTAGGCAGTTCACGGGGGGGAGATGAAACTTAGCTTTGTGAACAGAATGGAAAGCACAAATTTACCAGGGAAGAAAGAGAAAATATGATGTATAGGGAAGAGGGGGCAGAAGGAAAGAATTGAACAATACAAGACGGTGTGGGGAAAAAAGGAGGACCGCAGACATGCATCAGAAAGTTAAGGTCTATAAACATGCATCAAAAATGGGAAAAAGTGACACAAAAAGGGAGAATCCCCAAGACTAGGGGGTGCATTTAGTAAAAAAGGAGAGAGAAATCGGATGGTGATCTGGGATAGACGGGTTGAAAATCTCAGCATGTTCCAGCATAGGGAGATACGGGAGGGATAGACGAATAGTTGAGGTACGGCAGGGGAAGTTCTAATTCCATCTGTAGGGCTTGGGGAAGGATTACACAAAAAAACAGAAGTGCCAGTACCCCCGGGGAAAATGCATCTTATGTTTCATGGTCAAAAAGGGAGAGGGGGAGTTTGGAAGCAAGGGGGGCTGGGTTTGATGGTATGAAGGTGGAGAGGGTGGCGTAACGACTCAAACAGAAATAGACAAAAAAGGGATCGAAAAAGAAGTCAAAAAGATAGCCAACCAACCATGTATACACAAACCTAAGATGAAAGTTTAGGGGTGGGAAAAAGAACATGCCAGAGGGGGAAAAGGCAACAGGACTGGCATTGCTGGATGTGGTGTGATGAAGGGGACCTAAAAAGCAAGAACAGCAATTAGAGAAGCGGGGCCACGGAAACGACATCGGACAACAATACCATCAATTTATCGACCATCAGGAGGGGTGCTTATAAGAGAAAGATCACCATCGATTGCTTAGAAGGGGGAGACTTTGGTAGAGGAGGGGGAAAAAATAGAGGGGGCAGCTGATATAAGGGGGCAAGGGGTGGGACAATTTGATTGCAATGGGGAAAAAGACAGGGGGAGAGCAAGAATTGTATTCGAAAAAGCAAGGCTTGAAAAGAGTCGACTGGTAAAGGGGCGGGGGAATTTGAAAAGGCACAAGAGAAGGAGATTAGCTTTTGGGGAGCAAGGGGGGGGAGACAAAAAGAGGGGGGATGAAAGAGTCAACAGCTAAGTGATTTATCCAGGGTAACCATTTGATTGAAGGGAGTACAGGAGAGAAAAACGGGCGGACCTGAAGACTGCAAGCTAGCAAGAGGTGTAGGACACTCTGGGATTACTCACCTGATACTACGAAGAATAGCGAAAAAAATCAGACGTGCAACACACCATGCAACAATGTGGAGGAAAGGGTGAAAACACAGGGAGAGCGATGGGGAGCTTGGATGGATGGGGAAGAGAGGACGTCAGGGTAAGTGTGGAAGGATCAGGATTGCGAGGTTCGGGTAAACATGTTCCGCAGCAGAGGGGAAGGAAGGACAACTTGAAAAGAACGAAGAGGGGAAACTCTCAAAATCAAGGAAATTGCAAGAAGGCCTCTCCTTTCTGCAAATTCAATGGGAAAAAAAGGGTGATCGGGGGGGTACCTTGTTATAGTCAGTCCAATAGGAAGGGGGGGTATACGAGAAAAAGAAAGAACGAGCACACTAAGAAACAAAGAGCAAATTTGAGGGGAGGGGGGGGGGATCAACGACCAGCAATATGATTGCTTCAAGGGAGTTATGTGTGGGGGAGAAGAAATGGGAAAGGAAGCACTCCATTAATGTTGCAGTGACGATTAAGGGAGAAGGAGATGGGGCTGGTTACAGGGGAAAGAAGGGACTAGTGGGTTGATGTCGAAAGTGTTGGTGACGGGCGGAAGGAAACATGGGAAAGCTCAAGTAACATCAAAGTAAAGAGAAGCTAGTAAGGGGGGGGGTGTAACGGCGTAGGGATGGGAGGGGCGCCATGAGCAAGCGAAAATAGAGGAAACATCAGAATGTAACGTCTTGATTGCCGTGGGGGGAAAAAGGAGACAAGACAGGGAGAAGGTAGAAGTCTGCTAAAGGATCTGGGAATACATGTAGAAGGGATGAAGACTATAAGGAAAAACCATTCAAAACGCGCGGGAAAATTGAAGAAGCCGTCCCAAGGGACACATTCCAAGAAAGTAGTAGACTTTTGAAGATGCTTTAAACATGGGAAAAGAAAAAGGCAAGAATCATTGGGGGGGGCAGGATGGACAAGGTGGAATTATCTATCACAACAACAACTATTAAAAAAGATACATCCCTAAGCAGGAAAGAAAAGGGGCTAGGCCAAAAAGGCTTGACATCAACGGGGAGAAGGTAAAAAAATTAATCATCTTAAGTCTAAGTCGGGAAGGGGATTGAGGGGGGCTTTCAAGAAGAATTCAGAGAAGGAAGTAGTCGGGAAGAAGGGAAAACTAGATAGTATCATATCAAAGAAGGGGAAGGAGCTTGATGAAGTTGGAAACACGGTACAATCAATATTCCAGTTGGGGAAGAGAATAGGGAGCGGAGAAGGTCCTAGGCGCAGTATCTAAACCACATTTTTAGGGGGAAAGATAAGGTTAGTGGTTCAATGGTTGAAGTTAGGGAAAAAAATTAGGACCAATTGAACAGAAAAAAATTGGGGAAGAAGAAAGAAAAAGAAGCCTGAAAGAAAGACTCCGTCACTTGAACATTATGGGGTGCTTCCCAGACCAGAGGAAGGAGAGCTATAGAAAAGAAAGAACAGGGTCCGGGTGATGGATGAGATACTCCAGAAACCCTCATAAAAGGAAGGAGGGCAAGTGGAGGTCGGGGAAAACTTGCAATACAACACCTAATCTGCTGAAAGGGAAGAGACCATCACTAGGATAAGGGGGGAGGAAGGAGGCTTGAGGTCACAGCAGGTTGGAGAGGGGAGAAGAGGGAGAAGTAACAAGTTACATTGAATTCTGAAGGGGGAGGGAAGTGGTCCCAAAGACCAATTAATGATTCCCACAAGGGGAAGAATAGGGGACGTACATAAAGGATGGGGCGATTTCACTCAGATCATGATTAAGAAAGAGACAACAGACAGTTTGCCCCTGGTCAATAAGAGGGGAAAACGGGTTGAGAAGGGGATCAGGGAGGAAAATGTGGGAAAAAGGGATGCTCGAGGAGTGCTCGGCATGTGGAGGAGACTCCGACAAGGTAGGGGATTTCATTCACTCGGGCGGGGCGGCAACGGGAAGATAGGAGGCATCACACAAAGTAGGGAAGGGCAAAAGGGGGAGCGTCCAAAGCTAACTATGAGCGGTGATGCAGGAAAAAACGAGTACAAAGGAAAACAAGGTGCACTGGCTGTCCTGGAAATAACATAGAAATTGAAAATTCAGATAACCATTGCATCAATTGAAAAGCCATCAGGTATATCAGCTTCCAAAAGGGATGGGGGGATAAGGAAAAAATGCGAAAAATTCTCGAATTATAGGCGTTGTAGGGGTGACAGATCCATGGTCAGCACTGGGGAAGATGGGATTTCTATGCCATCTAGTGACTGGTCAGAATTGGGAGGCTATGAACATCGTGTGGGGCTTGGGGGACTGGACAAGAACAAAAAAAACCAAAAGCCTCCAACATGCAAGACCACGGGTATTGCGTCATTCACTCCGGGAGGGGGGAAAAAAAGAGGGGGGGGGCATGGGGGGGCGTAAGGGTGGTTGGAATTGTTAGAATAGTGGAAAGGGAGCTTGAAATATCTCAAAGAAAAAAAAAAGGGGGGAAAAGAGAGATATGAACGTTCTCGGACAGGTAAGAACCACAACAGCCATTAAGAACTACCAATAAGAAATGGAAGTGCATTTGGAAAAGCAATCGTTACTATGGGAGGGAATGGTGGAAAGACCAAGCCTAACAATGAGACCACGACAAGATGCTTGCATCTAAAATACGAGGAAACAGATGATGTACCTTGCTGAGGTAGGGAAAAGAAATAAAGGGTGCGCAATTGTGGTCGAGATGGCTCTTCAAAAGCCCGGAAACAGACATTGGGGGGGCGGCTTGGAAAATACAGAAAAAGACAAGCTTGACACAAAGGGAAGGGTGTACCAGCACATGGATTCTAAGAGAGAGAATTGGGTAATCGCACGCATGAGTAGGGGTGACTGTGGTAAGTGCTATATGAATGGAGGGGGGGTCAGTCCCACACATCAGAGAGGGGTAGCAGTTTTGAGGAGGGCAAGGTGAGGGGGGGGAGGGATAAAGATGCTTCACAGCTAGGAGGAAAAAAGGACAGGGAAGAAGAAAGGGAAGGGAACTTCTCTTCAGCTTTGCCCGACCAATTCTGAAGGGGGGGGAAAGGGGTACGGAATCTAAAATGCAATGGTGAAAAATTTCACACTACCTGTAGAGGTGATTCAGGGGGGGAAGCTGAAAGGCCCACACCTGTTGGGGCTGGCATCATTTGGGGGGCATGAAGGGGGAATGGGCGGCTACAGGAATAAAATTGATAAGGGGTGGGAACTATAGCAGCGTAGTTGGTGTGTGGGAGGTGAAGAAGGGGAGGGGGGTTGGGCAACGTAGGTCAATGCATGAGTTCAAGGGAGGGAATGGGGGGGTACCCGAAAAAAGGAAACGGTGACTAGAGGACTCAAGTCGACGGACCTCAAAGAGAAAATTCGGTTCATCACTGGTATCAGTGAGGGGGGGAGTCAAGAGGGGGGGGGGGGGGGGTGAAAAGGGAACTTTGGGGGGGGACTGATCAAAAAGCGACTGTAGAGGAGGCATTGGATTTGCCTGAAAAATACAAATCTGAAGGGGGAGGTTTGGGTGGGGGGAATATTTGCACTGGGAGAGAGGGCACGGAGGAAAAATGAGGATAACGGGGGAGACAGGGGTGGGAGTGAAAGAGGAGCAGGGGTGCAGTGGAAAGTGGGGTAGGCGTGGGTCTGGGGGGGTGGTTGGGACTGACAGAGTTGGGAAGAAAAGGGACTGAAGTAAAAGAATTTGCGGATGCTCGTCATTGTTGGGTAAAGGGAACAAATCGAAAGAAAACCAAGGAACAAAATGTTAAGGGCTACGCTCGAACAAAGGGGGGTAGCTGGGGTGACGCCATTTAACAGTGCCCGCGCTCCAGAAAAAACCAGCATGAACAGGGAAAAAAGGGATTGAACTGTGACAATTCATCAAGCCTGTTCATCTTGAAGAGGTTCTCAGCTAAGGATGCAGAGGGAAGGGGGACAAAGCGGCGGGGGGGGGGGTTCTGACTCTTGGAAAGAGTGAAAGTAGGCAATTGAGCAAATTCATTTACTGGGAGGAAAACCCCGAAGGAGACTTTGAAAGAAGCCTTGTGACCAGGGTGGCAGAAAAGGGAGAAGGGGTGGGGGAACACTGGTGTATTTATCTCAGAAGAAGGAAGGGGGGGGGAGAGAACTTGCAGCATGATGCAAATGCGAGCCAGAGGGGGAAGAGGGGTATGGAACAGATTAAGGTCAAAGTCTAAGTGTCCTGGGGGGGAAAAATTATACTGTTAGGGAAGGGAATCAGATGAGAGTCAATCAAAAGAAGGGTAGGAAAGAAAGAGTTAGAAGAGAGCACCTAAGCAGTTGAAAGCAGGGAGAAAGGGGGGAAAAAAATCAAGCCAGTTCCAGTTGCAATGCATTTTTTAACATAGGGAAAGGCTTCAGGAAAAGTGGAATACAAAAAGGGGAAGAGGACGCTATAAGAAAGAAAATTGACTTTCAAGGTTGATTGTGGGAGACAAAAGGAAACAACAATGAGGCAAAAAAATTGTAGGGAATAACTCACTGGTAAACCAAAAAAGAAGACGCACGAAAATGAAAGGTGGGCTGGTAAACAGGAATGGAGGTGCTACCAGTGCAAAAAGAACCATATTAAGCACACACCTCAAAAATCAAACTGGGGAAGAAAGATACAAAGACCCTCATAATGTGATCGTTATCGAATCATGGAGGGGGAGTCGAAAGGAAAAAAATAAATATGTATAGTGAGCCATTACAAGGGGAAAACAAATGATGACTCAGGGAAGTTGGAACGGCAGTAATTGCTTGGGGGGGAGAAAGAAAGAGAGAGAAAAAAGAGGGAACATGTACCAGTGTCAATGAAATTGGGGAAGAATGGTACATGAATGGAGCATTCACCTCGGAGGGAAAGCGGAAAAAAAACTACTAAGCGTGATCAAATCGATTCAATACCAGGAAAAAAAGGCCATCAGAGTGGTCAACAGCGTCTATCAGAGGTATGGAAAGAAGGGGAAAGCCGGCATGGTGATTATAATACCAGATGAAGGGGAAAAAAGGAAGAGAAAGGGAGGCAGCTGAAGGATGTTGAAACAAGATGCAGGGGAGGGCTGGGAATTAGCGGGATAAGAAGAGCAATGGAAATTTCTAGCGGAAACAACCATAACTGTAGGGAAGAGGGTTAAAGAAACAAAGAGAGAAAGTTAACAGGCCAGTTACGTGACAGACCATACTGCCAGAAGAAAAAATGGGGGGAACGGGGGGACTGAGAGTAGAGCCATGAGGAGAAAAAGGAAAAAGGCCACAGCGTCTGATATCAGAGAAACCACTCTGGATGGGGAGGGAGGGCAACAAGACACTTCCGCAGAAGTCAGATGTGAAGAGGGAAGGGGTTTGATGACTGAAGGGGACCAAGCAGCCAGTGGGGGGTGGGTGTCCTGTTTTCTATGCTCAGCTGTAAGGGAAAAAAACGTGAAGGAATAGACTGAGACCACGTGTAGATGGCTGGTCATAGGAAGAAGCCGCATCATCAAAAAGGCGCCCAAGGCAAAAAACCAATCCAAAAAGCACAGACAACCTACAGCCGATGCGTCAAGGGAAGAGGATGTTAAGAGAGGAATGGTTATACAAATGGGTGGTTATGGGTGATAACTGGGAAAAAGGGGCCGCTT
>Ga0179593_1312495_pt1 | contig 12320 bp, 15 predicted proteins | sample CZODoug2_1_08_16_FD_185931 | JGI IMG/M metagenome (GOLD analysis project Ga0179593, IMG submission 185931) | Vadose zone soil fungal communities from Angelo Coast Range Reserve, California, USA - CZODoug2_1_08_16fungal (PacBio error correction) | ecosystem: Environmental > Terrestrial > Soil >...
TGGGGGAAACCGGAGAGGGACGGGAAGACACCCTTAATGGGCATTTCTCGGGATAAGGTGGGTGAAGGGGGGACCGGGCTGAGGGGTGATTCCTTTCCAAGGCGTAATAGGGGGGGTCACTGTGGTAGGCAAAAAAGCACTGGCAATCCGTTCTTTGTTTCCGAACCAAACGGAAAAGGAAAGGGGGGTGAAAGACAGGGGGGAAGAGCCGGGAGAAAATAAAAAAACAGAATCGCCCGGTGGGAAGAAAAGAACAGCCCAGAAGAGTAAGGAAGGGGGAAGAAAAGCAAGGGAACAAAAGGAGAACAAAAAATTTCTTTTACTTCAACGGGGTGATCGAATTGTAGGGAAAAAAAGGAAGTCTCTCAGTGGTAAGCCGCACCTAAAAACAGGGCAGAGCTTGGATCATTTAAGAAGATCCGCTGGGGGGAAGAAAAGGGGGGGCAAAGGGAGGATTGATGTGGACTAATACATGTTGAAGCACACTGTGGGGAACCTCGGCGGGCATCTGGAGGAAGAGAGGGTGGGCACCAATGCTAGCACACCTTTCGAAACTGTCCTAGAAGGGGGAAGAAAACCGCAGGAAAGCGGGTGAAATAGGAGGGAAAAATGTAGCCCACAGGGACTAAGGAGAGGAAAAAAAAACGATCCGACGCTCACATCTCTTGAGAACGATGACGAAAGAGGACACATAGGGGCCAAGGGGGGGGGGATGGAAAAACGATGTAATGATCTGGGGTGGAGCCCGCCGTGGGGGAGGGACCGAAAAAGAGCCGGGTGGTTGATGTATTACCGTAAGGACGGAGGGAAACCGGATCCCACGTGAAGGAAGAAGGCCACCGGGAAAAATCAGAGAACCTGGCCGCAAAAAAAAAACCCTAGGGGGGAATAAGAAAAAAATCTCCCATAAGAAGACTTGTACATGAGAGGTGGAGGAAGGGGGTTCACAGCAACCCCCAAGAAAAGGGGGAAAAAACTGTGAAAAAGAAAGCGGCTGGAATCCGGCGGAACCACCTCAAAAAAAAGGCAAAGCAAGGCCTTACGAGAAGAGGGGGGGAACTGGGGTGATGGCCACATTATATCCAGCAAAAGTACGAGGGGGAGAGGCGGCAGCGAAAAGCAGGGGAACCCAAAACGAGGGAGAGGTGAAGGGGGTACGCAGAAAATTCAAAAACCCTGCCAGGGGGAAGAGACCTTGAATCAGAGGAAAGCATTAGCAAGCGGGAAAAAAAAAAAAAGTGAAAAAAAAAAAAAAAAAAAAAAAAGAACCAAAAAAGAGGGGAAAAAAGTTCACATTGGACCAATAAATCCCCTCAGGTTGAGGGGGAAAAAAGGAAGGATGAAAAGAGAAGGGAAATGCTATGGGAGGACAAGGCCCCACCTGCCCGAAAAGCTTGAATAATCGCCGGGGGAAGAGCGAGGTAGAGGAAAAACCGTCTTCCGTCCATAAAAAAGTTTCCAGGGGAAAGGGAAAAAATGCGCCTATGCATCACACAAAAAACAAGGACCTTAGAGAAAACTGTGGGCACAGGGGTACGAAAGACTAGCTTGGTCCGCTGTGATGTCATGAAAAAAGGACCAGGGGGGGAGGGAGAAAGGTTCGGGAAAGACGGAGAACCTGCCTTCCAGGGAACTCAACAATCTGACGACGCCAGATTGGTCACGGAAATGACAAAGGGTCCTCAAAAAGAGGGGGGAGTGCAAAAAAGACAACCCCGACGCGAAAGGTCTTGGGGCTCTACGCCACTCAGAAGGTCAAAAGGAACAGGGAAAGGGGGAAAAATCTCAAGATAGCAATGATGGTATGGGGGGGCCTGCGGCCACTGGGTGGTCACCGGGGCACGGGGGACGGGGAAAATGGACGAATGAACGGTTCATAGAAATACAAGGGGCGTCCAGCCAAAAGTGGGGGGGGGAATACCCTCTTTCGCGAAACGGTGGAAGAGGGAGGATGAAAAAAAAAGTCAAAACAAAGTTGCTTCAACGACAAAAGTTAACTAAAAAAAAGGGAGGAAGGACAGGGGGGGGGACGAATGGAGTGTGTTATGTTTAGGAAACAAGAACAAACCTGTGGTTAAACCAGTGGGACTGACGAAACAGGGCAACCATTCGGTCGGCCAGAAGAGACGCTATCGCAACTCGTAGTCCATGGGGGAGAGCCAACTCAGGGCGAAAAGGAACAAATCGAAGAAAAGAGCCTGAGGTCCTACGGAAACCGGAGGCTGTTGGGGAAGGTCGGCCCCAAGTCGATAACAGGCCGGGATGAGGGGGAGGTAAAGGGGGCAAGACTTTCCTTTGACAACCCACGGGACGGAGGAGGAAGAGGAAGGGGGGGAATCTCTCACTCTCCTTGTTTAGAAGATCCAACAACGAGAGTATAGGGGGGAGAACGAAAGAAGTGTCTTTTCCTCCCTGCCGCAGAAAGGAAGAAAGAGGGTGCTTGAGGGGAGAAAGATCGCGTGAAAACTTCTCATGGCACCCCTTGGTAAAAAAAAAAAGGAGGCAACAGTCTCCTATTGTGGATTAACAGACGGAACTAGACTATAAAGGAAGGGAAAGGTATAGCACATCTTCGCCGAAAACATAGGGGAGAAAATAAATATATGACGGCAGGGGTGACAGCGAAGCCTGTCCGGGAGCATTAGTTGGGGGGGGAATAGAAAAGAGGAAGTCGAAAGCAAAAAAAAAAGGGTTGCACGCCAGAAAAAGACAACCCTGAAAAAGGAGCGTGATATCGGTTGAACTCATTGGAAGGGGCGTGGGTCCTCTTGGAGTTAAAAGGGAGTTTACCAAATGGAAACTTACCACGTAACGGGGGGGGTTCTCCAAGGAGGAAAGAAGCGGAGTAAATCTAACACGCACTGTGGAAAAACATAAATAAATAGGGGAGCAGATGAACGTAGATTATGGGGGGAAGGGGGAAAATACGGGATAAACTTGGATGAGAGAGTCCTGCGGAAATGGGTGGAGGACTGCAGGGTGGAAACATGCTGGGGGGGGAAAAAGGGACAAAAAACTCATCGGGAGAACCGTCAGAAAAGAGTAGACTGCTAGGTGTCTTTGTTACGGGGGGGGGTGGGAAGGGACGTCACTATTCCCTTCCAGTCAAAGGGGGGTTTTTGGGTAGTAAATAAAAAAAAAGAAAAGCAAGCCATTCCGGACCGTGTGGGGTCACGAAAAACAGATCGGAAAGCAGTTTCCGCAGCCACAAAATCGGGTTGCCTATCGGACGTACAACCAGAGTTATCTGATAAATGACATTAAAAGGGAAATCTAGGAAAGGAATTCTTTGCCTTTTTTCACCATTTGTATACCTTGAGGTTTTCAATGGAAAGGGGGGGGTGGTACCATGGCAAGTGTAATCAAAAAGGGGGGCACATCCGGGAAAGTTGTGCGGCCAGAACCCGACGTCCCCTGTTGGGGTGGAAAAGTGTGCAAGAGGGGTGGACATGAACTCTTCAACCAAACCTCAACTTGATGGGAAGAGAGAAGGAGCAAACAAAAGAGAACCAACAAAAAACTTTCACACAACCGCTGATACAGAAAGGCAATACACGGACTGCGTAGGAAAAACAAAAAAAAAAACAGGACCTGTAAAAAACACTTAGGCACGGCCCAAACCGCGGGGACCAGAGGAGAAGGGACAGGGTACTTCTTTTGCGGTGGTTAAAAAATGTCAGCAGCACGGCGGGAGGGGGCCAACGTCCGATTAGGGTGGAAAAACAAACAAAAAGGGGCCAGGTCTACTTCTCCAAAGGATGAAACAGGGGGAGGGGTAAAAAAAAAAGCCACAACGAATAACGCAGAATCTGCAAAAAAGTATCGTGGAAGGGCAAGGGTAGAGAAGCGCCGTGGAACAATGTTGCCCCCACACACAAAAGAAAAAGGGAAAAAATTCCGCGAAAACACCGCAAAATCTCGGGCGACCGAGAACCCCGTTCCTCCCAGACCAAAAAGAGAAGAGAAGAATGCATAAAGAGTGGGAAAGGATGGGGGAGGAGATATGTTCCGGGTCGTGCTCTGATCAAAAAAGGCGACCGTAGCACGGGAAAGTTTGGGGGTCAGTGGTCAACTAAATTTAACTCCACACCCGACCGAAAGAAGTGAAACGGTACTCTCTTCTTGACTGGTCTCGCTAAAACGGGGGTGTCGAGGAGTATGAACCGGTCCGGAGAAGTAGACTAGAGGAAGGGCCCTTACCTTCCATACATAACACGCCGAATATTGAAAGAAAGTGAACTAAAGGATATGTGTCCAGAGCATTTGTGGCGGTGCTTCACGCAGAAGACAGCTTCGTTGACAGAGTAGTGAAATGTCCCAACCGACTGGAGATCCTGTCGCGCCATCCCCAAAGGCGCCTGTGGCCCTGGATGATAACTCCAAAACCGGTCGTAAGGAGGGCGAAAAAGACCCATCTATCGTCCTACCATTTGTGTCGACGATCAAAACCCCGCCGCGGCGAGGAATGCAAGGTAGAAAAAGTCTGACTTGGTTTCTTGGCACTGGGCAAAGGGGACAACGGGGGAGGGGAGGAAAAGGAACGCAAGACAGCCCTGGGAGAGAGGGAAAGGACAGGAGCTCCAAAACGATTTCGTAGCGGCGCGGGGACGAGACGTGAGGTATCCCAATTATGTCGACATTGGTTGGGGGGTGGGGGTTGGGTTTTTCAGCGACGCCCAAAGGGGACGGGGCAGAGAGGTTCAAAGGGAAGAAGGAGGGAACCCTGGTGGACAGGACACGTGCAAAAAAAAAGGGGGGTTCAAAGGGGGAAACTAAAGAGACCCCAAAATAACACAATCGCCACCTTGTCGTGGCAACAAACATACAGCAAACTAGTCTGGTCTATGTGGGTCGGGGGCACAAAAGTTTTTGAAGGCAAGAAGAAATAAAGCTGCGACCCCGGACGAGGGCCAAAGGAGTCTCCCAATCCGTGAGGGAAGGGAAAGGTTGAAAGTTGCCAGTGAACTAACGGTTACGGAAAGGGGAAAAAAAAGGGCCCGAGGTCCCCTAAAGGGGAAAATCTCGGGAATGACGTCAAAAGGGGATCTGGAGAGGAATGAAGGGAAAAAAGGAGCAATTTCAAAAGTACGGAAATGGGAAAAAAATCACCAGAAAGGAAAAAAGGGGGGGGGGCGGCTCATCCTACCAGAGAGAAGAAAACGATGGGGGGGGGGAGAACGGAACGACAGGGCAACCGAAGGCAACCGCCCTACTTAAAGGGGGGGTCAAGAAAAATAGCGGCCCAGAGTGCAAACTTAAGGCGATCGGAGAGGAGGAACGCGTTGTGGAAGCCATCTGTCCGTAGACAAAAAGAAAAGCAGAAAAGGGTTACGCAAAAGGGCTAAAAAAATTCGAGACGGAGCTGGGGGAAAGGCAGAAAAGACGGTGGAGGACCGGGGTGCCTTGGGACCTGTCACGTCCCAAAAGGAGGGGGGATATTAGATAAAGTGGGGAAAGAAAATTGAGGACGCATATACACAAAAAAATCTGCGGTGGGAGGAAAGAGGGGGACCGGGAAAAGGGGGGGACGGGAAACTTCCACATGGTCCTACGGTAACACGCAAGAGCGAAGGGAACACTCAACCCAGCTATGTAACCAAAAGTAGAAGATGGAGGGGCAGCCGGGGTCCACGGAAGAGTGAGGGCCAGTGGTTGGGTCATCACAAGGGGTACAAAAAACACATCGTCGCCGGTAACATGTTGAAAAGTTCGCGGGGAACGCCCAGGTCGAGCCAACAAAGGGGGGAGACGGAGAACTAGGGGGAAGGGAAGGGCTGTAACCAATCTCACACCAGCGTGAATGGCAAAAGGGATGGGAAGATTGTGGAGGGAAGGGAAAAAAAGGCAAACCTCGTCTTACGAAGTACTTCGACGGCCAGCACAGCAGGGTATCAAAAAGAGGAAGGGAAACAACTCCCTCACTCAAACTGAGTGGGGGAACAGAACCTGCGCTAAAACCGGCCTTTCAATACATAAAACCCCCCCAATAAAAATCAAGGCGGGACGAGACCCACTAGTTCCACCATCAAAACCTAGCAACATGTGAGATAAGCAAAAGAAAAGGGGGGACTAAATGCCCCGACCACTGACAAGACCGTCTATGTCGCGGACACCTAAGTAGAAGGGGACGAAGGTTGCAGGAAAAAAGAAAATTGGCCACGCTCCGTCATTAAGAGACTGAAGAGAGAATAAGTCATTTGAAAGCAAAGCAAAGAAAAGGGAAAAATTCTGCAGCGACGAAAACCGGCCCTCAACGGAAGGCAAGGGTCGGATGAGGGCTCGAGAAAAAGGGCAGGCCGAATCCAGGGAAAAATCACCTCCAGGGCCCATCCCTGTTTGAAGAAGGGGGAAAAAGGCGAAAACCCGATCTCAGCCCACCAAGGAAAGTGAGGTGTGGACCGTAGGGTAGTGTCAGGCCGAAAAAAAGAAAGGTACACAAGCTGTGCCCAAAAACTTTTAATAACGGGCAAGTGAACGAACAGGGAAGGGGGGGGCAAGCCAGCAGCACGGACTAACAACCATGCAGAGAGCCACGAAACGGGAAAACGGGAATCACCGAAAAGAAACAAGGAAGACCCCAAAAAACTACAAAAAAAAAAAAAAAAAAAAAAAGAATCAAATACTTACCCCTCATTTGCTTGGTCCAGGAACAGAGCAAGAAACGAAACCAAGAGTAATAGAGAGAAAAAAACAAAACAACTAACGATTAGGAGTAAAAGAGGTGGATGAATAGGGTGTACGGCGCTCCACGGTGGCCGTGGTGAAAAATCAACCCTTATTTTTGGATTCATCGTGTCCGGGGTGGGTGGAAGGGGCGGAAATGCTGTTTTAGGATGGCACAAAAGGGGCCGAGCGGACTTTGGGGGGGACTGACCGACAAGCCTTCAAAGGACAGCTCACGGGACGTTTGTCTACTGAAGATGAAGTAGACGGGTGGGCAAGAAGACAGGCCCGGCTGCCAAGGGTGACCGCACAAAAAAAGTCAGACTACAGAGCACCCTGGACCTTGTCGCTCTTCCCAGTCTGACGGGCCGGGGAGAAGAAAGGGAAAAAGGGAACAGGGCTTTGTGTACGTTCTGAGGCAGGTGGGATGCTCAATGGCGTGCACAAAAACAACGAGGATCAAGAAGAAAAAAAAGGCCCAAAGGCAGCTTTGAGGGGACAGGGTACGTAGAGGCCGCAGATGGGGGGGGGGAAGACCTCCTTTGATGGGAACCTTGCTTACATGGGTTCAAGAGATTGGACGCAAATGGCAGGGAAAAAGAGACTGTGAAAAAAAAAAAGTGGGTGACTACCAAAAGCCGCCACTGAAAAAAGACACATGGTGGTAGGAAAGACAATGGGAACAATCGGACGGTTCAACTGGGGGGGAAAAGGATCCCCCAAGGTTGGAACCTCAAAAGCCAAAACGGAGATTAGATACGGAAGAGGGTTTTGCGGACGAGGAACATGAAGAAAGGAAGAGGCTTTTGGTACCGTGGCCTAAGATGAATGGAGGGGGGAAACAGAAGTTTTAAACAAACCATTACAGGAGGGGGGGGAGGATGGGTAAGTCATTAGGGTAAAACGGGGGAACTAGGAAGGGAAAAAAAGGCAGGTCCTTTCTTTCACAACCGCCGAAGGGGGAGGGGGAAAAGCCATAACAAACAAAAGAATAGCTCGCAGGAATCAACCGAGGTGCCGGGTCCCCAGCAAAACCGGACCAAGGGGGAAAAACCTGTTTCAAAAACTGCCTCGCGGCTCACCCCCGAAAACAAAAAAAAAAGTCCAAAGAACGGGCGAAGAGCTCTGGGGACGGGGCAATGGGGAACAAGATCAAGAAAGAAGGGGGACCTGAGGCCATCTTCTGGAAGGGCGACCTTAGAACAGGGGGGGGGCTTGTCCCCCGGGGAGCATCTGCGTGGGGGTGCCGCTCTCCGTTTGCAAAAGTGTAAGAAAGCCACGCACGGTAACAGGAGGGGAAAGTGATGCAACCCTTCGAGAGGTCCACAAAAGCCCATTCAAGGTTCCCACCAAAGAGGGAAAAAAGCGGAAACTGCTCAAGGAGACGTTCAGGTTCACAAAGGCACCACCGGAAACCACAGTCTGGCGGTGCATCAACGAAGTCGACGGAAAAAAAGGAGGGTTCAAGACCAGGCAAGGATGACCAGGGCCAAGATGGCTTAAACAAAAAGCCCAGCGGGACATGAACGAAGGGAAGAGGGAAACGAAAATGCGCCGTGAAAACGCTAGGTTCTTCATTACGGAAAACGGAAGGGAGGTGCGAAGATGAGGACCCACCCCCAAAGGACTACCAGCGGTGTAAGGGATGCACGACCAATGTCCAAGAGAGACAAATGATGGCCCCCCACTTCCCCCGCCACGCGCAAAAGGAGGAGAGAAGCCCAGCGTCATACTATCAATCCTAACATGGAACGTCATCGGAGAGAAAAAGGAAAGGGCCGGGGAAAGGTACGTTTGTTGTGAAAGACTCTTGAGCTCAAGGTGCCACGAGGAAAAGGGGGGGGTCCAAAAAAAAACAAATAACTTGTCCTTCAGCCCTTTTGTAACATCAAGCCAAAGGGCAACGGGGAGCTGGGATGAGGAAAAACACAACTTTTCAAAAGAAACTCCCTACCGGGGAGCAAGACACTGGGTGAAAAACGATTTTGGGACTTTGGGGGAAGGTGGGGGGACAACCCCTCGGACCGCCAGGGGGCGACGTGCTGAGTAAATATCTTTCCGGGAGGGGGAAAAGGGAACGACGCCTCAGGAGCACAGGTTTGCGGAGGGAAAAAAAAAGAAAAAGACAAACACGGAAGAGCCTCTCTTGGAAGACCCAGGAAAACTGGGGGAGGCGGCCTCACCTCCCTAACTTGAGTAGTTGGTGCCGAGGGGAAATGGTCAGGGAACAGTCAAAAACCCACGGGATAGGGAGGCGGGGGGAACCAGGGGAATACTAAAGAAGGTTGTTGATCGTCGACAACCTGGAGAGGAGAGAAAAACCTTCCCTTACACGACCATCCCTACCCGGCGGGGGCTGGAGTCTCTCCGCCCACGGAGCAGGCAGGGAACACGCCAGTTGAAGATACGAAGAGAGGTGGGGGGGGACATGTCCTATACTGACGGGAATCTAAAAAGAGGCCAGTGAGACGGGAAAAAAGGAAACAGCACAGAGAAAAAACCGCACCGAGCCAGAAACCAAGTCTAACACATGCAGCAAGTCAAAGACGGGCCGGCGTTTGGTGGTAGGGAGCCGCAGGACGAAAAACGAGAAATGAGTCGGGCCATGTTTACTCTAAAATGGGCAAGCCGATCAAAACAGAGAACCACGGTGGACGAGGCCACCCCTTCACCAGGCGGCAGGATAAATGGAACCTCAATGCGTATGCCTGCCGGGGGAGTTAAATGGATCCGGTGGGGGAAAAACGGGAAAAAAAAAAACCCCGGCGCCGGGGTCTCCAACGCCCAGATTATCAAAGGGATGCAGGGCACTGAAAAGCCCTTTATTTTGGTTGACCAACCACAACATAAATATGATGGGAAAGTAAAAGGAAAAAACGAGAGGGTTCTTAGGTGGAGCCAACCGGGGCGGAATCCAAGGGGGGGTCGATCGAATTGTATGTAACCGAGAAGGATGGTGGTGAGCTTAAGGTGTTGTTCGCCAGCGGGGGTGGTGGGGCAACGCCCAACGCCCCCCCTGGAGCTACCAAAAGAGAAAAGAATGAGGCGGGGGGCGAGTATGGAATAAAATTTGGGGGACCGCTCGTGACGGAAGACGTATCCCCGTTTTGGCAGAAGAAAGAAAGCCTCCGTGGGGGGGGGGAGTACAAAAAAAAAAAAACCGGTTAGACCAACAAATACCTACGTCCATCCCAAACATCGGTGTCACCGAAAAAAGAGTGGACCAGAGGCATCAACGACCACAGGCGTGGGGGGGGGGGCAGCCCTCAGAAAGACAACTTCAGGGGGCAGGCGTGTGTAACAGTTTCTTGGCAAGAACAGCCCCCTTGTCACTTTACTGCGTGAAATCTCAGGAAAGGGTGGGACTGTTTTCACCTCCGTTGGTGGGGAAGTTCAATCAAGAGAGCCAAAAAAACACCCAACTGGAAAGGAGGACAAAGAAGGGAATTGCCAACCAAGAGTCAACGCAAACGGGACCCAGACGTCGACAGAAGAAATACACAAAAAAAAAACGCCGGGGGTGAAAGGTAGGGGCACAAGACCCGGCCCAAACCATGAAGGGGGGGTCCCGCTCCAAACCCAGAAAAAGAAAAAAAACATTATTGGAACAAGGACCCACAGACCCGCGGAAAAACTATGCAATCCATGGCCAAAAAAAGAGGTGAAAAGGACGGGGCCGGTGGGCTTTGTTGTTAAAAACAAAATCTGCTGTTGCAGAACGGGAAGGTAGAAAAGGACGGCTCCAACTCTCTTCTCAGTCACGCCAAACGACAAGGTAAAACGGCAGGGAACAAGGACCAGAACGGCGACAAAAAAAAGCCGCTATCGCAAAAAACGGACCTGATAATCAGTCAGGCACAAGGGTTCCGCAGGACTTGTGCCCTCCGACCCCACCAGAACGCGAACCAGGGAACCGAAAGACCACAATTTCAAAAAAAAAATCGCGAAAAGACCCTTAAATAAAAAACGTTGGGGAGACCAAGAAACAAAAGATATAGGGGAAAGAGGCACCGAATACTTGTATGTGACAAAATACAGGGGGAAGTCTTTGCAGCGAGGGTGGGGAGAAAAAAGCGGGCGACCAGCACGGGTTTTCCATTTGTCAACAGGGCCGACATAACGAAAAAAACAGGCCGAAACGCGGGATTCCCTTGATCCGCAACGGGACCGGATGAGGTTCCAGCGCAGAAAAGGTGGGAAAAAAACCCGATATGAGGGGACCACCCACGCCCTGGGTCAGAGTCCAAGAAAACTTTTAAAAACGGTCACAGTCCACCATTTCCGATCCTAAGAAAAAACACGCAAGGCGGAAGGTATTCAAAACTCCTGCATAAAAACAAAGGGGGTCGGCTATCTGGGTCGGGCTTCCCGGCTGCAGGCAAGTAAGGAGGGTGTTTCACCTTCATAGTGCCATGTCAAAACAAGGAAAAAGGGGAGTACCCCAAAAAAGCCCATCAAAACCAGTGGAGAAGGCAAAGAAAGGGGAAGGGGTCGCCAGAAAAACTTAACAGCCAAAAAAGAAGCGTCCATCAGCAGTGGGGTGAGAAAGGGAAAAAAAAACGTCCTTAGGCGATTACCATAACCAGACGAACCACTAAGAGGAGGGGGGGTCGCCCTTCACCGTTTCTCGGGACCAAAGGACGCCACCCCCAAAAAAACACAAAAACCCCAAAAAACGAAAAACAAGACAGGCCTTGGAGAGATTGGCCGATCTCCCCCAAGAAAGGGGAAGGAAGGTAGCAGCCGTGTATAATATGTTCCCCACAATGAGTGTCGACAAAGTCCAAGGACCAGGGGGAAGCCGGACGAGGGGAAAAGGGCCAACCGCGGCTAACCCCGGGGAACTAACAAAACTGGCGCAAAGGTGGTTCCCGGGGGAACCTAACCCCCAAAAGAAATCGTCACCCATTGCGGAAGAATCATGACGGAGAATGGGGACGAGGTAAAAAAAAAAGCACATTGTTGACAGATCGCTGAAAAACGTCAGGACCCCGGAGGAATTGGGGCCCCCAATTCCCAAAAGCAGTTTCGGAAGGGGGGGGAAAAGTCAGAGGAAATTGGACTAACAAATTCAGTCCGTGAAACCACCGCTTCTAGGACCTCAAGGTCGCAAAGGACTCCAGGTCGATCGACATCACTAAAGAACGAGAACTGGCGGCTACCCGGGGGGAAGGGGGAGGGGGGCCCTCCAGAGTGAGTTGGAAAAAAAAACCAAACAAAGCCTGCGGCGACGATGGGGGGGGAGGAAGGAGGGGAACTCGGCCCTATCACCGAACCCTTTAACACAGGGGGTCATCAGCATCAAAAAGAGAGGAACGAAACGCCTTGTTCGATCTGCAAAGTCGAGGAGGGGGGGAAGCAGCCATCCTCTATAATCCGCCAAGCCAGGGATGAACGCCAGGGACCATGTTGGAGAGAAGCAAAGTCACGGCGAGCCAATAAGCCAGACTGGCGTTAAGGGGGGGCGCTGGTTAGACCCGGGGAAGAGACGAATCTCTCATTGTGCCCTACTTGTGATGTTCCACAAAACTTCTGGGGAAATATGGAAGGGGGGGAAATAGGCTTGGTAGGAAAGGGAGGGGAAAAAAACGTGAAAGTGCTTCAACTGTATGCCTACTTAGCTCAAAGCAGAGAGCCCGGGAAGACCGAAGGAAGGG
>Ga0179593_1535935_pt1 | contig 12320 bp, 12 predicted proteins | sample CZODoug2_1_08_16_FD_185931 | JGI IMG/M metagenome (GOLD analysis project Ga0179593, IMG submission 185931) | Vadose zone soil fungal communities from Angelo Coast Range Reserve, California, USA - CZODoug2_1_08_16fungal (PacBio error correction) | ecosystem: Environmental > Terrestrial > Soil >...
TTGGTTTAATCTTTGTCAAGACAATGAATACCTGTTTGCACACTCGGATCATTGCGGAAGAACGCTGGGTGCCGGACCTACCTCCGTGGCGGCTCTTGGCCACCCAGGCCGATCCCGGCTGAGGTTTCCACCGGAGAGCACGGTTAAAGGGGGTCGTACGTGGGTGCTCAGTGCACCGTCGAAGGGATGTCCTTCTGGAAGATTCGTCCTTATTTCCCTGGTTCGTCCATTGCTTCGCGCACGACCTACGATCCTGCGTCTCGCGCGCGTGCAGGATTGGATCCGGGGATGACTCTGGAGACCGATTTCGTCGTATGAGCTTGAGCACTGATAGATCAAACGTCGCGAGCGTTTTCCGCACTATAAAGAATCAAAGATGGAGATTTGCCGCTCTAAAAAGGAGGGTCGGACCGCCGCTATTACCGAGTGCGTTTCACCGCGGATCATTCGTTTGATCCTTGTGAAGTACAATCCGGAAACCGGAGACGAACGTTTGTGTCGATGCAAATTTTTCTGAACGGAATCGGAGTCCATTCACCGTTGACTCTATCATACGACCCGGGAACAGGCCCTGATCTGGATGCAGGATCTGGGTAGGAAGATCTCTGGCACCACCGCTACGGAGCCTTGGCCGTGCGGCCGGCCGATTTATTAAGCTGCCTTGAACCAGGTTGCCTTGTTGCACCTCTCGGAAACCGTCCCCTCGCCGAGCAATTTCACCTGCATCCCGAATTCGATACAAGCCCTTTATCTGTGGGAACAAAACACTTTCCTGGCGAACTGTTTCGGACTTTATTTTTCAAGTTCCGCGGCCGAATTACAAAGGTTGGCGGGAAACACAGCGCGTTCGAAAATCTCGCGAAACAATTGGCCTCCGAATGCAGAGTTTTAATCCATCGGCGATTTTCAATCGCAAACCAATCATTGTGGGACAACAAGCGTACCTGATAGATTCCCCGGACTTCCGACCGGCCGGCCTCAATACGATCTGGTCCTCTGTTTTTGGATCATTATGTCACCCTTGCGCCTCCGGAAACGCGCACACTTGTTGGCGATAACTACTTTGACCGGAATGGGCATGGCTGGACATTTCCGAGTTTGAGAAGGTTTACCTTGCCTGCGGGAATTCACGCCTGATCAGGCGCTGGTGCGTATGGCGTGATCGAATTCTTCGGGACAAAAAGAATTCCTACCTACGTTCAAACCACTATCAAACGTTGATCGAAGTTTGCTTCCCCTCTCGGATGACTTTAGTTTCTTTGGCAGAATTCTTAACCAGTCTTCCGAGAGAACCTAACCCGAGGATCCGACTCGCGTGACTACAAAAAAAATTGACTTGGAACGTTTTGCCGACTGTTGTCAATCGAAATGTTGACCTTGCCTCGACCGAGGTCGTTATCCCGATCAAAAGGGTTATCGGCCCAGAGTTGAAGGTTTCAGCTGATATCTTCAAGGAGGGCCATGATAATCTCCGCTATTCTCAGTGGCGAAGTCACCCATGCATACTGGAACCGGACACCGATGAAGCCGATCGAAAACGACCGGTGGGATGGCGTTTGTCACTTTCATCGAAAACGCCTTCTCCGAGTACAACAGATTTGGCGTGGTAGGATCACTTCAAATCGTGGCAGTTCGCTATTCCAAAAATATGCCGCCGGCAATACGAACCTTCGAACTGAACTCGATGAAGCTTCCCATCCTGGTCCGAGCATGCTGCTGGATCGCGCTCGGGCAAAACAGACCAGAGCTGGTTTAGCCCTCTTTTTCAAGGCAGTTGAAGAATTGCGGACGTTCACTCGTCGGCGGGCACAACTGGCTAAAAATCCCGAACGAACTGACTGGCCTGATGGCAGCTTGCCGGATGTGGATCTCACAGCACCCCGAGCTGCAAAGCCTATCTTCGCGTTAACCGTCGATCGGGTCGGAAGCGCTCTTGCCGCCTGGTACGAAGTTTTTTTCCACCGATCGGCGGAAGGCACCTGACTCAGGAATCGAAGTTCCGCGATTGCCTTGGCGGATTGACGTGCGAAAGCGATGGGCTTCGAACGTGATTTTATTTCCCCTCCCCCATTCATCCGATCGTTTTCACGAAGCCGGAAAGGAAAAATAATTCCCGTTAACCGCCGAACCGGATGATCCCGGGTGTTGCCGTACGGCGGATTGGCAGCAAGTTCGCGGCGGTCACAAAGCGGGTCGAGCCGAACTCGGCCTCTGACGATTTCGATTGGCTGGTGGGCGAGTGCGGGCCAGAGGATGGGAATTGCCCTCTCGATTTTCGCCGATCAACTGCCGCCGGATCATCCCATCCTTTGTGAAAGGAATATCCGGATTGGGTTTTTTTCCAATCGCCCCGACGGAACCATCAGTAACGCTGAAAATCCTCCCAAAAAAATACGAGGACGTCTATCCCCTCAATTTCTACAATCCGATTGGAAGAATCTTTGGAAAGAAATGAAGGGATGTCCTTCTGTTCTGGTCCGCCACGGGGTGTCGCATTTTCCCCCGGTCCAATCCGCATCCCAAAAAACCGAATGCGTTTTTTGGGAATGTACGATCTCTGAGATCCCAGCGGATATCCATATGTCATTTTTCCCTTGCGGACGCTTTCACGCGTTCCAAAGATGATAAAGCGCTGGCGAAAGGAGGGTACACTCAGTCCTAACCCTATTTCATTCATCAACCTTGGGCCAATAAGCAATGGTAACTGACCGAGTAACCTGACCGAGCTTACGCAACGGAGATGAAGTATTTCTTCCGCGGGAATTTCTTCACCACTACGCCGGATATTTGCCGTTCTATTTGCAAACCGGCGGACGGGCCAGCTTTTTTTGATTCGAATCTGTTTCTCGCCGCCACTTTAAGCACGGTTCTACGGCATCTACAGCGGCTTCGAGTTGGGTGTGAAGAATGTCGGAATCCCGGGTAAAGAGAGTATCTGAATTCGAAAAATACCAGTTCACGGACGCGTGATTGAACTCGCCGGGCAACACAAGGATTACATCACCAATCTAAACCGCGATTCGGCTTAATAAATCGCGCGCTGCGCGAGTACGAGAATCCGCCGATTTCACACGGTCCATCACATATCCCGTCGCTCGCAGAAGTCGGAGGTAACAATCGCTTGCCAGTGTAAGTCTCGTCGGCCAAAGTGTGAAACTTAGGCTTTTTACCGCCAGGAAACGCGCACGACGGCCGTGAACGCTCAGGCGCTCAGCTTGATATGCAACGACGGTCGAAATGCAACCGTCGATCCTCTTAGAACAAAAGACCGGCGCAAGAGGCGCAGTGCCCGTGGTTACCAAAAAGATAGAGAAGCGCAAGCCGAACTGTTCATTGATTTTTTGGAACATCACCCGTTTTGGGTATCGCTTTTCCTCTGAAGACTGGAGCCGGGCCGAGCGAAAAAATGCCCGCGCGCATTCCAAATGACATTTAGGAACCCCCGGTAGCGTAAACGGAGAACCCCACTGTGTCAACCAAACCCGCTTTGTTCGCCGATCCCGTCCCTCAGAAGCCTATGACGGCCGTTACGCCGCAATAGTGCCCGTCTTGCCCTTTGCGCACTCCAAACGTTCCCTTCCGCCCCGAGGGAGATTGAAGCTCGCGCCTCGCCCCCTGTAAGCCAGCGCTAACGTAGGATCGGACAAACTGCGCTTTCTAAAAGCCTCTGCCGCCTCTTCGAACTCAAACTATGCAGATGCTTCTCACCTTCGAGAATCGTCCGCCCTGCGCGCCTCGCGCCCAACGTCGAAAAACGTTTTGTTCCAAGCTCTCCCTCCCGTCGTGCGTGCGCGGTCCCCGCGAGCGCCCACCCCCAAGGGCAGCGCACGTCCAACCATCACAACACCAAATGAATTTTCTTTCATCTTCATTCGCAATTTCCTCCGCGTGTGCGCACCCAGGCCGCTCATTCAACCTCGTGCGAAACGCCGCACTTCACCTAGCAGTTTTGCAGTAAAATCCCCTTATCCGTCCATTCCGAGGAGCGGCGGCGACGAGGGGATCCCGCTTTTTTTCTGGCCGTAAATCTAGAGGGATTCCTCGCTTCGCTGGGAATGTACAGCGTTCGGAGCCGTTGCACCATGCTAAGGGCAATTCTCATTGTCGAAGATTACAGCCCGGGTAGCCAAGAAGTCACTCTTCTTTCGAAACCATGCAGGACTGATTAGACTGGCGGAGGAGGGGGGTTTCGAACCCCCGAGACCCTTCGGGCCTAACTGTTTTCAAGCCGCCTGGATTCAACCACTCTCCACCCCTCCGCTTTCGTTTTAACCTTGCACTGCCCTGGCTTCCAGCCCGAAAGGCTGTGCGCTCCCGGGCAAAAGCGCCTCGCGTCCGAATCTCTCACGGCCCGCGCCAACCACGCTTCTCTTCTGGGCAGTGGATTTTAGGGGAACATCCCCGGCGAAAACATCCATTAGCCCGATATCTTAAACTGGTACTTCAGTAGCAGTCTTCAGTGAGAACAGCCTCCCCGTGTGTCCTCGCTAACTTAAAGTTACCTACTGGGATAATTATGAGAAGGACACTTTAAAGTCTGCCGAGGAGAAAAGACATGAGAAATGATTTCTTACCTCACTTAGTCGCGAAGAATCGCAGTAACAATCTTAAGGAGGGTTTCCAATATCCGCGATGCTGGCGGCATAGCACTCTTCTTTGCCTTTCATGGATTCAGCAGGGCCGAGATGATCATAAGCCAACCCGATCACTGACTGGTGGGTTCGTTATCACCACCACGGCCGGTATTTTTCTCGCCAACGATTTGAAGGTGGTGGCAATCCTTTCGGCGTTTTTCCTCAACACAGCGATGTCGACTCGAGCTGCTGCGGGCTACCATAACAGCCAGCGGCGGCCCAATCATGAGAAAGGGGTGGGGCCTACCGGCCTTTCCAAAATTGAGATTGAGGCCCCCTGGAAACACTGAAAGGGGGATTCGTCGGAATCTTGTTTCATCAAAACGTGCACCGTCGCGTGTTAAACAATCTGTGGGGCGGGAAACCACTCTCGGAATTCGAGGTGGCGGGAGAATCGTGGGTGACGGGAAGCCCTTTCCGGAGCCGTGGGCGGCCTGCCGAATTGAGAGGGCTCAGACCATCGTGGGCACCGGCTCGACGATACGAGTTCCGTGACCGAACGGTGGGTCGCGGCCAGACGGCGGTCGGGGGTCGCTGTGATCGACAGCGACCAAAACCCACTTCATCCACAACAATTTTGAGCGGCAATAACGCGTGGGCCTCGTCTCATCACGGCAACTCAACATCATCCGCCACAACACCGTGGTTCAAATGTTAGTATTGGAATCGACGCGTTCGGCTCTGGGAACATTTTTTGACGACAACACCGCGCTCGGCAACTCGATAGATCTGCAGACGGAGACCCGGGTTGCGCGATACATTTTGACCGACACTCCTTTAATTTCGCCTCTCCTAGTAGTTGATTCAGTAGCGGAATCCAGAGACTCGATGTAAGGGCGGGGTGGCGCACCCCTTAACGGCGAAAGGTTTGAGGTTCCCGCATCTGTCGCGGCCGCGCGACAGATGGGGGTTTTTGATTCCTCAGGTTTTTTCGCCGGAGCCCGCGTGATGTAGTTTGGCTTTGTGACTCTGGAGGGCCCGCCAGGGAGAGGGGTCCGAACCTAAAGTGCCAACAGGAGTCCGCAGCGATTTTCCGTGACTTTGCGAAGTGGATCACTCAACCGCCAGCGCGCCCGCTTAGCCGTCTCTGTCGGGTGCCTCTCGATAGATTTCACCAGGTCGATGACCGACTCCGCTTTCTGCCACGGCCACTTGGCAAATTCGCGTTTTGCCTCTGATTTGTCGGCCACCTCATGAAGTCATTGGATTTTCCGGCTTCCCTTCGCGGGCTACGGTGGCGTTTCCGAAAGGACGCCTGCCATCCCTCATGTAATCTTGAGGATGCTTTCCTCGACCACACATCTTGCAAGCTCGCCGCGGGCGCACTGCTTGTTCAAAGAATTTCGGGTCCAGTAATTCTCACGCGACGGATCATTTCCTGCACGTCAGGGCGCTTGCACGACGCGTCGGTGAATTGGTTCAAGTTGCCTTTGCGTTGAGCAGCAAGACGGCCATGCAGTATTCCAGGAAAATTTCCCTTCGAGGCCGCGGACGTTCGACCGTGTCGAAGTAGGCGGGAATCATAGCAACTACGACCCGCTTTCGCCACCACCTCGACCACCGGCCTCGAATGGAATTTTCCATGGAATACTGCATGTCCGTCTTGCTGCTCGAACGCAAAGCAACTTTGAACCAATTCCACCGACGCCGTCGTGCAGCGCCCTGACTTGCAGGAAATGATCCGTCGCGTGAGATTTACGTGGACCCGAATTCGACAAGCGGGCCGCCCGCGGCGAGTTCCCTTGCAAGCTGTGCTGGTCCGAGGAAACATCCTCAAGTTTACATGTGGATGGCCAGGGGTCCTTTCGGAACGCACCGTAGCCCGCGAAAGGGAAGCCCGGAAATCCACTGACCTTCAATGAGGTGGCCCGGACAATTCAGGGCAACGCCGAATTTGCCAAGTGGCCGTTGCGAAAGCGGAGTCGGGTCATCGAACTGTGAAATCTCCTCGAAGCGCACCCGACATGACCGGCTAAGCGCGCGCTGCGGGTTGAGGTGCTCCCCCTCGCAAAGTCACGGGAAAATCGGTCTGCGGACTCCCTGTTGGCACTTTCAGTTCGGACCCTCTCCTGCGGGCCCCTCCAGCGTCACAAGCAACCTACATCACGCGGTCTCCGGCCCGCAACAAACCTAAATCAAAAAACCCATCTGCGCTCGGCTCGACAGATGGTCACCCTCAAAACTTCTCGGCCGTTAAGGGTGCCGCCACCCGCCTAAATCGAGTCTCTGATTCCCGTACTGAATCAACTATAGGAAGGCGAAATGAGGAGTTTTTCGGTCCCAATGTTCGCGCAACCGGTCTCCGTTCTTGCAGACTCATCGAGTTGGCCGACGCTTGTTGGTCGTCCAAAAGGTTCCCCAGAGCCGAACGCGTCGATCCATACTAACATTTGATCACGGGTGTTTGTGGCGGATGATGTTGTATTGCCGGTGATAGAGAGGCCCACATCGTTAGTGCCGCTCAATTGTTGTGATGAAGGGTTTTGGTCCGCTGTCGATCACAGGAAGGGGGAAAAAAAAAAGAAAAAAAAAGGTGGGGGGGGGTTGGAAAGGGGCGACCACCGACGCCGTCCCTGGCCCGTCGACCACGTTGTCCCCCGGAACCGTTATCGTCGACCGTTGCCCACATGGTCTGAGCCCTCCTACAATTCGGCGGCCTTCACCACTGCTCCGCAAGTGCTTCCCGGTCACCACGATGTCTCCCCGCCACCTCGATTCCGATAGTGTTCCGCCCACCACTAGATTGTTTACACCGAACGGTGCACGTTTTGAAACAAGATACTCGACGAATCCCCTGTCAGTGTTCCAGGGCCTTCATCTCAATTTTGGAAATGCCGGAGGCCCCACCCGTTCTGCACTGATTGGCCGCCGTGGCCTTAATGGTATGCCCGCGCATCTCGAGCTCGACATCGCTGTGCATGATGGAAACTCCGAAGTCTGCACACATCTTCTAATCGTTGGCGAAAATCCCGGCCGTGGGTTGTGAGTAACGAACCACAGTCAGTGATCGGTTATGGCCTTATGATCATCATCGACCGTGAATCCCTGAAAGGCAAGAGAAGTGCTAATGCCCCACGCCGCATCGCGGAATGGAAACCCTCCACTTAAATTGTTTCCTGCGATTCTTCTCGGAATAAGTGAGTTTAATATCATTTCTCATGTCCTTTTCTCCTCGGCAACTTTAAAGTGTCCTTTCATAATTATCCCAGTACTTTAAGTTAGCGAGCACACGTGGGAGGGCTTGTCTTCACTGAAGACGGTACTGAAAGTACAGTTAAGATATCGGCTAATGGATTTTTGTTCGCCGGGATTTTTCCCTAAACTCCACTGCCCAGAAGCGTGGGCGCGGCGTAGAGATTCGACGCCGATGCGCTGGCCGGGAGCGGCCAGCCTTTCGGCTTGGAAGGCCAGGGCATTGCCAGTTAACTGAAAGCGGAGGGGTGGGAGAGTGGTGAATCCGGCGGGTCTTGAAAACCTTAGGCCCGAAAGGGTCCTCGGGGGTTCGACATCCCCCCTCCTCCGCCATCTAATCCAGTCCCTGCATGGTTTCGAAAGAGGGCGGTCTTGGCCTACCCGGCTGTATCTACGACAATGAGAATGGCCCTTAGCATGGTGCAAACGCTCCTAACGCTGCCATTCCCAGCGAAGCGAGGAATCCTCTAGATTACGGCATAAAAAGCGTGGACCTCGTCGCCCCTGCTCCTCGGAATGACGGATCATGGGATGTTCTGCAAACTGCTAGGTGAGTGGGTGCGTTCCGCACGCTCGGTTTACTGGACGGCGTGCGCCCACGCGGAGAAAATTGCGATGTAAGATGAAGAAAATTCATTTTGGTGTGATGGTTGGGACGTGCGCTTCCTGGCGGTTTGGGGCTCGCGGGACCGCCCCGCACGTGCGCGGGATCTTTGCACCAACCGTTTTCGACGTTGGGCGCGCGGCTGCTCAGCGGCTTTCTCGAAGGTGAGGAAGCAGCTGCCAATAGCTTTGGAGTCGAAGAGGCGGCAATAGGCCTTTTTAAGAAAAGCGCAGTTTGCCGATCCTACGTTCGCGCTGGCTTACGGCGAGGCGATGAGCTTCATCATCCTCTCTGGGCGGAAGTGAACGTGGGTGCGCAAGGCAAGTACTGGCACTATTGCGCGTCACTGCGTCTTATGCTTCTGAGGGACGGATCTGCGAATCAAGCGGGTTGGTTGAACAGTGGGGTTCTCCGTTACGCTACCGGGTTTCCTAATTTCATTTGGACTGCGCCGCGGGAGTTTCGCTCGGCCCGGCTCCAGTCTTCAGGGGAAAGCGTACCCCAAAACCTGGCTGTGTTCCAAAACTAATGCCCAATTTCGGCTTTTTCGCTCTCTACTCTTTTTTGGGTACACCAACGCGGACTTTTGGCGCCTCTGCGCCGGCTCTTTTTGTTTTTCTCAAAGGATCGACGGTTGCATTTCGGACCGTCGTTGCCAAGATCACTGAGCGCCGTGAGCGTTCACGGCGCGTGCGCGTTTCCTGCGAAACGCCTTCCGTTCACACTTTGGCCGACGACTTCCACTGCATATCGATTGTTACCCTCAGACTTCTGCGCGCGACGTATATGTTGATGGACCCGTTTGAAATCGGAGATTCTCCGTACTCGCGCAACGCGCGATTATACGCCGATCGCTTTTAGCTTTGGTGATGTAATCCTGGATGTTGCCCGGCGGTTCCAATCACTCTCCTTGAACTGTTTTTTCGCGAATTCAAATCCTCCTCTTTACCCGGATTCTCGACTTCTCACACAACTCGAAGCCGCTTAGATGCCGTAGACCGTGCTTAAAGTGGCGGCGAGAACAGATCGAATCAAAAAGCTGGCCGTCCGCCGGTTGCAATAGAACGGCAATATCGGCGTATTGTGACGAAATTCCCCGCGTCAAGAAATACTTCATCTATCTCCGTTGCGTAAGTCGTCAGGTACTCGTCAGTTTCCATTTGCTATGCTCAGCGCCAGGTGCTAAAATAGGGTGTAGGACTGAGTGTACCCTCCTTTCTTCGCCAATCGCTTTGCATCATCTTTGGACGCGGAATAGCTTCGCAAGGAAAATGACATCTTGAATATTCCGCCTGGATCTCAGAGATCGTACATTCCCAAAACGCATTCGGTTTGGTAATGCGATTGTCGACCCGGAAAATGCGAAACCCCGTGGGCGGACCCAGAACAGAATGACATCCCTTCATTTCTTTCCAAAGATCTTTCTTCCAATCGGGAATTGTAGAATTGAGGGGATAGACGTCCCTCGTATTTTTGGGGAGGATTTTCAGCGTACTTGATGGTTCCGTCGGGCGATGTAAAACAATCCTGATGGCTCCTTCCATAAGGATGATCCGCGAGCAGTTTGATCGCGAAATCGGAGCATTTCCAGCCCTCTGGCCCGCACTTCGCCACACCAGCCAATCGAAATCGTCCAGAGTTCCGAGTTCGGGCTCGACCCTTTGTGACCGCCGAACTTGCTGCCATCGCGTACGAACACCGGGATCATCCGTTCGGAGGTAACGAAGATTTTTCCTTTCCGCTTCGTGAAACGATCGGATTAATGGTAGGGAAATAAATCACTGTCGAATCCCTCGCTTTCGCCTCGGTCAATCCGCCAAGCAATCTCGGACTTCGAATCCGAGTTCGGCTTGCCTTCCGGCCGCGCGGGAAAAAATTCGTACCAGGCGGCAAAGAGCGCTTCCGAACGATTCGACGGTACGCGAATATAGGTCTGCAGCTCGTGCTGAGATCCGATCAGGCCAGCTGCCATCAGGCAGTCCAGTTCGGGATTTTAAGATCCATTGTGCGCCGAAGTGAACGTCGCGATTCTTCAACTGCTTGGAACGAGGGCTAACCGCCTTTGTCTTGTTTGCTGCTAGCGCGATCAGCAGCATGCTCGACCAGGATGGAAGCTTCATCAGTTCATGTTTCGAAGGTTCGTATGCCGGCGGAATACTTTTTGGAATATCGCCTGACAACGATTTGAAGTGATCCTCCACGCCTCAATCGTGTACTCGTGCGAAGCGTTTTCGTAGAAGTGACAAACGCCCTCCCACCGGTCGTTTTTCGATCGCTTCATCTGTGTCCGGTTCCAGTCGGCATTGGTTATCTTCGCCACTGAGAATAGGGAGAGTCTGATCATGGCCCTCCTTGAAGATATCAGCTGAACAAAAAACAAATAAAAGAACGATAAAAGAAAAAAAAGAAAAAAACAAAAAAATAAACGCTCCTTTCACCTTTGCGATACCCCTTTTGAGATCGGAATAACGACCTCCTTCTAGTGCAAGGTTCAACATTTTTTTTTTTTTTTTCAGACAACAGTCGGCAACGTTCCAAGTCAATTTTTTTTTGTAGTCACGCGATCGATCCTGGGTTTAGGTCTCTCCGGAAGACTGGTTCATATTCTGCAAAGAAACTAAAGTCCTCCGCGATGTAAGCAACTTCGATCACGTTTTAATAGCTGTTTGAACGTGGCGTAGAGTCCTTGTTTTCCCGCAGAATTCCGATCACGCCCTACGCACCAACGCTGCTACAGGCGTTGAATTCCCGCAGGCAAGGTAAACTTCTCAAACTCCGGATGTCCACCATGCCCCATTCCGGTCAAAGTAAGTATCGCCACAAGTGTGCGCGTTTCCTGAGCGCAAGGTGACTCGGATCCAAACCAAGAGGCCAATCGTATTGAGGCAGGCCGGTCGGAGTCCCTGGAAATCGATCAGGTACCTTGTTCGTCCCAAACAATGATGTTCTGCGATTGAAAATCGCTATGGCGTAAAACTTGTCGAATAGGAGCCAAGTGTTTCGCGAGATGTTCGAACGCGCTGTGTTCCCGCAACCTTTTATTCGGATCGGGGCCGCCGGAACTTTGAAAATAAGTCCGAAACAGTTCGCCAGGGCAGTAGTTTTGTTCCCACAGATAAAGGGATTCCGCGATTCGGGATGCAGGTGAAATTGCTCGGCGAGGACGTTCCGAGCGGTGCAACAGGCAACCGGTCCAAGCAGCTTCAAAGATCGGCAGCCGCACGCCCAAGGCCTCGTACGCGGTGCAGAGATCTTCCTCCTCACCCAGATCCTGCATCCAGATCAGGGCCCTGTTCCGGTCGTGATGAATAGATCAACGGTGCATGACTTTCCGATTCGCGTTCAGAAATTTGCAATCGCCACAAACCGTTCGTTCTCCGTTTCTCCGGAGTGTAACTTCACAGGATCAACCGAATGAGTCGCGGTGAAACGCACTCGGTAATGCGCGTGTCTCGACCCTCCTTTTTCGAGCGGCAAAATCTTCTCCACTTTGGTTCGTTTATGCGGAACACGCCGCGCGTGTGAATCTATCAGTCGCTCAAGGCTCGTCGAAATCGGTCTCCAGAGACATCCCCGATCAATCCTGACGCCTCGACTACGCAGGATCGTAGCGTCGTGCCGCGAGCATGGTAGAACCAGAAATAATAACGAATCTTCCAGAAGGACATCCCTTCCGACGGTGCAGAGCACCCACGTACGACCCCGCCTTTAACCGTGCTCCTCCGTGTGAAACCTCATCCGAAGGAATCGGCCTGGGGCCCCCCCCCCCCCCTTTTTGGCCCCCCCCCCCCGCCCCAGAGTCAGCCACGAGGTAGTCCGGCACCCAACATCGTTCTCTCCGCATGATTCCGTGTGCAGACAGTAGTCTTTCTTGAACCAATATAAACCAC
>Ga0179593_1559033_pt1 | contig 12320 bp, 10 predicted proteins | sample CZODoug2_1_08_16_FD_185931 | JGI IMG/M metagenome (GOLD analysis project Ga0179593, IMG submission 185931) | Vadose zone soil fungal communities from Angelo Coast Range Reserve, California, USA - CZODoug2_1_08_16fungal (PacBio error correction) | ecosystem: Environmental > Terrestrial > Soil >...
TTGAAAATGGCGTCAAAGAAGAGACATTGAGGAACGAGCCTCCGCTCTGTGGTCCAAATCCAACCTGCTGGATTGGGCATTGACCGCCTATCTCAGCGTCAACGATACCCGGGAAAAGGAAAAAACCCGTGTAAAGAGAGCTGGTGCGATTTTGCCGAAGATGGGTATGCAAGGAAACGAGGGAGCAATGCAGCTAAGGGAAAAGGAAAAGAAAACACTCCTTATCGTTGGACAGGTGATAAGGTCGTCGACGGATCTGCATGGTGACTTTGGACTGGTCTGTTTAGGACGCACATAGAATTTTAAGGGGAGAAAGGGAACCCGAGACGCGGGCATTGCCAAGAAAAAGACCACGGGGACTTTATACGGAGGTACGTCCAAAGACTCTTAACAGGAAAATAATCAAGGACTAAACCTGATTGGAGAGAGGCGGGTACCGGGTGAAGGTAAGGAATGAGTCTCCGGCTAACCAAATTATTTCACTAGCAACGGGAAGGGGGTAATCCCCCATAAAAAGAAAAAAACGTTGGGGGGATGAATGCTGCGGTAATAGTTTAAAGAACTGGCAGACGGGGATGTAAGAGAAGGGAGAGTGACAGTGATCAAGTTTTAACCCTCTCGATCGAAGATACAGGTAAATATAGGGGAAGGGAAACACTCCGGATTCCCCCGGACAGAAGTGGGAGGGGGGGGAGACCTAACTAATTTGGTCAGGGAGCGGGAGGAGATGGTTACGGAAACATGGAAAAAAAAGGTAGAGCGCCCTCCAGGGAGTAGATTCGGAAACACAGACTCTTCAGGAGTAAGAACGGATGGAAACTTATCCACGAAACCGCTCCGTAAGTGATATCATCTACCACTTTCAGTTTCTGCATCTCTAAACCCACAGCGACGGAACTGGAATAGGGTGAGAGTTCGAGACCTCGACAGAAGTAAGGAGAAACGAGAAGGTGCATTTGGACGGGCCAAGAAACTATCCATTTTGGGATAAGGGAAAAGGATATTCCGGAGCCGTGGAGAGTCTGTTCTGGTTTTCAGCTTAAGTACAAAAGCACAAGAGGGGCAAAAATCACCCCGAGGCATCTGCCCAAAACTTCCATGCCTTTTAAGCATATTAGAGAAAAATGAGAAAAGTCCTTACCCGGCAGGCTAGTGCGTAAAAGAAATAGAAGAAAGGGGTTATTTCCTCTAAAAAAAGAATCGGGGAAACATGGGTCAGATACGTTGGGGAGAGGGGAAAGGGAGGGGATACAAAAATCAGTGTGTCTAGAAAGAGATTTCCAGGAAGGGCGGAATCAGGGAAAAAGATTATCAAGGCCGAAAAAGATCTGGTTTAAAAAGGGAGGTTTTCGCACCAGAGGGTTCCTGTTAACGGCCGTTTGAAGGGGGGAAAAGCCCGGGAGCTCTCTAATTTCCAGTATCGTACGGAACATCCTTGACAAGTGGGAAAACTCCCTTTTGGACTCAGGGGAGAGCTCACAGGTAATAGAAACCGCACAAATATATTGATCTAGGTCTTCAAATGGGTAAAGGAAGAGCCCACATCAGCCGGAGGGCAACTCTTCACGCCAGAGAGTTTCATTATGAACACTTAGAGCTTTCTGCAGGCCACATGGAGGAAAGTGTGGCCCTGGGTAGAGACGAATGAAGCGGTTCGGTGGGGCATAATCGGGATCAAAAAACTTGTTTAGGGGCGAGGCGGGAATATGAAAAATCAATGTGGAAGAGGAACTTGGGAAAAAGAATCAGGAATTTTTAGGATAGGGGGGGAACCGAAACATGAACTTACTCTGAGAGACAAACTGAGGTAAAGAGAGATAGGGAAAAAGGGTTGGGAGGTGGGAAAACAATCAGCCACAAATATAATGGGTGCTTTATAAACCAACCTGGGAGCGCTGATTTCCAAGGAAACGTGGACTATTAAAGGCAAAACAGGAAACCTCCACCCGGGGAAAACCTGGGGAAACCTTAACGAGATCACCCCCAGGACGCCTGGTGGAAGCATAGGGAGGGGTCGCCCTAATAGGAGCTAACACAAAGGCAAATCGGGACGTTTCCCGCAATAGAAATCACGAAGTTACATCGTCCAATGTTCTTTGAAGGACCTGACTATAAATCCTTATTTTCTCCACCTCCAGGGGACGGGTATTGAGAATAGCTTTACAAAAAGGGTGGAAGGGACAATTGTCAAGATTGGGTCTAATAAGTTTTCTTGGAATCGGGATGCACTGAGCTATTTACGAACTGCAGCAAGGAAGGATCCTAACAGGGGGAAAGAGGACCAGACTTTAAAAGAAACCATCCGATATCCCTTTTGTATCCCTTTAGGAAGGGGAAGAGGTGCCGGTAAAAGGGGAACACCTAGGGACCAATGATGGAGGTTTCTGGGGGGTAAGTCATCTCGTATTCAACGGATAGTACTGGAATGAGAAAAAGTAGGGGTTCTGGCGAGACGAAGAAAATGAGATATTGCTCGTAAGAAAGGGGGGCATTAAAGAAAGAACTTTTTGCTCAAAAAAGAAGGTCATATACTTCTTGGGGGGAGAAGAGGGGGGGGTGTAGGAACGGATTGCCCGGCAGTTTGATTGGGGTAAGTCTTGGGGTTCCAAAACGCCAGACACTTATAGAAGACGGCCGGGGATCGAGGGAATCGTTAGGTCCTGGGTTGGTAAAAATCGGGATCGGTCTTGCTACAGAATGAATGAACTTTGGGGGGAGAAATTTGGCGAGCAAACCCACAGGCCAATTCCGCCTCTAGTGTTTTTTTGGCGAGAACGCGCTGTAGAGGAGATCGGGAAAAAAAAAGTGGAAGTGGATAAAATGGAATCTCCTGAAAACGATTGGCGGGCCAACCTAAAAAGGAAGTATGGAGCCTGCTCTGTGGTGGGGAGAGGGTTTAGGATCTCCTAGGATACGCGTCTAGAAAAGGAAGTTTGCGTCAGACATTATTTCTGGCGTAAAGTGGGGAATATACCAGAGCGGGAAGTAGCCTAGGGGGAAGAGATAAATTATGTAAAATGAGAAACAGGGGGGGGTCTCGGACGCGGGGGGAACATCCCAATACGCCAAAAGCTTTATGTGCAAGCTTAAAAGCCATCTACAGGAAGCATTATCTTATTTTGGGGTGCTGAAAAGGTCATATGAAAGAGGACGCTGGAGAGCCGCCCCAAGCTAATTCGGTTCCTTCAAGGACAATAGTTAACATAAACAACTCACTCTTGCTAATACGGGGTGTTCTGGGACGATGTCAGGTCTAGGGAGACTGAAAACTAATGAAAGCAGGGGAGGTGCGGGGACAATCTTAGAAAAGAGCGAATTTGTAGGGTAAGGCTTGTTCAAAAGGTCTATTTGGAAATACCTACGGGGTCACCAGAAACTTGCAAAAGGAAAGTATCGACGCCGACACTATCACAGGTAGGAAGTGGGTTTTAGCTCCGAAGTAAGAAGAGACGCCGAGATGATTGCTAAAGACTTCGTAGAAAGGAGGCATTATTTAATTTACCCCTGGGGGGGCTTAACTTGGGAGGGGGAAAAAATGAGAGTGGAATGGAGCTGTGCAGTAACCGTGGACGTGGCAGTGAAAGCTCCTAGAAAGCTCTGGATCGATGGTCTCTACTCTCCGGATCTTCGACTCGGGCAGCTGCTGAAGGGGAGGTGATCCATGGATTCGGGCACTACCTCACATTATCTGTTGGGTCGTTTAGTGCGAGGGGGGGGCTCCGCTTACGCTGAGCCGGCCGGAATAGTACTGGGGAGGAATGAATACTAGATGCGCAAGGGAAAAAAAAGCAGCCATCTCTAGAAAAAGGCTAAAAGTCAATGGCGTCATGGACCCGTGCTAAGAGGGGTCTTACACTAGTGGGGGGAAAGATGACTTGGGCAAGCACCGCTTAGAGGGAGGAAGAAAATTGGGGGAAAGCAGGGAAAAAACAACTGGCGGGAAACCCAGAATAGGTTGCTAGAGATTAGAATTGAAGTACAGATTGTAGGGAGGTTAAAAAAAAGGTCTTAATTCCTGGGTCCAGAGATGACGGCTGTTGTCAAAGTTGAGGGGAAACGCTGGGACCAGGCCCAAAAGGGGGGTCCTAGAGGGAAAAAGAAATAAGGGCAGGAAACCCGAAAAAAAGTCAACTTCTGAAGGCGAGCCCGGACCTCTGACGCCAGGGATGGGAAAAACAGGGCTGCGGGGGCGCAACGTAACCTTAAAAAGGGGGAGTGCGCTCGTCAGTAAAAACAGGGGGGGGGGGCGAAAGGAAAGGTGTCCAATATCTGTGCAGCAGTAACATCTCCACAAAAAGAGGAAAGAAGGAGCTTGTTCGAGAACTATATTTGAGGCATCGGAAAGGACGTGGAAAGAAGAAATACTGCTTGGGTTCCTTCCCGTTGTCAAGGCCAGGGAAAACAAGCAAAGGTCGGCAGGGGTCCCGGTTAAATCCCGCATTAGGGGTAATTTTGCGATACCCCTTAAGCCCGTGGGAGCTCGACCTTTGGGGGGGAGGAATACACGAACTCTTCAAAGGCGATCTTCGGGGAAAAAAAAGCATTCAATAAATTTGCTTAGATAAAAAACAGAACGGTTTGTATACAAAAAGGGGAAAAGAAAAGACTTCTAGAACATATCAATTTACGCTCGCGCTGAGAAGGCCCACATACGGGGCCATGAACCGAGAGACCAGTTTGCAAAGGCAGTAGAGGGCAAATAAAATGGATGACGCCGTCCTCCGTAGGCACCTGAGAACTTGGAAACGGTTAGAAAATTGACTGGCCAGGGCGGGAGGAATTTGGGAAGCGTGATGATAAAGCAATTTACAACATGCAGTTCTGGGGGGATTACTTGAAGGGTCTCACGTTACGGACCTTAATCCGCCTCCCAAGGAGAAATAAAAGAGAATTGCGGGGAGGATGCCAAAAAGGCGCGATCCCTCGGACAAGAAAGAGGGGAGGGGGGTCGAATTGCTGAGATGACGGGGGCTTTCGGAGAGGGCGGGAATCAGCGGATTCGGGAGAAAGTAAGTTACATGCACCTTCCACAAAGGCAGGGGGGGCGATTCCATCCGAGCTCAGAGTGGCCGAAAGGACCCAGAAAAACGTAATCAGGCTCTCGTGGGAGAATATTGTGCGCAATCTATAAAAAGAAGTAGTAGCAGCAACGAGACGGGACTCTAACAAACCGAAGTAAGACATGTTATAGGGGCGGCCCAATCGGGCGGCTCGGCCGCGAAGGTGGAGGGGGGTCAGGGGGTAGAAACACAAACAGAAAAGGACTCTCAAAGGACACAGCGCCCCAGGCAAAGGAGAGCATAGGGGGGGGAACATACAACCTGCTGGGAGTATCTTAAGTCATGCGTGCAAATACCGGGGACCTGCAAGAGTGACGCGGGGACGGGGGAGAGGGGGGGGTAGAAGCTGGATCCAGAAAGAAGGGCTAACAAAAGTAGGAAGGAGGAAGGTAGTTGGATTAACCACAAAAGAAAAGAATATGACAACCTGGGAAGAGGGGGGCATTTTAAAGCCGGGGATTGAAAAAGGAAATGTGCAGGGGGTGGCTAGGGTGAGGGAGATGAACTGAAGATTGGGTAAATCGCGGGAGCAATCTGGAGAATGTAGAAGTCAAGGAAGGTGGGTTACCATCGCCAAGGACACCCAAGGAAAAACATTCGGTTCGAGAAAGAGGGGAGGGCATAAGAATCTGGACGACGAGCCCCACGGGTAAAGGGCCCCAGAGAAGCTAAAAAGGGGCATAGGTGACCGCAAGATCGTCAGAGAACACCGATAATGACTTGAAGGGGGAAGAACTGGCACGGAAAAAGAACGTAATAAAGTATCAGTCTACCGCCCTGAAATTAGTCGCTACATTCCACACATGAGGGGAAAAGCCAGAGAAAGGGGGGGGGTGAAGAGAAGGCCTGAAGATCCGGGAAAGTAAATCTGAAGTCATTCATGAGGACAACAACAGCCCAGCTGGGATAACATAAATAGGCAGATACAGTCAGAGGAAGGGGCCTAATTTTAGATGGGGGGACCCTGTCGGGTTGTGAAGAAAAGAGTACAATAAAACACAAGCAATAAACGAATCAAAAACAAACGATGGGGGGGAATCGCTTACTAGAAAAAGCCAAAGGAGGAAATTGATTCGGAAAATGGTACGCTTTTACGAAGAAACGACGTTGACGGATAAAGAGAGGGTGAGGTCGTCTAGGAACAATAGGGGAGACACTTAAGAGCCGCATGTTGTTGACGTTCGACAAAAAGAATAAATGAAATTTGAAAGCAATATCGAGGATGTCGAGGGGAAAGGAAAAAAACTGTAAGCCCGATCAAGTCCGCAAAGGGTTGAACAGGGACAGGGAGGTAGGGGGAACTTTAGTGTGGGACGTCGTTGGCCGCCAGGTTCCTCGAGAAAAGAAGTGATCTGCATAGAAAGCAGGCAGTACAACGGGGGAAAATTCCTGGGGGGGGAAATGGACTGGAAGCTCGGTGATTAAAAAAGCCTTAAACAGGTAGTAGTAGAAACCTCCCTCAGTCAATTTACTCAGGGGTCGTCCGACAATCTAAATTTCCCACAGACTTGGGCGGGCGGGGGAGTGGCGTGCGGGGACGCCACCGATTAGGGCGGGGGGCTTTGGGGAGGGGGAAAAGTGCGGACAAAAGGGGGGATGCATTTTTTGGTCCTTGGTGGAAGCGGACGAAGAGCTAAGAAGGAATCGGCGTAAGCAATGGGGGTGCGTTCCGAGGTTTGTGCACGGTAAAGGTCATCATACTCATTTCAAAGGGGAAGCGAAAAGCCAAAGGGTATGACAGAGGAGGGGTCACCGCAAAAGACGAATGGAAGACCAACGTAGTAGGAAGGAAGAAAAGATACCCGGCCTTTTGGGAAAGGTCGAAAAGGGGGCAGAAAGAGAAGATAGGGTTGGCTTACAGGTTTCGTAGAGAAGGGCATAAGCGCTGCTAGGGAGGACAAAGACAAAAGGAATCAACCGGGATACTTAGCCAAACTGACCCTACGGTGTAGTACCAAGGACCCCAAGGAAGTTTGGGGGGAAAAAAGCTTTTCAGGTTGAGCTAAAGACAATACCAAGTTTCAGGGTGCCCCGCCGGGCACATTAGGTTTAAATCGCCAAGGCTTCTAAGAATGGGAGTACAGAGGCCTGCGATGTAAAGAACCATGTTTTACGGATAGAACATATGCGGGTTGGACCCTGGAAAATTTCAATTTGTACTTACGTGCAGTCCTTGCATAGAGTTGGAAAACTGAGAGCTAGGAGGAGGGGCAGGGGGACTCATCCTAACCAGTGTTAACAGGAAAGTTAGGACCTTTTGAAACCCAAAAAAGGGGAGACGTCCTTTGATCGGAGGGTCTTGCCGTAACGTGTTCCCTCTATAATCGGGTCGAACCAAATGAGGGAGGGGGGGGGGTCAGTAACGTAAGTACAAGCTCGAGTCAACTGGGTCCAGGGGAAATAGTCCGATTGGGTCTTCTATACTAAACTTACCGTAACAGTGGGTGGAGCCTTAAACGAGAGGGGGACTGTAATTTGGCGCGAAAAGGGAAGGCTTCATTTGGGGCGGGGGGGGAGAAAGGTGTTAAAGTTTCATGGTTAATGCTTGTTGGGGGGAGGAAGTCTGTATTAAAAAAAAAAGAAGCAACCGGTACATTAGGGACGCTCGGGGGAGACAGGGGCTCGGGTTAATGGGAATGGTAGGGGGAAAATGTAAAATGAGGTTATTTGGAAACTTTGCAAGGTAGCCTAGCAAGGATGAAAAGTTTCCGCTTTGGGGGAGGCATGGAAAGACCTGGTCATTCTTTGCAAGAGTCCGAGCGTGGAATGGAAAGGAAAAGCATGCAAAATGCCTTGACATTGAGAGAATAATCTCGGGGGGTTACACCGAACTAACTACGCCCTTTCTTAGATCTTTTTGGAGGGGGAAGGGATAGGGCCGAAAGCAAGTAAAACAAGCGATCAAAGTAGGTTCGTTGGGAAACCTCTAACTATGGGGACGGCAGGAGAGGGGGAATTATAAAGTATCCTATGGACCGTACTGATGACAGCCGAGAAGGCATGTAGATATGAATGTTCTGCAAAGCCAGAGCCGAGATTCCCTTTCAACGGGAGTACAAAAAGGAGATCATACATTACGGACTTATCTACATGGTAGTTATTGGGGACGATTCCCAAGGACCGGAGGGGGAAATTACTTTGGGAGGATCCCCAAAAAGACGGGAGCTGCTGACGGCGAAAAGTGCTTTAACAAAACACATTTACGAGAGGAGAAGACGGACACCCTGTCTACTGTTCACTATTTACAGGCACTCTGGGGGGGGAGTCCGGAACAAAAGGGGGTATGGGAGGAGGGGCAAACTCGGACGAGCGCCGGAAGGGGGAAGTTAAAAGAGGGTGCCGAACAACCCCGATGGAAGTAATGGCCCAAGGCCGGACGAATATGAAGAATCCAGGGACCGATAAGGTGTGCAGCCGAAAGGCCGGAAAACTAAACGCCGGTGGTTATGCTATTCTAAACTGTGGAGAACTATCTTAGGTACCCCGTGGACCTGTACGGTGTCCGATGGATTCTTGGGGATCTCTGAGTTCAGATCAAAAGAACCTTAATTGTTGACTTGCATTGGAAACGACTCGAAAGGGGGGTATATGCATAGACTCTTCAGGAAAGCTTCTCTCGGGAAACCTTCATCTCATGAAATCTTTGAATCGAAATATGCACGTTAGGGGAAAAAAGTAGTGATATGGGAGGGGGTCAGAACGGGGGGTCATGTTTTTTATGTGTAGTTCTGAGAAGAATTGTTAGAAGGCTGAAACTTCTCTCCGAGTTTCAAGAAAAATAAATCCCGTACTGTGAAACAGGTAGTTACGATAGTCCAATTAAACAATAGAACTGTCCATCTCATGAGAACTCGGCTAAATGGCTCGGGAACGGGGTTTACTAAACGTGAGACAGAAGGAACTGGAGTAAACCGTTGGGGAAAAGGCCCGACAGTTGATCGAGATTTGGAGAGGGGGGGGTTGTGGCGCGGAAAGCCGGAAGATCCTGAATGAGAAAGATTTTTCGATGGTCTCTGCTTTACAGAAAGACCGAGATGTATCAGCAGTCACTGTCTTTGAAGGGCACCCACTCGGGGGTCAAACCCGCGATGAGTGAGGTAGTCAAAAAAGAGGTGAGGACCGCCGTGAAACCAAAAAGGTCCGAGAGGGAAAAACCCTCCGACGGGGGAAATCAAACGCTCAGAAAAAAAAGGGCTGGGGAAAACCATACGACCTGGGGTGTAGAGTGGAAAGCGCGGCCCGGGGAAACATTTCTCGGGGTGAGAACTGGACCGCATTCCTTTTTAACAATAGAGGAAAAGCTTACAAGTCCAGATAAAAGAAACGAGGGGGTAAAATAGAATGGGGGGGTTTTTGTCAGAGAAAAGATGGCCTTGCAATCGGCGTAAAAGGTTTGGAGAGAGCATACTGGCTGGTTTGGGGATGGCGTCGGATGGAAAGAAAAGGGCGGGGACGGGACGAGAAAGTCTACAGTTGATTGTTCTAAACAGCGGATTCACTGGGGGGAAGATCAGGACGTTGGCGGAGGGGGATGTCGGCCAAAGTCTGGGATGGCCCAGAATCTGAGGTGTAAACGAGGGTTCTAATAATACAATTTCTTAAACCGAAAAGAATCATTCGGTTGAAGCCTGGAGAATCTCCAAACTCTTGTGACAGCAGAGCTTTGTCGCCGGCGGAAGGGACCCCCACATGGGAAGAAACTGGACCTCGGGTAAACTGTTGAGGGGGGGGGACATCATTTGCAGGTTCCACTCCATGCTGGAGGAACCCGGGGTCAAACCGACAGAGCCTTTTATAAATTTCAAATCATGGGAGCTGGCCAAGGCTATTTGTTTTGTTGCCATCTCGGAAGAGGAAAAATCATCGAACACAGGGAGATGGGGGGGAAAAAAAGACGTTCAGTCTCCTGGGAGCTTATGAAAACCAAAGTAGCTCGAAAGGAAAGCCGGCAAAAATAGAATGTCGTTCAATCCTTCTAAAGAGTCAGGAGGCAGACCGAGAGCGCAGGGTTCTAAGGGTTCAATTACTGCTTCGCCTCATCTCCTTTAAATCCTCGGTTCCTCTCCGATAGCGTAAGACCCGGCCAAAAGTCAGGTGTTGGTGTGAAAAAAAAAAAAACTAAACCAGCGCGGGTAGTTGAGGGAACCAAGATTTCATACAACCCTAAAAAGGGAAAAAAAATCGGCCGTAGCGAAGTTGGCGCATCCTGCAAAAACGGATAACCGGTAAAAATCAGGCTACGCTAACCTCACCTGGCGGTATCCTGTGGAAAGCGGTCTTACAACTCGGGGCGCTCGGCAACTGTTACCATATTTCACCTCAGGGGGGGGGATTAGTCACTCTTTTGCCCTCAAACGGACCCAATGACGAGTAGGGGCCAGGCCCTCCACCCCCTTCATTTCTGTAAATGGGGTATGAGAGTGCCCTAGAAAAGTGGAAAGAACCCGAAACAAAAGAGAGGCCCGAGTGGCGGTCCCTGAAGCCATTTGATCAGCGCGCCGCGGAAAAGAAGTGTGGGGGCTACAAATAATGAGTCCGAAATTTGTAATCCCAACATCACCCAGATAATAGGTTAAATTGTGGGGTAACGTAAATGGTAAAAGCTTGTGGGCTCTGGGCGTGGCTCAGTCGGAAATGACCTGACTGGGGCCGGGGCGCAATAGAGGGTAACCGAGGGTATATGGTTGGCGCGAAAAGAAAACCGCTCAGGAGACACGGAAAAAAAAGAATTTGGAGGTGCGAAGACGATTTTAATCAGGAGTAGGACTAAGGCAAAGAAGTCAACATTGCCTCACCCAGAGGAAGGGGAGGGGGAATTGACCTATCGTTAGGTGACAAGAAAAGCTTGGGACAGCCATAAGCATGTTCCGAGCCTTCAAGGCATGATCGATAAACGATATAACGAAAGGCGGACCAAAAGTTCTTCATCGCTACAGCACACGCGGCGGCTTGTCCATGGGGCGGGGGCTAACGAGGTGAAAATTCCCCTTGCAAAATATCTGAAGGGGCATGGAAAATGTCGGCAAAACATGCCTACACAATCTTGGGATCCATAAATCGGGAAGAGGCGGGCCCCCGCCGATAAGACTCGGCTTGCGGTTTTGGGGACCAAGAAGTGAAAATTCCAGAGGCAGAGAAATCCACACGCGATTTTAACCCGCACACAACCTGACGTTGAAAAAGAAGCTCGAAGATAAGGGTTTTGGAATGGAGACTCGGGACGGGCCGATAACAATCGCACCGGGGTGGGATGAAGTTCGTCTCAGAACAGCGGGCACTCTTGGGACGTTTGAAGCGACTAGGGACGTGGAAGGAAGAAAAATCCACTCTGGGTAGCTCCCGATAGGAACGGGTGAACGCGGGGAAAAATACCTTGAAGTGCCCTTCGAAAACCGCAGGAATCGGATAACCAAAATTCAGAATTGAGGGGAGGGAACAATGGTTTCGGGTGGGGGACGAAGTCAGTCAATCTCATCGCCTGTCAGAACGGGATAGAAGGGGGAGTGGGGCAAGGAAACAAGCTCGCTAAGACTCATAAACAGGGAGGAGGACCCGCCTCAGAAAAGGAAGTGAAAAAAACCTGTCGTCAAGCAAGCGTGGGACTTCAAACCAAGAAAGGGGGGGGGGGGGGGGGGATTCTGGGGGGGGGGGGGGGGGGGGGGGGGGGGGGGTGGGGGGGGGGGGGGGGGGGGGGGGGGGGGGGGGGGGGGGGGGGGGGGGGTTGGGGGGGGGGTTTGGGTGAGGGTTTCTTGTCTGTGCCTCCCAGTAGTGGAGGGTATGAAATCACTCATATGCATAGATGCCGGCAACGGGGACAGTGACTTTATCAGTGACTAATTCCGGGACGGCGGCGTTCAAAGGGGGATTCGGTGCCGACTTTTGAACGGGATACATCATCTATGGGGAGCGGGAATTGAAGAGGAAAAGACAAGCTGGGGGGAGGAAAGCTAATGGGATAATGGTTCACCTCACAACAGTAGAAACAGATCAGATCAACAAAAACAAGGGAAGGGAATGTATGTGAAAAAAAAGGGGCAGAGGTGAACCCATACCGGAAAATGATCATTTAGTTAGAGGGTAGTCCGTCTAAAGTGGTCAAAATCCGATACCTATGACGGCAAAAGAAGAAAAAAGAAACCTTGACCAAGATGCACGCGCGGGAAAAACCATATGACCGACCGAGAGTTCGAGCCCCAAAGAAAGAGGCCTCAGAAGGGGGGAAGACAGGTATCTAAATACCCTCCGATAGAATTTTTAAAG
>Ga0179593_1680392_pt1 | contig 12320 bp, 20 predicted proteins | sample CZODoug2_1_08_16_FD_185931 | JGI IMG/M metagenome (GOLD analysis project Ga0179593, IMG submission 185931) | Vadose zone soil fungal communities from Angelo Coast Range Reserve, California, USA - CZODoug2_1_08_16fungal (PacBio error correction) | ecosystem: Environmental > Terrestrial > Soil >...
TAATGCCCCCCTGCACAGTGGGAAAAGCTCAAAGTGAAGCGGGGGGGGTCAATTTAAGATAAGCTGAAAGCAGGGTGTCAGTATAAAACTTTTCGGGGATCGGCTAAACCCCAAAAAAAGGAGCGGGCTTACGGGGCCGCGGGTCAGGGGGTCTGCCCGAAAGGATTTTGATTAAGAGGGGGGGTGCGCCAGAAGGAGGGTAAGGGGGGAAACGTCCGAAATCCTACAATTTCTGAGGGGGGTCGACATGGGGGTCAAGGTGGAAGCAGGAAGGATTTCAGCGGGATGAACGCCGGGGCTAAGGACAATCGGGAAACCGAACGGTGCCCTTCACCAAAAGGCAAACCTCACACATCCGACCGGAAAAAAAAAGGTTCAAGTCTTCCCTCCAGGCATGATCAATGTAAAGTACCAAGAAATGGGGTTCCCACGAGGGGGGGTAGGAAGGGTTAAAAAACAAGTTCCATTCAAGTAAGAAGCAGGAAGTCCGTCCCCTTCCCAAAGGCGACGAGGGGGGGAAAAGCCGGTCTGAATATGGGTAGAACCAGGGGAGGGGCCGGGGGGAGGAATTTCGGCCCCTCCGGGGAAAAGTGATCATCTCGCCGCAGAAAAGGGAAAAAAAAAAAGCCTAAGAAGGACAATGAAACACCCAAAAGGTTCTAAGGAGAGGAAAAGCAAAAAGAATCGTGCATGGAAAGATTAAGCGCCCGGGAGGGGGAGACAAGCAATCAGGAGAAAGATACTGCCACCCTGTAAAGAAAACGGAAAATCCGGAAGGAAGGGTTGGCGCCAATGGGACCGGGAGGGGGGGAAAAAAGTGCGAGAAAAGATCTTTTGGGGTAAAAAGACTCCAGGGGAGGGGGGGTCTGGACTATGGCAAAAAAAGGGAACTATCACGAAGACGCAGCAAAAAACGGGGGGCCTTGAGAAGACATAAGGAGACAACGAGCACTGAAAAAAAGGTCGGGGGAAAAAAGAAAAACCCCTTGTGAGGAGGAGGGCCTTCCACATCAAGGGACTTTGGGGGGGGAATCAGAGGGGGGAGGACTTTCTATCTGAGTACCGGCTCAACGGTTTGAACGAAAAGAAAAAAGAGGGCAATCGTCGCACGCAGGAAGAAGGAAAATGGGGACGCTGGGGGGAGGAGGGGAAAAGAACGCAAATCGTCCAAGCTTTATTTAAGGGGAAAGAGGGGAAGGGAAGCGCAGAACAAACACAACAAGTAGGAGGGGATGAAAAGGACGCACGGGGGAAAAAAATCACTTTAACCAACAGGAAAAGAGGGAAAAAAAGAATTTTTTAGGGCCACAAGCAAATATAAAACGGCCCTGCCAAGGGGCGATGAAGATGGCCGTCGGCTTGGAAAGGGAGGACCGTGATCGCTCATATCGAACGGGGAAAAAAGGGAAGGAAAAAAAGGGCATGCGGTCGGGGAAGGAAAAAACTGTGAATCAGGGAAAGCACCGGGAGTTAAATTGCAGAAAGGCGAAAAGAAAGGAGACGGTAATGTAGGGGAGAAGGAAAAGGCCGGGTACCTTGTAAAGAGACTTTCGGTTGGGGAAGGGGAGAATGGAGTCCTCATCGAATGGTTTGGGGAAAAATAAATCGAGTAGCATATCAGGCGTTTGGACAATCGGGAAAAATGCTCAAAATAAATTTAGGAAAAAGGATGCGGCGTAAACTGGTACCGTGGAAAAGTCTCGCATGGAAAGAAAGGAGTGGAAAAGCTCCTTCATATGAAGGGGGCCCGTACAAAAACCCCGAAAGGGTCAACGCCCATCATCTCCATCGAAGGTTGAGAAAGAATGGCTGGCAGTAGGTTGATTCTGAGAAAAAGGGAGGCCTAGATATCATAAAAGGGGGGAGGAGCCGGGTCCCGGCATGACAAAAAAAAAACCGGCAAGAAAATCATCCGAAAAAGGAAAAGATGGCCTTACAGCACGCAAAACAATCTCTATAGGGAAGGAAAATGAAAAGGATGAAAAATTTGATTCCCACAATTCCGGGAAAAAACCTCACTAGGTACGCGTGTGAAAAAGAGTGTCCGCCGAAACCGGTTTCGGAGGGGGGATCTCCAGAAAAGGGGAAACACGGCGGGTGGGGGGTCCGATGACGCAAGGGCCGGTCCACAGGCCATTCAAACGCTCAAGAGAAAGGGGGTTCTCAACAGGAGGTCCCCAAGCCGTTCATGTGGAACAAGGCATGGAGCAGGTTGCCAAAAAAACAAGGGGTAGAAAAGGCCCGTCGCACGTAGATTCACGCCTGGGGGGGGAAGGTGCGAAAAAAGGGAACCTACCCGAGGCCGACCACTGACCCCCCTAGTCGAGCACTTGTTTTCTGAGGGAACGAGTCAAAGGATAACAGACGCCAAAGGAATTTCCCAGCAAGAAAAACTGGCAAGGGGAAAAAAAAAAATTTCGAAGAACTACAAGGCTTCCAGGGGAACCGGAAAAAGGCCGCCTTAAAAAAGGAAAAAAAGAGGCGCAGGGGGGAAAGTAGCTCTAAAGGGAGGGGGTGACAGGTTGTCTAAACCAAAAGTCCGCAAGGAAATTGCGGATTGGGGAAATGAACACGTGGTTGGGAAAAAGGTCCCAAGAAAATTGCCGACCCACTGGGGGGTCCCAAAGGGTGCAAATTACTGTCGCACCCCGATACGGCGGCCCACACAATTTGGGGGGGGCAAGAGATGGTACATGACATCGAGGGTGGGGCCGTAACAATCAAGGGGAACGTCTAATGCGCCCTGAGGCGGAGCACTCGCTCCGCCAAAAAAGAAGAAGGGTACAAGTGGCGCCCCCTGTCGCCCCGATGCCTTGTAAAAGGGAAAGGCTGTGGGGGGGGGGGAGGGGCTCGTAAAGGCGTTGTACCGGGGGGGCGAGAAAACAAAAAAAAAAAAAAAAAAAGTCCTTCCAGGATCAGTGTCGGTCTCTCAAGGTACGTCAAAAGTCCGCTTTGCAAGCCCCGGGTATAACGGTGAAAAGAAGGAAACGAGATGTTTGAACGGCGAGCAAAAGGGAAATCGGCAGGCGCCACGGACGCCCCCATGTCGGGTGGATAGATAAGCGTGTTGATCCGTGCAAAAATAAGAGAGAGGACGTACACATTGAACAAGAAAGGAGGAATCAAAGCCGATTCCGCCAAAGGCGAGAAACAATCAAGTCCATGGAAAGGTTGTTAGCGAAATAGGGGGGTGGAAAAACTCAGAGAAAAGGGGCCCGACGAGAGCAAGTCGGGTCCTCAGTAGTGAGGTTAACAAGGGAAAAGACAAAAAAGGTCACAAGAAAGAGAGAAAAAATATAAGACAAACAAAAGATTTGGAAAAGTTCGGCGGAAAAAACAATAAAAAAAATGGCCTAAAAAAAAGGCGTACCTTTTAAGTTGCCAAATTATCCGGGATTAAAAAGGACTGTGAGGTCCACTGCCACAAAAAGGGAGAAAGTGTCAAATGTCTAAAAAATTCAAAAAGAGGATATCACCGGAAGCAGGCGGACCTGGACGTTTGCGGGGGGGGGGGGAATTTCATTGGAGGGGAACGGGGAGTTGTGAAAAGGAAATAGACCGATCAAAAAGCGGGCCGAAAAAGCCGAAAGCCTGCCTTGGTCCCTGAAATCGCACGATCAATGAAGGAAATCGTTGCCAAAAATGGGACCGAGCGTCGCCAAAAAGCGAGGTGCAAGAATTGCGAACTGCCTGCACAAGGGGTCGACGAGCCGTCGTGGTCTCCATAGGGGGGTAAAAAAAACCCTGGTCGCGGGGGGTAGCGCGGCCGAAAAAGAGTATGGCACGAGTGGGGAGTAGCATTTTGAGGAAAATTTTGACGGAGCCACAGAGGGGAAGGGACACTTGCCCTCAACGTCCTGTCCTTAGGAAGGGCCAGGGGCCACGAACCGGCCAAGGTGCTCGGCTTTCGTGAAGCGAGACGTGCGATCAAAGAGGAAGCGGCTGGAAGGGGCAAAGACTGGGCAAATGACCAACACGAGGGGGCCCAGGTCCAGGGTTGACCAGAAATGGCGAGGCCGGGTGTGACGAGGAAAGGGTCGCCTCCCCCCAAACGTATCGTGGGGTAAAAAAAAGAAATTGCAGATCAAAATGAGGCGTGCTTGAAGAAAGGGGGAAAAAATCTGTTCCCCAGACGTCGAGGAAAGTCATTGGAAAGATGATTGCCCTGCCGAAAAAGCGCCCCCAGCCTGCAGGGGGACCCTATTTTGAAAACGAGCGAACCAAACCAGGGGGTCCCGCCGAACATCCGAAAGAAGATCATGGAAAAGGGTGAGCCCAAACAAAAACGGACCTGAAATGTTAAACACCCTTGAAAAGGGGTTGTTACCGCGCAAACGCGCCGCAAAAAAAAAATCTTGATAGTCGCGGTTTCCATGAGAGGGGTCAAGAGCGTGCGGAGGGCCGAGACAAAACTGAGGAGATCATCGGAAAAACCGGAGGAAGGAGGGAAAATCTCAAAAACGCAATCAGGGAAAAATATCGACCCTAATCAAAAACAGCCGAGACGCGCTGGGCGGGGGGGGTTTGCTGGGGGATTGAAAAATGTCAGGGGAAGAAACATTTCAAGCAAGCCGCACCTGTGACCACACCCAGGCAAAGAGGAGTGCAGACCGGGTTTTCGGTCATCTTTGAAAAAAAAAAGTTGGCCCCTTGCTCCGGGAGGGGGGTGAAGGGAGCGGCTCGATCGGAAAGGGGGGGCTCCTCCACTATATATCTGAGGGTCGGGGGAAAAGCCTTGGGTTAAGGCAGATGCCAAAAGGAGAAATATCTCGGGGGGCGCACCGAGACCCAAAGCGGCAAGGGACCTCCCGTTCAAAAAAGGTGAGGCAAGCAACGGGCACCATCGGCAGGGGGACACAAGGGCCGAAGGGGTTTGCGGTCAGGGGGAAAAAGTCTGGCAAGGAAGAAGGAAATTCCGAATGAGGGGGGGGAGGGCACGCTCTATCGGGGGGGTCCTAAATCCGGAAATTGCGAAGTGGACGTGGGGGAATGTATTGAAGAGAATTATATCCTCAAGGGGGGTAAAAGGCTAAGGGGGGGGCTCACCGTCACGTAAAAAGGGCTCCGCCGAGGGAATCCTCTGTGGGGCGCCTGCGGGAAATGCCGCTAAAAAACAGCTGGGGGAACGACCACTAACAACATTCGACACGGGTTCGAAGGGTTCCCTCTGAAAAAATCGTCCCAGAAAAAAAAGGGGGGGGGAGTCGGAAACGCGTGCAATTGGGGGGAGGGCACGTACACAATCAGACGGCCGAGGGGGGGAAAAAAAAAAAGGCTCGTCGTCGCAGCCGGCGAGTTCATGCGCGGCGGACAAGACAATATCGTCCCAGCAAAGCATTTAGACGCGTCGGATCGATAAAAACGGGTCCTGGGAGGCAGTCACAGGATATTTCCAAGGGAAAGGAGGGACGCAAGCCCAGAATCCCCGGAGAAAAAGGTACGGGAAAAAAGACAACACTGTTGAAAGACCAGTATTCGCAGGAACCCGTACACCGGACAAAAAAAAAAAAAAAAAGAAAAAAAAGCGCTGGGGGAGAGAAAATATGCGCGAGGGTGCCGAGCGGTGGGCGAACGATACGGAGGTTACACGAGACCGTCTGGCAAGGAAGAGGGAAGTGCACATCAAGAACCAAACGGGAGGGAAAAGTGCGCTCAAAATTGGGGGCAGGCGGAATCAAAAAAGAGCGCCATCATGTGCACAATTTGGGGTTCGGACGAGCTGGCCGTATCAAAAAGAGAACCATGGGGGGGGGGGGGGCAGGGAGAAGAACCAAGGGGGGAAAGGCCGCAGTGCTGCGCAAAGCCCGCAACCAAAAGGGGTGCCAAAACAGACGACACAATGGAAAGGGGAAGAAGGCCCGCAAACTGGCCCTGAAACGGGAAAAAAGGCGTCCAGAAAGGGACACGCTACGAGAACGCCAAAAAAATAAAGAAAAAGAAAAAAAAAGAAAAAAAGAAGCGAGCCATCAGAACCGCAGGGAAGAACAACGGCAATCCTAAGGGGAGGACCAGAGCGAACGAATAAGGTTGCGCGAACAATGATCTCCGTATCAAAAAGAAAAACACACATTGTCCGTGTGACAGGGTTCAACCGGAAAAGCTGTTAGGAATACAGAAAATTCTGTTGCGCACCCGGGGGGGGAAATCTGGGAAAAACCGGGTGTGTGGGTACTAAACAAATGGTCTCACTCGAAGGGAAAGGAAACCGCAACCATTTCAAGGGAGAAAGGCCGACATTGCAAGGGGGGGGCCTGGCTGGCCGCAAACGCCAGGGAAGCTCCGGAAAGGCGCCTAGGAAAACTTCTGTCGGAGGGGGGACCGGGAAGAGCCTAGGCCCTGCCACGTGGAGGGAGAAAATTCAAATTGCCGCTGGGGGAAAGTTATGGGGGGCGGAGGTTATTCGGATGCTGCTACAGGCTGCAACAAAAAAAAGTCTTCAGGGAAAAAGTTCGGTCCCTGCAAGGGGGAGGGCCCGAACAAGGAGGCGTATCCTAGAGGAAAAGAACGGCTGCGATGTAAAGGTCGGTAAAAATCTGGCACAAGGGGAGCAGTGCTACATGAAAAAAGAAAGGGGGGGAAAGCATGAACCCGCGGAATGCGTGGGGGGGAAGAAGGGTTTTATTTCTGACAACAATTCCTTCGACGTACCCGGACGGCAAAAATACCGAGGAAATGACCGCGCGGGCTCTGCCGAACTTATCAAGTGAAGACCAAATTTTGTGGAAAAAAAAAAATCCGAAAAGGAGTCGCTTTAGGAAGGGGGGGCATCCAAGGAAGACCGCAAGGGTAGGGAAAAAAAAAGGGCCTTCCATACCTCTCTGGCAAGGGACTGATTAAAAGGTCCAAGGCACTGATGGTGATTTAGCTGGGGGAAAGGTTGATGCGTCTATTGGGAACCTATGAGAAGAGGGACCCGCTCACAAAGAAGCACTTCCGTGCACGGTCCCATGAAAAAGGCCGGCCAATTGCGAAAGCAAAAAGCGGGAAAAAGTGCGGTCGAGGAAAAAAAAGGACATCCAGGGTGCGCATCCTCAAAAAGAGGGGGACACCCCTTTTGCACAAGTTCCCCACGCTGGGGGGGGGTTGAAAGGTTGGGAGGGAGGAGACGGAATGAGGAGTAGGTGAGGACAGGGGGATGTGGGGGAAAAAGATGCTAGGGAAATGTGGAGGGGGAGCCCCTCAAAGAAAGAAAGGTAGTTGGGGACCAGTGACCCGATCGGGGGGAAAAAAAAGGTCCGATCAAAGATCTCGGGGGGGTTCTATCCCGTGAATGGTAAGGAAATAGGGCCGCCCCGGCAAGGGGAGCCGAAACCGGAAAGCCGGGGAGGCTACAGTTGACAGACAGAAAAGTAAAGAGGCCACTGATGGAACAATTGTGTGCCAGGGAACGGGCCAGTGGGGCAAAAAGGGCCTTTTTTTTCAGAAAAAAGGGGAAAAAGGATGCCAAGGTTGAAGGCGTTCGAATCGGAGCGAAAGGAAGGAAAGAAACAAGCCGACGTTGCGCCAAAAGCGCGTCAGGGAAGCGAATTTTTACGCTGGGGTATCCGCCGCGCAAATCGGCAAGGGGGGGGGGGGGTGAAAGGGGGGGTGTACGAGGAAAGCGCGCGACGGGAAATGATCTCAGGAGAAAAGAAAAAACAAAACACAAACGGGGGAGAAAATATATAGGGTCGGCGAGAAAAGAGGTCTTTCCAGGAAAAAAAAACGCCACTATAACGAAAGGCTCGCCAAAAAAAAAAAAACCACATCGCCATAAGAAAAGAAGACCAAGAATGGGGGGGGGGGGAACGATTCGACGATGACGAAAGGGGGCAACTGTCTGGCTTTACCGTGGAAAACAGGAGCGCTGTCAGATCTACAACCGAGAAAAAATGAGCAGAAAAAAGACCTTGGACAAGGGGGAAAAAAAAACCGAAGCCCCAACCAGTTTCGGGAGGAAAAAGCGTCCGATGAGTCCGGTGAAGGGGAAGGAAAAGGCCGGCCGGGGTGGGAGACGGCAAAATAGTTCCCGTAGGAAAAAGAAAAAGCACGGATTCGAAAAGGAAGAAAAGGAGAAAAGAAAAAAATAGAAACCTGTTACAGGAAAGTCGGTTGAGGGCGCACAACCCCCCAAAACTGGACTTCCGGATGGAATCGGGCAAGATGGATAGGGATGCGCAATAAGGGAAAAAAAAAAATCGGGGAAATAAATTCTCCCCGGAAACGGCTGCAACAAAAAGTCAGAGTCTCTTGGGGTGGCCTGGTCAGGGGGTAAATTCCTGCAAAAGGGGAAGCAGGGCAACGAAGAGATCATAAATTAACATAGCTTTGGGGGGGGTGGGGTGGGTTTTGAAAGGGAAAGCAGAAATTCACACCTGCAAAGGTAATAAAAAGGAAACATATCCGGACCTACCGGCACAAAAAAGGAACGCAAGGGGGAGAGGTAGGCCCACTGTCGCAGTCAATGTGAAGGACAAAAGCGTTTTCACACAGGATAAAAGAGAAAACCAAAAGGGGGGGGGGGCCTTACCGAAAAGGTGCGGCTGCGGCAAGAGGGGGAAATTGTTGAGGAAATGAAGGAGGGAAAGGGAACGGGTGCCAAGACCCTGTGTCAGCCAGAACCCTCTCCAAAACTCCGAAACTTGGGGAACACGGAAAACCCAATAGCCCCAAAAAAAAAAAGGGAAAAGGGTACCGCCGCACATGCATATTTCCGAAAAGGTCACATAAAACCAGGAAACAATCAAAAGCCGTAACGGGGTTCGGGCAAGAGAGGGCCTCACCTCCAAAAGGGGGTCAGTTCCCAGACCCAACTCTTCCTGAAGAAACGGGGATCCGAAAAGAAGAGCGGATGTGTTTTCATCACGGTAGACTAAGGACGCCAGAAAGAAAAAATCTCTCTGAAAATAACGTACCACGGAAAGGGAGAGGGTCTCTCCTCCCCAAAAACCCAAGGACATTAAGGCGGCCGTCACCTTAAGGGCGGAATTCTATGCCTCAAGGGGGGGGTTTACTTATCTGAAAAAGTCAGGGTGCCGGCTTATAAACCAGAGAAGCAACATACCAAGTGGGGTCCGTTATTTACAATGAAACAAAAGTGGGGGGGTGCTTGTCCCGGAAAAGAGGTTCGAGAAACCACTTCCCCAGACCATGAATTTCGCACCCGAGAAAAAAAAAAAAAAGAGGACAAAAGGCCGACGATCTGGTACGAAGAAGAAGCCTAACGCTTGTGGGGGACAACCGAAACTACCAAAGAAAAGGAGCCGGGGGGGAGGGAATTCGTAGCCTCCGAGGGGGGGATTGGCACGAGGGGGCATCGGGAAAAGAGGGGGGTTCATTCCCGCAGGGTCGAAAAGTCTGAATTGTCGACCAGGGGGGGAGTCCCTCTAAATGTGCGGGAAAGGAGGAACGGATTCGGGGAAACTGCCAGTGTTGGTAAAAGAGGAAAGGAAAAAAGGACTGACCTCGCACCGGTAAGGGCCTTCCCATAAGAAGAGATTTGGGGGGTCCGCCCCGAAGGAGTCTTCAAATCAAAACACGCCAGAGGAAAACCCCTTTCTTTTGAGAAAAACGGCGTGTGATCGGCAAGGAAAAAAGGGAGGGGGACGAAACTCACATTGACGAGACGAAAGGGGGCTTATCCGGCGAGGTCCCATCACAAGAACAATCCTGAGAAGGGAAAAAGGATGAAAGGCCCGTTGTGAGAAAGGAAAAAAGGTGACTGCGTAAAAAAAAAACCTTGGGGGCAGACGCCGACAAAATCATGTAAGGGTGCGCACACCGGCGTAATAGGGGGAAAGGGCCTCCCCAACTGCAATCGAGACGGAGAGCAATATCGCGAGAAAACAACGAGCGCGATTGGGAAGTGTAAGGGAACGGGGCAGGTCAAGAAAGGAAGGGAAATGCCCATAAACGCAGAACCGTGACCACGAGGGAAGGTATTATCCTTTAGGAAAAGAGCCAGGGACGGTACCAAGCTCTGGAAATAGTAAGCAATTTCGACCAGTTGGAGAAAAAACAACGAATCGCATACCACGAAGAAGAGAAAATTCTTCCGGAAAAAAGGGGAGGGAAAAAAGGGATGTCGAAGGGTGGAAAAAGTAAAGAAATCATCCCAGAAGAAGTCCGGGAGAACCGACGAAGAAGGTCCCCCTCGTAACTCGGGGAATCAATGAGGGTTCGGGGGGGAAAAGAACACATAAAGACCGCGGGGGCCGCGAAAAGTGATCCTAGTTTAGAAGAGAAAGGAAGGGCCGGACTGTCCGGGTGGGAAAAAGCCATAGGCATAAGAGGAGAAGGGTGAGCGGAACGCACACAGGGAGGTCTGGTCTGAGCATTTCAAGAAAAAATTGACGGCGTCGGGCTCGGACCTGTCCTTAAAGCGGGATTGACGGTGTCGGCAAACGGCACCAAAGGAAAACAGGGGGGGGGGCAATTTTTCGGCTTCCGGCCAAAGGAGTGGGAAATCAAAAAAGGACCTCCAAAAGGGGGGAGGAATTGGTACCTCAAACAAAAGCGGGCCGCTTGTTTAAGCCAGAAAAGGGAAGGAGGGAAGGGAGAAAACTAACGTACAGTTTAAGAAAAAGAAAAAAGGATCTTTTGGGGGACGGAAGAAAAATATTCCTTTGGCGGCAAGAAAGGGAAAAAAACGGGGAGAGACGTCGATAGGATCGATGTGGGGGCAGCAGGGGATGTGTGATGGGTTCCGAGAGGGAGAGCCCCGTCGACAAACCAAAAAAAACACAAGGGGGGGAAACGATCGCAAGCACAAAAGAGCCACGGAAAGTTCGTCTTGCAAGGAGATCGACGGGGGCAAACAAAAACAGGAGACCGGCCGGTCCCCCCTTTTCCCCATTCCAGGTTGTAAGCGCATCTAAAAAAAAGGCCCCAAAAACTGCGCCTTCAGGAGGTTTGAGAGGTGTGTCGATCTTGGGGGCATGAGGGGGGGAAATGAGATAAAAAAAATAATGCAAAAACAAACAACGCGGGAAAAAGAGAGAGAAGATGGGCTTCTCGGTCAAATCAAAAAAAAATCGCATATCTAAAGGAAGGGGAAAAAAAGGAAGAACAATCTGGGCCGGGGGGGGCAGATCTCGACAAATGGGGAAAGGGGGTGGGGGAAAGGCCGTCGCAACTGTGAAGTCTATTCTCCGGAAGGGAGGCGAAACGGGGGCCTGCGATTCAGTGGGGGGGGCAAAATCGGGAACTGGAGGGCCGGAGGTCGATCGAAGAAAAAACCTGCCGCGCCCCAAAGGGGAGAAAGATTAGACACCACTTCCGGGGACCTCGTGGTTGTAAAGGGGGGCATCTCCCGCAAAAAAGAAAGAGAAAAGAGGCATGTGAACCCCACTAATGTCCGGGGGCGACCTGGCCGTTCGGAAAAAAGAGAGTCCAGAGGGCATGGCACAAGGAAAAGGGGGGAGGTCATTGTTTGCAAAAATGAAGAACGGGAAGGCAGAAAATTTTGCCAGGAAAAGGGCGGGGGTCGTGACGTAAAGAAAGAGGGGGGACAGGGGGACAGAAAGGAGATCCCACGAAAGGATGGGCTCGGGGGGGGATCCACGAAAATGGAAGGAAACTCCGCGGCAATCGCAAAGAGGAAGAACGGGGCATCAGCGACAAGACTTTATGGGAACAGGGAAAAAAACACTACCGGAAAGAAAGGAAAAGTTTGGAGGAGTTCGAAAAAAGCAAAGACCGTTTGATCGCCGGAAAAAAGGGGGTAAACGCGAGACGCCCCCTGGATAGAAAAAAAGAGTTTCGAGGGACACGGGGAAAAGGCCCTCCGGGGAGCAAGGGAGCGGATGATTCAGGGGAAAAGCCAGCCACAGGCAAAGGGGAAAAAATCCGTCAGAAAGGACGCAGTCCGAAAGTTTTGATAAGAGCGGTGAACGGGGGGGGGAAAAAAACAAGGGCCCGACTATTCCGGAACAGGAGGACTCAGCCCGGGGGGAAAAATGAAAGAAAAAAAGGAAGTTGAGGCATCAGGTATGGTGACGGCCGGCCGCCCGGAAAAAAAAAAAAAAACCAGAGGTGCGCGGGTAGAGAAGGAAAAAATGCAGCCTCGGCTGGGAAAGAAATGAAGGGTGGGGGGAAGACGATCCGCCGGCAGGTACCCAAAAAACCTTCGGCGTCGGCAAAAAAGCAGTCAACCCATCTTCCGAAAAAAAGAATGGAATATGAGAAACTGGTGGGGGAAAAGGCCTGGCGAGAAAACACAGCGGCTAGAGGAGGGGGGTGGGGGTCAACGAGCTGATTTAGTAGTTTTTGCAAAGAAAACGCCAGAAAGCGTCAGAGACCCACGACATGGGGAAAGGGGGGGGAGCGGGTCCGCCCTCCTC
>Ga0179593_1702996_pt1 | contig 12320 bp, 17 predicted proteins | sample CZODoug2_1_08_16_FD_185931 | JGI IMG/M metagenome (GOLD analysis project Ga0179593, IMG submission 185931) | Vadose zone soil fungal communities from Angelo Coast Range Reserve, California, USA - CZODoug2_1_08_16fungal (PacBio error correction) | ecosystem: Environmental > Terrestrial > Soil >...
GACATGGAGAGAAGACCTGCTCGGAGAGAAAGGTGGGGCCTTTTGATGCGGCGTTCTTTTTTCAAGAATGCGACTATTAAGAAGATCAGGAGCGAAGAGGTGTGTAACTCCTTTCTGCTAGGAGAAACGGCACTGGGAGAGGGATTGGGGAAAAAAGGAAGCGGTTCATTTTGAGCTGAAGCAAGTCCCGGAGGGGGAACTGTCAACAAGGAAATTCAATAAAGCCTGACATCGAGTTCTTTCGGTGACGCGAAATAAGGTCTAAAATGGGGTGAGAGAAGGAAAAAAAGAACATTCCGGGGAAGCACACGTTCTCTCCTGTCCATTCTGCCTTACGGTTAATTAAGGGTAGAAGGGAGCCGCCAGGATGTCAGTAAGGAAAGGGAGGCATATAATGCTACAACTTAAGGGAGAAAAGCTTACTCTACCTCATTACCATTGTACGCGGGCGAAATTGCGAACAAAGAAGTCCCATAGAAGGGGGCCCTAAGTCAGGGCTTGAATCCCCGCTTCATGCGAGGGGAAAGGAAAGTCAGAAACTAGAAATGGTTGGACGAAATTGCCCGTGTCAAACCTTCCCGAGCTGAAACAAAAACCCAAGCCCTGCCCTAAAGGGAAGAGAACATTGGGGAAAGAGCTGAGGACCGGGAGGGGTAGGCGTGAGAAAAAAGGCTCCCTTAGTTTAGGGGTACAGGTTTCAAGGGGAAAACAACCTGCAGCCGGGGAGGGACCCAGAAAGAAACCTCCCCTGGGCTCGCCTGCGACGGGCTGAAGGTTGTCATCTTGTTTAAGAAAAACTCCCAAAGCTGGAGACATGGGGCGGCATGATGGCGGAGGGCGACGTTTTCTGGGGAAAGACAAAAAATTACTTCGAGCGGGGCGGGAGAGGGCAGGAAATCTTTTTTTGGGAGAGAAAGTCTCGCCTGGAGGAGATATAACGCAATCGCGTCGGGTCGGTTTGGCAAGTTGGGGGAAAAAAATTCAACCTAACTTGGGGGACAACGGCAGCATAGGGTAAAGTGGTATAAGCAAACTAAATCGGGAATGGATATATCGCACAAACTAGGGGGGGAGTAAAATATTGGAGATAAGAGGAATGAGTTCGAAAGTTAAATTCATTCGAGATGGGGAGTTGGCGGCCGGGGGGAAAATACAAAAAATTCAAAGGAAAAAGGGGACGAGATGCGTTTATCGCGCTCAAAGCGGAGGGAAAGATTTCACCAAAAAAGGGGGGGATCTAACGTCGTCGGACAGTAAAAAAGGTGTGGGAGTGACCTCATAAAAGGCCAGGAACAAAGAGACATTCAAGAAACACGCATCATGGTATCTGGAAGGGTCAACAAAAATAAAAAAACCAAAGAAAGGGGGCGAAGAGCCACCTGGCTCGAAGGGGGTAGTTTGAAAGGGAAGCAGCATGAGAAGGTCCTCCCTAGAGGGCATGAAATAAAATCTGGAGCGACAAAAAGAAACGATACTTCCTCAATTAGAGGATTGGGGTGGCAGGGAAGACGCTCAAGGAAGGCGTCTCTTTGGGGTCTAAGGTCAAGCCGGGAAAGAGGGTACATTCAATATGGCAGGGCGTACCTTCTCTGGGGGGGGGAACGGTTTAACTCAATAGGGAATCAGAGGATTCAAGATGCAGGGTAGTTCAACCGCTTCAGGGGGGAGGCATGGTCTCACCTGAAAAGGAAACTAGTTAGCATGCGGAAGAGACTACCTTGGCGGTAATTACGTTGGGGGACGGGAGACAGGAGCCGGCAGCTCATCCCTGGCATAAAAAGAGGGGAAAGACTGGAGGGCAGGGGGCTTCATGCTAAGAGAGGAATTACAGATTACAAAAAATGGGGCAAGAGGAAAAAACTCGCTCCCGTTCGCGGAAGAACTGGCATTACGCTCAATGTAGGATAGGTACAAGGGAGGAAAACAGCAAAAGGAAATTCCCGCGATGGAAAGGGCGGGATGGGGCGATTCTGCAAAGGGGAAAAATTAATTCGCTCCTCTCAAACCAATGGGGAACGAGGGTGGGAGGTATTCCATCAGAACGGGGAGCCGAAGAGAATATAACCACGACGGAGAAGAAAGGCGGAGAAAAAGTTAGTAAAAAGAGAAAGAAAACACTAGGGTCTTATGAAAAGGGAGGGAATATGCATGTAGCCAGCTCGTAGGGGAAAACATCCCGCTCTTCCCCGAAATCAGCCCAAATTCGAATCAAGAGCATAGAAAAGGGGAAGCCGGCCCAGGTGCAGCGCCGTGGAAAGAGACCGTAGGAGGAACGGAAGGGAAGGGGGAAGATTCTTTTCTAAACCTTGAGCTCCAGCGGCTGGGACTTCGTATTTGGCTGGTGTTGAAAGAAGAGAAAAAAACCGCCCGGTAAGTGACGGAGAAGGGTGTATAAGGTCGGCTTGAGAGGGTTCAATTCTTAGCTGGACCGGAATCGGAATCCTCCAACTTGTCGCATGCCCCCTAGGATGAAAGGGAAGAGGGAGACCTGTACCGGAACGAAAAGTAAAAAGTTGTAGAGCAGGAAGACTGAGACACAAAGGAAAGGAAAAAATTAGGATCCCTTCCCGCAATTGAACAAGGTCCTTCGAATCCCCGGATGCGTCCGATATCCACTTTCACAAAACCAGAGAAAAGCCACCTTCTTTGGAGCAATGGGGAGAAGCACCTTTTGCACGAAGTGACAAAAAGGGGATCAAAATTTGGGGGGGGAAAGGCACAGTACTCCAGGGTGAATCCAGTTTTGTTCTCGTTCGGTTCTAAGAAGAAGAAATGAACGAAGGGCCCAGAAAACAGTTTGAGTTTGAGGTATTGGGGGAGGCAAAAAGGCCAGGTGCTAGGGGGGGGGAAAAGGATGCCCCTATGTTCGGGAAATGGAATACTTATACCGTCGCGGACAAGAAAAGAATGGAGGCATTCAAAGGGAAGGGCACCGGGGAGTGTCAAAAAGAGGGGAGATGATTTTTTTATCTCTTCACATGCAGAGAGACAGGCCTCCCCAAACTTTTAGGACAGCAAAAGAAGAGAGAAAGGGGAAAGGGAAAAAAAGTTCCCCTCGGCAAGGACAACGAGCACCGCAAGTGAAGTAGGAACTTCAACAAGGGAGAAAGAGAACTTCTTGATGCGTGGCTCGCCGGTTATGAATGAACGCGAATATGGGTCCTCCAGGGTTCTCGGGGGGGGTAAAAAAGAAAAAAGGGGAGAAATAAAGCCGGGAAATAGAAGGGTGCTACGCCGTCGCTCGCTCTGGAGGAACACGAGAGAAGAGGGTCAAAGTCAGGATAATTGAAACAAGGAAGAAAACTCCAACCACAACAAAACGGGGAGAAGAAGGATATGGAGGGGGGAGACTATCGGAAAGGACAGGAGGAAGGGGGAAAAAATCGTCTAAAGGCATAGCGAGACCTTTCTAGTCCCCGAGTATTCCGGAGATCCACAGGGAACAAGAAACGAATAAAGGGTTGGGCTTTAATTTCCGTGAGGGCAAAAAACAGGGAGGGATCTCAGAGGCCGGTGATATTGAGGAAGGGGAAAGGATGAAGATACAAAAAACGGGGAATACTCGCGTGCAAAAATGGTCCATGGGGACCGTAAAGAACCTGACAAGAAGAGAAATGTCCGCTCTAAAGACTAACAAAGGCGGAGAAAAGATGGCGAGGCTGGAGCGCTGAGGAGGAATACAGAATTTGTCGGACAGGGGCATCAAGGGGATTTCAAGGACAATGCAACTGCATATCTTCGGAACGGTTAACGGGGGGAGAAAAATTTATTTTGGAAGGGGCAGCTAGGGGAACCTAGATGAAAAAGAGAAGGGACCGGATACAGGAGTAATACCGGAAAGAAAGCAAACGAAGAAGGGGACGAATTTTTTGATGCGGTGACGAAAGCTACGCGACAAACGGGGATGAAATATTCTACTTAAAAGTAAATCCGAGTGGTTTTCTTGTACTTCGGTGCAGGGAGTGGTGCTGCAAAGAAGGAAAAAGGGTGGCGGGGGGGGGGGGAGTGAAAGTGGGAAGTTCCGCGGGAAAATGCATCAGTTGATTCAAAGGGGTGTAAAAGGGGGGGGGCGTAGGGGTGCCCTCCGGCGTTCGGGTAGGGGAATGTGCCTTCTGGAACCGAAAAAGGAAAGGATTCAAGGCTGAGATCATAACTATCTATCGGGGGAATCGGAGGATTCGCTTTATTTTGGGGGATGAAGAAGAAGAAAACAAAGCAGAAATTCTGTCACAATCCGAAGCAAAGACTGAAAGAAAGGGGTAGGTCGATTGCCACCCTCAGCACTAATGCGAGAGCGGAGCGCATTTTTGTTCCAAAAGGAAAAAAAAGACTGGAGGGAGCTAAGCAAGAGGGCGGTTCTGCTGGGCCCTAAATCAAGGGAAGGATTAAAAAGTAGGAAGGTGCACCGCGGCTATTGAACTTCAAGATGAGCTTGATGGCGAGGGGTTGAGACTTTCGTCCACGGGTACAAGGTTCAATAAAAAAATATCGGGTATAGAAGCGAATATACCGGAGGAAACTGTTCTTTAAAGGCTATGGGGTTAAAGAAATGCGCCGATTGAGATCTGACGGATAAGGGGGGGGTTTGAACTCTGGCCAAAAAAAAGAAAAAGGGGGAGGGAAAAAGGGAGAATTAATTAATAACAAAAGGAAAGCTTGTTACAGGTTTGATCGTAAAAAGAAGGAGAGTATCGGGGCAGAAAATTATTCCTACGTAAAGCCGGGAGCGACTTAGGGGAGAAGAGTAGGAGTGCATATGAGAAAGAGAAAGGAAAATATCAGGAAGAAGGGGGAGTGCCTTACCGGGATATACGACCGCATGGAAATTTTTTTGGGGGGGGGGAAGGGAAAAAAAAGCAGGGGGTTATGAGCACAGGGTCCGGAAAATAATTGAAAATCGGGGGGGGGATCCAGGGAGGGGTCTCGGAGGCCGCTCTTTTGGTCTCCAACTTTCATTAAACAAAGGGGATTCGAAAAAGAAGGGGAATCATGACAGACAAAAGGAGTGCGTCTAAGAGAAAATTCCTGCAATGCTACGGTTGCCATACGGGCAAGTCGTTTCGAAGAGGGGGAACGAGTAGGATGGTTGGGAAATAAAAAAAAGAGAATTTTTTGGAAAAAGGGGGCCAAGATGCATGACCTTCCCTCCTTCCACGCGGGAAATAAAATACCCCAACTCACTCCTAAAAGGGAGAAGGTAAGGCAACAGTAGCAGCGGATTGAAATTAGTGGTTGGAGGGAGGAAGGGAGAGGGGAGAAGGGGGGTAGGTCGCATCCGGGCGTCCATCCACGTCGTGAAGGTTATCAGAAGACCAAAACGCCGGACTGGATAGAGGGGCAGAAAAAGATTGTGGAAAAAAAAAGGGGAACCATGGCGCTCCCAAATGGACTGGCGTGGCGGCTGATGGGCTGTTTCTTTGTAAAGGGGTCAGGAAGGGAAAGGAGGAGGGAAGGGACCGGGGGAAGGGGGGAAAGGGTGGAAGGAAGGTGGAACTCTCGCATGTAAGGCAATAACGATCGACTTTTTTATGGGGGGGAGGATTTGAAAACGGCATCGGAGCATCTGAGCAAAGCGAGGTTTTGTGAGAAAGGAAAATAGAAGGCGGGATGCCAGTAATCTCTCACTACGGAAAAAAAAACAACACGGAGAAAAGAGAAGTAAGCATCCCAATAATTTAAGGGGAAAGACCGAAGGAGGGCTGATCGGGGGGGGTTCGTCCGTATGCGGGAATCTCCATTCCCTGAAAACGAAGGTCTGGGGAATCACAAAGAGACAGGAGGAAGAAAGAGTGGGATCTGCAGGGGGGAGCTGGAAAGCGGGTCGCCTAAGGGGGAGAACCTCAGAACCGTCTGTGGGGTGTTTGGGGGGAGGTGGGGAAATTGGGGGGACGGGGGGGGGCTATTGTGGGTCCTGGGGGGATGGTTTTTTTTCAGTTTTTTTTTTGTAAAGGTTACACCTGGGGGGGGTACCACCCTTTAGGTGATTGTGAATGGGGAATCGGAGGTTCACAGCCAGGAAAAGCCAAAACCGGTAGAGGACCTCGTTAAAACGCAACGAACACTCCAGCCAGTTTCTCCGCGCAAACAGACATCGGTGGGGGGGGGGGAGGAGTCCGCATTGGACGTGATGACCAAGAATGGGACTAGAGAAAAATCCGATCTAAAAACTAAACGAAACGCACAATCACAGATCTGCCTGGAAGGGTTCCATATTCCATTCTCTCATAGGGGGGAGGGGGGGATGGGGGGGTCTTGAATCAGCGCCGTAAGAGAAGTCTTAATGCATAGGACCGCCAAACCTGAGGGGGGGGGGTATCCATTGGAGGAAAACTCTAATACTCGATGGCCAACCATTTACAATCTTCAGGGGGGGGGGTTAGGGCCAAAGGCGAAGTGGAAGGAATGTCGAACCTATTAAAAAAAAAAAAGAGGACTGTGTCATGTCGACCGAGGCGAGGTCAAGCCTTGGCGGGAATGAGGTGTTTCTCAGCTTCTGCAAGAAACAAAGAAGGGGATATCTTGTCCTGTGCGGCATCCTTAGGAGCAGATAAAGAAAGAGGGAAAAAAAAATTCAAGAGGGGTGAGGCTAATCCCGGTCCTGCCTGGACCTGCTGGGCAAGTACGAATGTCTTTCTCTTTCAACATGGGGAAAAAAGGGGCGCAGACACGATGAGACCGTCAATCCCGAGAAGGTAAGGCAAAAAGAGGGCGTGGGAAGAGGGAGAGGAGTCTGCCGATCGCACCAACTTTGCGCTCCGCAGCAAAAAAGGTAACCCTCTTGAATTGGAAGGTAGGGGAAGAAGTGTGAGAACAGGGAGGACGAACGAAAGAAAAAGGATCTTATCCGAGCATTTGCACTGGGTAAAAAAAGAGGAACCGAACATACCACTCGGTCGGAATACGACCGGTATCGCCTATATCAATTCCAACGAGGGTTGGGGGAAAAGAAAGACGTCAGCACGAAATCATCGGATTTTAAAATCCAAGGAAGATGGAGGGCCGAGGAACCCAGCTAGAGGGGGGGGGGGGAAAAGAATAAGGGTCGGCCCACTCCTGGGCTGTGAGAGACAAGAGCTCCTAAAACAAGGGACTCACTACCTCGGGGCAGAGTGTCTTAGGTCCAAAAGGAGAACCCTTCTGGACGCTCGGGGGGGGGGAAAGCTCCGAGAGATGCGGGCGCGGATGATTGAAAAAAAAAATCATCGGAATAAAGAAAAGAATCTTGCCTCTGAAGATTCAAACGGCCTGCAAAGGGAAATTAGAATTTGAAAGGCGGGCCAGGCCAACTGAAGGAAAAAAAAGAAGCGGTAAAAAAAGGACGCCTTCCCGCAATGTGAAAAATGTCCTTCGAATCCGACCGTATGCAGTTCCCTCTTAATAAGGGAAAAAAAAAAGAAATCCCGCCATGATTCGGGGGACCAACCGGAGAAACGACCAGCTGAAACTCGATAGAAGGGGGGGGGGGGGAAAGACACGGACGTGAATTCCACTTTTGGCCGCGAGTTCGGTTGAGAAGAGGAAAACTTCCTACATGAAACGAAAAAAGGGGATTCGGGTGAAAACGGTATTTGCTTGATTCCCTTGGCGTTCACGAAGAGAAAAAGAGTGTTAGGGGGATAGGGTATACCGGAAGGAAAACGTATCTGTTTAGTGCGCCCGGTCCGGATAACGTGGCCGTTAACCATTGGAAAGGGGAGGAGTCATCATAGCTCCGCCAGACTAAGAAATCTTGCTGAGACGGTGCTCAAGGAAGGGGTTTCAGGGTAAGGCCTTCCGCATTGGACCAAGACGGGAAGTATTACCCAGGGGTAAGAAAATTCCCACGGCGGCCATACACCGGCCTTCAGGGGTAGTGCTCGAAATTTTGGAGGGAAATTGCGGGGGAAAGAAGGGATAACAGATCGTGTTGGTCACATCCTGCCGTGGGATCGGGCGATAAGAAAATTCGGCTCGGGGAAGAAGAGTAGAACGTGGACGCTCCGGGTCCGAAGAGGGTAACTTCAAGATCTCAAAAATCTTCCACCCACGAGGAGGGAAGCAAGAGGGAGATGGAAGGGGAAGTATCGCTCTCGACCTCCTTACGTTTTCAATACGAGACAGGACGGAAAAAAGACCTTCTAGGTCCGGCTTGACCAAAAATGGGGCCAGGGGGGGGTACAAGCTGAAGAGAATCACGGAGTTTGACCAATTTGGGGAGGGGGGAATGCAATAAACGCCGAAGAATCAACTGATTACTTCAAGGGGAAGGAAAAAAAGGCGAAATTATAAATTGAAGGCTAAAGATTGGGGATTCCGAGGGGGGGGAGAAAAAAAACTAATCCAGTGCCTCGGTGGGAAGGCTGCGACCAAGGAGAATAGATGATCCTGCTTGAAGGAAGGAAAATCCATTCCTTCATTCACTGAGTTGCGGGCAACAGGGGGGACGTAGAAATTGAAAATTGCCTGAGAAGCACAGGTAAAGGGAAAAGTTGGAAGTTCCTCACCGAGGGTTGCCCTAGTTATCAGGCCGGGGACGAAGTAGAAGCCTACAGAAATTCAACCATTCAGGGGAGGTCAATGGGGTGATTTGTGAGGGGTCGGGAGATCAACGTGGTCTCGGGGGGTAAGGAAAAGGGGGGGGGGGAAATAGAGTTTTTCGTTCGGCTTCGGGCAAAAGGTATGGATTCTTCGATAAGGTATAGAGGGGGGTGTTGGGGTATGAAAATGGGGGACGACTAAGTTAGTACATTGACTGGACAAGGGAGCGGCTGAATTAAAAAGAGTTCGCGCAGAGCCCTTTGGGGACATCAGAAATGAGTCAGGCATACCGTTCGGAAATCGGCGAGAGAGAGGGGGGGGGGATGGGGGCTTACATATTCTCTTGGGGAGGTGAAGAAGATTAAAATCCTACAGAGGAGCAGAAGGCTTCACTACTCGAGCCGTCTCGGAGGGTGGAAAACGGGGTATTACAAAAATTAACACCTACGAAAAGAAAGGGGGAAGTGGAGAGGAAGGTGTGAAAGAAAAAAAAAAGAGGAAAGAGCATAACAAGCCTTTTGATGAAAAGGGACCAACCGTCTGCACGGGGTCAAAAGGGGCTAGGGGACTTCAATATGAGAGTAATCGAGGGATGGGGAGGAGTCGGAATAGGGGATTTCCAAAGAGACTGAGTGCCTTATAAGACGACCGCGTCTCAGAAAATTGGCGGGGGGGACGAGAGGGATGAAAATATAATGCGGAAAAAAATCGTTAGCGTTTCTGAGAAAAAAAGGCAGAATCCTTCTTGAATACTTAGGGGCAGAACAAGAATTTGGGGGGGGAGAGGGAGAAGTCCCGGAGTGGCGAGCGGCAGAAATATCAAAGGGAAACGCTTAAAGCAGCGCGGGGGAAAAAGTCGTCGTACGCTAATGAGGGGAGACTGCGCATAGAGGAATGCCAAACGGTCCGGGGAACGGAGCCTCAACGAGGAGAGTTTGGCGGGGGAATGTAATTTAATTATAATCGCACGGGGGAGGGGGGGGACCGGGGAACGCCAGGAATCGGTATTCCATTCGAAAGAGGAGGAGATGGAGAGTAAAACTCATTGTCAATTCTTTTACGCTAAAAACGTGGAGTAGAAAAAGGGGGGAGAGGAAATATGTTGCAAAAAAAAAATGCCTCAAGGTGGTCTAACAAGCTGGGCCGCGGGGGGGGAAGGGAAGCAAGGCAATCACACTCCTATCTGGTTGTGGAGAAAATGGGGCCAAACGAAATTCCGGAAGGGGAAAGAAAAAAAACCAATAAACAAAGACACGTCAAAGGGGGAGCAGAAAGGTAATCAGGCACAATGGGGAAAAGGGGGGGTTGAGAGGATATTCCGTCTCTGACCCTGGGGGGGGGTGTTGCGCGGAAGGGGGCGGGCTTACCGCACCTGACAGAGGAATACATACAAAACTTCACGAGAATGTAGTTGCGAGGGCGTTAAAGGAAATGCGGGTGTACCAGAAGCAATACAATACATGTAGGGGAGTGTCTGATGTCTTTCTTTCCGGAAGGCTACGAAAACTCTAGGCACTGGCCTAGATGGCCTAGTGGAAAGGCTCGAGAGGGTAGAGGAAGCGAGAAGATCGCTAAAGGGAGGTTTGGGCGGAATATAGGTAAAAACAATAAGTACCGTGGCTGAAGATCTTAGAAAGGTTGGGTCTGTAGTTAAGTTTGAAACACGAAAGAGGGAAGGGTGATTATTATCACTCGAAAAAGAGGAAGGGGAATTGAAAATCGGCAATCACTCTATTTCGTGGAATTACCTTCTAGTCGAAGAGGTGGCGGAAGGATTCCTTTTGCAAGCTCCAGGTGCAACCCGAGCTATTAGCGCTGCCTACTAAAGGTTCACCAGAGAAGGGGGTGGACGAACTGCACCGCGAAATCGCAGGAAACCTTGGTTATGCTGGCCACGGACAGACAGACATCCACGACATCCAGTCGTCAAGAAACCTTTGGTCAAAGTTCAAAAAAATCCGAAACAGGTCGGAAAGCGAGCACTCCTCTTGCCTTGGGATGGTAGGAGGTAATCGGGGCATGGGCGTGGGGGGAAAACATAAAGGGCATGCGAATAATCAAGCGAAAGAAGGAGAACGGGGACTAATCCCGTCCTCATCAAGAAAAAGGTAATGTTGAGTATTCTCTCAATGCAGGGTAGTGGGGGCTAAGCTCCGGTAAATATAATGCCATAGAGTAAAAAAGTTCGTACGGGTGTGAGTGTCACTTAGTACTCTAAACTAAATGCCAAACGAAGGTAATGGTTGAATAACCCTAATTGAGGATTTGGTCCAAATAATTCGCCGAAAAAGGGGAAAGGGGAGCGGAAGATATATGAGGTTACAAGTGGGCACAGGCATCCGCTCAAACCTCCTTGCTAGACCCTCAAACTGGGACTGCTTTCAAAGAGAGTGTTAGAAAAAATGGAAGAGACTTTTCGGGGGGGGAAAAACACCTATCCCGTCGGGACCTGATACGAAGGCTTCTCGGGCATGTACGATCGGGACAAGAAAAGGGACCGCGAATCACCAGGGGGGGAGTGGGGGGGGGGGAAAGCATTTTCTTTATCTTCCGACGGGAACCTCAGGAAGAAGACAAAAAAAAAGGTAACCCCGAGGCATTTTTACAATTAGGTATCCATCAAGGTCGTCCCGGGAAAATAACCACGAGAGGTAACAGAAAAATCGGCGCATTTTCTTAAGAGGGGAACAGACGCATCCACAGAACACTAGTGTAGTACTGAACTATCGAGGCGATCCGCTGGAACAGACCCTGGAAAGTAGTAACCGACAGCAATCACATAAGAGTCGGGAGTGAAAAAATAGAGAGGACCCGGATTGAGGGAATACTTTTTTTCCTAGAAAGGGGAAAAGGTAGGTGCAAAAAACAGCCGTTTGAAGTTCGAAGGGTGTCACTTAACAACCTTGAGCTCAAGTTCATTTAGGGGGCGGAGCTGGGGAGGGAAAAAAAGCCGCCGGTAGTGCACTTAGAAAAGGGGCTCGAGTATGATAGATGCTTAATGCACTTGGCGCAGGCACCGGCAGAGGGCAATCAAAGAGACTCGAAAAATGCCCCGAGTCGGGACAAGGAAGAGGACGAGGCTGTAAGGGGGCACGGGGGGAGGAGAATACGCCAGCCGCCCGTCCGCAAGGGGAAGGGAAAGGCAAGGGCCTTTACGTAGGAAAGACCACGGCAAAATCCAAAGGTCAAGCAGGAAAGATTGAACGCCGTCCCCCCCTTTTTGCACTGAGGGGGGCACGAACACGAAATAGATACTTGGGCTCGGAGCGAAAGAAGGAATTGTTTGACGATGGCTTTGGAGAATACCAACTGAACGCCAATGTGGACCAGTTGCGTGAATGGGGAAGCGGTTCGCCCCGGCCCTTGACTTGGGGAAAGGAGGGGCAAAAGAGGTGATTCAGGCCAAAATCAACTTTAAAAGGACGCTTCGTATATGGACAGCGCCCTCCCAAAAGGTTATGTCACGGAAGAGGTAGGAAGTCAGGAAAGGGGAGGCGCAGGCCGTCTCCAATGTGGAGGAGTAAAGGTTGGTTCGATCAGGACGGCTTTCGGGGCGGGGAAACGTAGAGGAAAACCTCGGGCAGGATTGTCCCGTATATCAGCTTCAAGCATGAAGGAAGAGAGGCTTGGTCACCTCGAATAATTTGTCAAAAAACTCAGGGTCTTGCGTATGCTTTGGGCATCCTGCCCCATGTGATGTGGGCACAGGAAAAAGAAAGAGGAGGTCCAAAAACCCCCCCCCCACCCCCCCAAACACCCTCAAGCTAACCCGACTTGAAAGAAATCGAGAGAGAGACTTCAAA
>Ga0179593_1712524_pt1 | contig 12320 bp, 15 predicted proteins | sample CZODoug2_1_08_16_FD_185931 | JGI IMG/M metagenome (GOLD analysis project Ga0179593, IMG submission 185931) | Vadose zone soil fungal communities from Angelo Coast Range Reserve, California, USA - CZODoug2_1_08_16fungal (PacBio error correction) | ecosystem: Environmental > Terrestrial > Soil >...
CTACAGCTCCGATTCTGGTGGGAAAGGTGATGCTGTCAGAGGGGCACCTTACCTATCGCGCGAGAAAAAAATCGGAGGGCGAAGAGATCTTGCGACGAACGGCGATAGGGGGTGGAAAACTAGTTCTTTCAGGGGGAGGGGAATCGGAAAGAGGAGGGTTCTTCTGCGGGGGAGCGAGTCAAGACAGCTAGGAGCCAAGGAAGATAAAAAGAAATGTCTGGAAGGGGGAAGAGTTTTTCATTCTTGTAATCGAGGAAAAATGAGTAATACGACGAAAAGGGGAAGAGAAGGGCATCCTGCCGCTGAAGAGTAAACATGGTTCTGCAAGGATGGGAGAAGGGTCGCGTCGGCGAGGGGGGAAAAAATCTACATGGGCCTGGTGCGGAGGAGAAAAAAATGGAAGTTCAAGGGGGGATTTCTGGCTCGGCGCCTGGGAACGAAAGATGGCAACCCAGAAGGGGGACATTACCACTGAGTCATTTTTCCGCAAGCAGCCCGGCGGAGAGGAGGGTTATCACGCGGCGAAAAGGAAACGTGGGAGAGACTGGGGGCCAGGATGGTAGAGCTGAGGGGGTGAACACCTCATCAAAAAAAGGGACAACCCGAAGAGGTAGACAAGGAAGTATTCGATAGGAAGTAAGATACACCAAGAAAAGGGGTTTTTCGATGATCTACTTGACAAAGAAGCCGAAGGGGGGATACAGGTCAACAGAGGGAGGGAGGGGGGAGTGAAAAAGGGCAGCGGAAGATCAAAAAACGAAGACGTTTTTCAGAGTAAGGAAGGGGGAAGGACGACGCTTCCTTTGACTGCGAAAATACTAATTCGCACGCCGCTAAAAAAAAGGCAAGGGAAAGTGGACTCAGAAATGAGAGGAAGAAGGTCCTCCCTATGAAAAGTTCCTCCCGCTACAGCTCCGAGACGCGGTAGCGAAACCCATCTGGGGGGGAGGGGAGTCGTCGAAACGTTCGCAGAGGACTCGTCTGAGCTGGGCGTCATCAAAGGTACGGCAAGTCATAAGGACTTTAGTATCGCGGCGCACTGTCGGGAAATTCGCCGTTGGGAAGGAGAATCATCTTTATTTGTTGGTGGATACTCACCTGAGGGGGAGGGGGGACGCTGCAACGGGGGACATTCTGACCAATGTCCAAGGCGAGGGCGTGGAACCTTGTGGGGGGATGAGGGAAAAAAATGGGGGGGGAACGCATTCTCTTGCTATTTCAGAGAGGGGAAGAAAAGAGAAGCAGACAATCACTTGATGGAAGGAAAAGGCGGCGAGTGGGGGGGATCCATGTTAACAAACTTCTATTCGATAGGGGGAAAGGGGTGGGTTTCGGGAAAACCAAAGACCTCAAAAGGAACTTCTCCTGCACTGCCTTCATGCGGAAAAAGAAATTGCTATCGCTGCGGAAGGGGGATCACCCTATCGAGGAGGGGGGGGGGAAACTAAAAGGACAGCTTCTTGTAAGTGGAGGGGGAGTCAAAAAATCCGCTTGACTGCATTAAGGACAGCCGTAAAGACGGGCGCCACAAAGGAAAAACCGTAGTGACTACGAATGGCGTTGAAGGGGAAATTCGAATCTCGGCAAAAAGGAAGGTGTCAAACCAACGACTATTAGCGGGGGGAAAGGGGTCGTTAGGAAAGGGAAAAAGACGCTATGATCTTTAAAGGGTGAGGGAAAAAACCGGCCAATGAAAGGGGAGGTCGTGGAAAAATCTCTCGGCAAACAGGACATGGCCGAAAGGGCTGCGGTCCAACCTTGGAGGGAAAGGACAGCTGGAGTGGGGTACGTTGGACCGTACAGCGAATTCCTTGAAGATGACCTGGGCGAAACAAAAAACGTAGGAGGGAGAAAAAGAACTCCTGTCACCTCGAGAAGAATGACGTGGCGAAATGAACGTACAACAAGAGAAAGAAGCCATGGTAAAGGAAGGGGGGGAAGCCGCCTTGTGAAAAAGAAGGGAAGGCTGTGATTCCGAGGACTGAGCTAACGTCACGGGTGTAGCCGGGTCAAAAAGGCAAGGAAAGTGACGTTACTCTGCTAAAAAGGTCGAAGAGCCTGAAAGGAAAGGGGAAAGGTTTACCGTGCTTTGGACGAGGAGCTGTTAAGAAAGCCCAGTCTCTTATCCTCCGGGGCACGAAAGGAGTCAGGGAGGGAAGGAAGGGGACTCTCATGTATTCCAGCGGATTGACGGAATCCGAAAAAAAAGAGCTTCCGCAGGGGGGGGAGGGGTCAACATCTCTAACTGAGGGAAAGAAGGGCATCTGAGGACAATGGAGAAAAATACGGTCGAAAAACAGGGGAAATGCGCAAGGAAAGCATTAGATGGGGAGGAAAGTGATACCATCAAAACCCCACACGACTTGGGCTACAAAGAGATTGTAAAAGGGATCCAACTCATACTAGAAGAAGCCCGAAAAGGTGTCCGGCACTGGCGATGCGGGGGGATAAGAGGGAGGAACCGAAAATCAGAAGGAAAAAAGAAGGCATCAATCCCGAAAACGGGGCAAAAATGGTCAAAAAGCGACCCTATAAGGGAAGCATTTCAACTGAAAAACACGGGGGACGGGTCAATTCGGGAGGGGGGAGGGGGGAAACACATAAAAGTAATTATCTGCAAAGAGAAAGGGGGATGATAAAAGAAAGAAGGCCTTCTTACTAATACGAGCTTATGGCTAAATTGAAGAGGGAAACCTTCTTCTGTCGGATGAAAAAGCCAAATCTAACGGGAAAGGAGACTGAAAAGGTTGCGTCTACCGCGGAGAAAAAAAATTCGGATGGTCGGAAAAAGGAGGAAGGGAACTCCCTTCCAGAGGAAGGAACATTCTCTCGTGTCATGCAAAAAATGAAGGAGCATTACTGTGGGCAAGGGGGATTCCCAGGATTAGTCATCCCGACGTTAAAAGAAAAGAAACAACTGAATCGGGGGGGGAGAAGAAGGGCTCTCCGCCAAAAAAAGGGCCTATTTTATCTGAGGGACGAGAAGCTCCAGGAAGGGGAACCCACTCGATAGGCGATGGGAAAAGCTTCTCACCCCCGAGAGACGGCGGATAAGGGGGGGGGGAATTCCCTTTGTCTCTTGCGAAAAAAAATGGAAATAGAGGGGGGTATTGCCCCAGGGCGCTCCATCAGGGAGTCCAAGAAAACAAGAACTCGAAGAGGCGCCTTCTCCTCGTGGAAAGAGAATTGCAAAAAAAAATGACTCATTTCTTATTGCGCAAAACAGAGCGGGAGGAAGTTTGGGGGGGCCCATACTCCTTCAGAAATGCAAGAGAAAGAATGAACGTTCAGGGGGGGGGGGAAAGTTTACCCCAGGCCCATGTCGAAGAACTCGCAGGGCAGGAATGGAGAAGGAAAAAAAAAAAAAAAAGGAAAAAAGGTGTATCAGAGATTCACTCTTCTGCTGGCGAAGGCGCGCAGAAAATCGTCGTAAAGTACTCATTGGGGATAGAAAACAGCCTGCCCCTAACGTCAAAAAGGAAAAGAAAGAGAGGTCGGGGGGGGATGGAAGCCTCGTCTCTATTCCGGAAAAGGCAAAAGGAAGCCGCGGAAAGGGAAACGACAACTCAGCACCTCGCGGAAAACCGGGGAGGACGCAGGCAATTGAGGGATAAAAAGAGAAAGGCATATTCACGGAAGAGGTCAGGTTCGAAGAAAAAAAAGATTCCCCTGAAGCAAGCGGACCCCTCATCTTGAGCAGGTAGAGGACTAAACAACAACTGAGAGGAACAAGTAGGATCTACTGAAAGGGCGTGTAACACTTTCTGAAAAAAAGATGGGAGGGCAATCACCTTCCTCTATCTCGAAAAATATGGGAGGAGAGAATTCTATGATGGAAACTTCACTATCACCGAAGTCAAGGCGGTGACGGGAGGATAGAAAAAGAAGCGCTGAGGGAAATCGGGGTTCGAAGAGGGAAAAGGTCTTACTTGGCGCGAAAAGGAAAGGAAGACGTTTTTCGATGGCGCTAAGGGGTGAGCAGTATGAAATGGTAAAGAAAGAGGGTATCTCAGACGGGCCGCCTCTTTAATCTCCTGTAAGTAAAAATTGTGCATAAAGAGGGAGGGGGAGACTCCCTTTTCGCCTTCGGGGGGGACTGCAACAAAAGGAGACGGGAACGAGCAAGGGAAGGGCATCTGGTGCGGAGAGGGACTCGGCTTCTTGGGAACTACAAAAAAAAAAAAGATTGAAAACTAAAAACTGTGTGGTCAGGAAAAAGTAAGCTGAGTCAATTTTAAAAAGCAGCCAAGGAAATTTCTCGTGTGAAAAAGAGCAAAGGAAGGGGGGATCTTGAAGGACTAGGGGGGGGGGGCAGATGAAAGAAGAGGGCCAAGGGGAGAAAGGACCACCAAATGCTGCTTACACTACGGGGAAGGATAGGTCTCAGGGCAGTTCTTGTAGGAACCCAATCTCTATCTGATGGGTTTGGGAGGGGGGGGGGGGGGGTGGGGGGGGGGGGGGGGGGGGGGGGGGGGGGGGGGGGGGGGGGGGGGGGGGGGGGGGGGGGGGGGGGGGGGGGGGGGGGTGGGGGGGGGGGGGGGGGGGGGGGGGGGGGGGGGGGGGGGGGGGGGGGGTATCTAAATGGAGAGATTCCAGTGAGTAGAGGAATACACAATCTCCATTCTACGGACTGGAGCTTAACTATTAGGGGAGGGGGGACAGATAAGGGTCTTTCACTCTTTCCTGGCTAAGAATGGAATAATATTAGGAGGGGGAAGAGAGTTCCACCTTAAATTTAGAGTCAAGAATTCTGAAAGAATGCAAGAGAAGGGGGATTTACTTCATGGCAGAAAATTTAAAATAGAAGAAAAAGTTCCCCAAGGAAGGAAAATCAATCCTCTGGGAAGATTTCATTTGAAAGAACACGTTTCGCTTTTGGGACAACGTCGGATTTCGGACGCTCATCAGGGGGGGGGGTTGATTATGAAAGGAACTCTTGAATTAGTTGGAGGCTGCGGCGCCCGGCGAAAAAAAAGGGGGCATCGGGGAGAGAAAAAAGAAAAAGGCCGCATTGTTGTTTAAAAAGGAGGAAACGGCAATCGGGGAGAAAAAAGGGGTGTCGTTTCCATGGCTGACCCTGGGGGAAGGAGTAGCGTGCGGGAGTGCCAAAGGGGGGGGAAAAGGGGAAAGGAGGTTCACCGGGTTGAAAAAAAAAAGATTTGCTATTGCTATAAACAGGCAGCAGCGGGAAAGAAACAATCACTTCAGGGAGGGAAAAGGGGCTAAAGTGGTAAGTCAAAGAATTCGTTAAAGAGGGAAAGGGGCATTCTGAGAGTGAAGGTTCTTCATTCACTCTAACACGAAAGGGGGAGACCGGCAGAAGAAAAGGCTGACCGGCGAAAGGGGAAGAAGACTCTGCTAGAACCCGATTTCTCAAAGGGAGGGGGAGGGGGGAAAGCCGACACAAAGGAGTGTAAATGGTCCCGGAGGAAGTCTCCAGGAAAATGGAGGGAAAACCGTACCGAAAAGGGGGAAAGGAGGGGTTCGTAAAACCTGAAGTATCCGAAAGGGGAGGGGGAACTTTGCAGGGGGGAAGAAAGTCGTCAATAACGTCCAAGCAAAGGGAGAGGAGGGGGAGGGTAAGGTGGGAAAAGGGAGTAAGGCACTGGTAAAAGGAAGTGTTTTCTTAACCTTCGAGAGTGGGAGAGGTACTGGGGGGAATTGAATCACCTAAGAAGAAAAGGGGGAAAGGGAGGAGACCCAAAAGAATCTGATCAACGGCAGGAGGGGGGACGGGGGAATTACAGATCATAATTCGGAGGAAATGCAGAGATCAACAACACAAAAAGGGGGGGGAAAGGAGAGATAATAACTCTTCGCCGATTAAAAAGGGGGAGAGCTGTACGGCAAAACTGAACAGGGATTGATCAGACCTTCGGAAGGGAAATCCAGAAAAGGGGGGGAACATGGCCTGTAAGGGGAAGTCACCGCGATCGTACAGAAAAAAGAAGAAAGAAGTTTCACAAGCAAAAAAAAAAAATTCGCGAAATTGACGTACGAAAAGTAGAAAACGAAGAGGAAGAAAGACGTTCTTTCCGACCGCTTAGGAAGGCAAAGGGGGTCAACCGCGAAAAAGGAGGGAAAACAAGAGGAGTCGGAAAAAAGGGGACTCTCATGTAATGCCAAAGGGGAGGGGACTGAAGCAAGAGGTTTACCAGAAGCTGATCGGAAAGAGGAGGGCGTACAAGACTCATGAGAAAAGAGGACCATCGAGAGAAAAGGAGTCGTCGCACCGGCAGGCAGTGAAGAGAAAGAAGGCGTGCTTAGAAGTCTTCCACTACGCTCAAAGGGAAGTGAAAGGAGGGGACGCATGGGACAGGAAACACTCAGAGGGGGGAACGCTCACGAAGACAGGCACTTGCGCTTCTGCTGATTCTTAAGAAATAGAAAGTTCGGCACAAAGAAGGACATCCGCAAGAAAAGGGGGCAAGAAAGGAGGAGGGGGGAAAGGGTCAGAAGAAAGTGCCTGCCCTTCTCTGCAGGGAAAGCCGGTTGCGAAACAACAAGGAAAAAAAAGTATATTAATCTGGGGGCGATGACCCAAAGGGTGGGGAGAAGCAAAGAAGGTGTACGCTCTAAGATGACTAATCCCGAGCTGAAGGGGATGAAAAAGGGATCATCTTTCCAAAAAAAAAAAGTCATACGTCTCGCGGTCAAGAAAGTGTTCGCTTTATAAAACACATAGATAACGAGGAGAGAGAGGGGCTGTATCTTTCGTACGTCAAGAAACCTCCATAGGAAAATCCCTTCTCTCGTTCATCCGTGCATAGTACGAATGGACAGGGGAAGGGCGCAGAATAGGAGAATTAGCAATCCCGGGAAAATGAGAAAAGAAACCTAGGGAGCGAGAACATTGCTCCTTCGGAGCGCGGAGGGAAGAAAAGGGACAAATGAGAAGAACGTAGGGCGAAAAGAGGTACATTAAGGAGAAAAAAAGGCTCAAAAAGGAGAGGTTAATCTTACTCACGCCACGAGCAGAGATTCTATGGGGAGGGGAAGAAGCCTCGTTTTCTCTTTCTCAAGAGAGGGTTTAGGGGGGACTCCCCATCAATTTGAGTCAATAACGGCAGACACAGGATGTGAGGGGAGAAAAAGAGAAAGCTTCCGAAGAAAAGAAATGACTCAGGGAGGGACGGTACTTCACAGCATCTCGCGGGGTAGCAGGAGGGGTCTTTAAAAAATACCAGAGGCATAACGATAAGGAAGGAGTTGAAAAATGTCTACTTTTGTTTTCATAAGAAGGGCCAGGGGAGAAAGGCTGAAAAAAAGATGGAAGGGGGGGGGGGGGGGGGGGTGACAAGGAGGGAGCGTTCACGAGGAAAAAGGCGGCGCTAAACCGGAGGACTCATAGGGAATTCTCGAAAAGAACACCTCGCGGAAGACAAGGAAAGAGAAAATGGGTGTTAAAGTTCGGACGCGGTCGGGCCGTTCAGGAAGGGAAGGGAAAAACAAATCCTAAGCGTCGAGAGGATTCCAGCAAAAGAAGGCCCGAAGGACCAGGAGGGGAAGGTTCATATAGAAAAGCAAAAGGGGGCTATCCTCTCTATAGTGAGGAAGAAAAATCTCTTGCAGGAACTCCCATACTCCCCACACGGGGGTCGAGTCAGAAAAAAAACAACCCGGTATTAAGGGAGACACGCTTCTGGGGGAAATCATCGCACTTTCTGCATGGAAGGCGGCAATCACAGAAAAGAAGCTCTCTCGAAGGAGAAAACGGAGGAAAGATCTACTGCGAAGGTGCTAGAGAAAAGGCTATTTAGGAAAAGGGAATCTACAATTTCCTCAAAAAAAAAAGTCGCTGTTATAGGGGAAAGCAATCTATCCCTCGGACGGGGGGAATCCCCACATCCTTAGGGGGAGCTAGGGGGGAAGGGGGGGGATATCATATTATTAAGAGAAAGGTAGGCACTCGAAAGGGGGGGGAAATCTTTAAGTCTCAAGGAAAAAGGGTTATAGGAAGGGGTGGGGGGGAGCTCGCAGGGGGGAAGGAAAAATTTCACCACTTCTACATTGGGAGGAGGAAGTGGAGAAACGCCTAAGGGACTGGGGCCTTCGTGAGGAGGAGGGGGGTAACTACGAAAAGTTTCTACCCTCTTATAGAATGGGGAATTACCGGTCAGGGATTTTAAGACTCAGATTCATCTTGCGCGTGTTGGGGGAAAGGCGGGGAACCTGCGGAGAATTCTCATCTTTAGGGAGGGGACTCCCTTATGGTGGGGGAGAGGGAAGAACAGATAAGAATCGGGGGGTAAAGGAACCCTCTTGCCTGAGGGAAGAGAAGGATCTTAGATCTCTTTTTAGGGATAAGTCCAACCCCATCGAATAGCTAATGGGGGAGAGTCTACTTAAGAAGAACTGAAATGCGGACTGGCTCTAAAAAAATCATTTTCGGTACCTTTCTTCGCTCTCAAAGCTGCAAAAGGGAGAACTTTTCTTTTGGGGTGGAATATACATCGGAGATTTTTTTTGTTGGAACGAGGGGGGGAGTTCTGAAAAGAAAGCAGCCTATTCTCCGAGGAGCACGAAAGTCACAGGTCCCTTCTTCGGCATGCACGATCTCTCGCGGACGCCACTTAGACTCGTCAAAGGGGGACTCCCGCACATCTCCGAATCAGGAAAAAGGGAGCGTCAAAGACAGTTAGCCCGCAAAGTGTGGGGAAGGGGAGTCGCTTCAGGAAGAGGGGGGGATGGGGGAAATTCATTCAACCAAGAAAGGGAGTCCTCTTCGCGGCGTCAACGGGGACCACAGAAGGGGGGCATGGAGAAGACTAAAAAACGAGATTGGGGTTGAGCATATTTCTCTCCCCTGAGGAGGGAAAAAGGGGTGTTTTAGGGTAAAAAAAAAAGGGTCGCGCGTGAAAACAATTTTTGGGGGCGAGAAGGAGGGGCGGGGGACCAGAAAGTGAGAAAGGGGGGATTATAATCTGTAAGAATCGAAAGGACGGGACACTAACTTCATTGTGGGGGCGAGTACGAGTTGAGAAAAGGGAGGGAAAAGTAGTAACATTGCGGAGGGGGAGGGGGAAGTCACTAGAAAAAACCAAAGAACGGCGCTGCACTGGCCTGCCGTTGCGAAAAAAAAGGGGGGGGAGAAAGAGAGGCTAGGGAGAACTCAGTTTCGAGAATTTGAAAAGCCGACAGGGAACGAATCCTTCTGGGGGGGAGGAGAATCCGACGGATTACATTAGAGGCAATCCAGGGGGAGGGAGCACGGGGGGGGGAAAAAACCGAGTTTGAAAAAAATCAACGCAGAAACTGTTGGGTGGGGGGTGGGGGGGATGGGCCCGGGGAGGAAAAAGATTCAAAGACGTCAATCGGGAAACACGGCGATTAGGGAAGGAAATTGCTTCGGGGAGAAGGAACTGTGGAGCTGGAACAGGGAAAGAAAGTGACGTGGAGGTACCGATCGGAAGATCAAGCCTTAAGTTTCAAAAGGGGATGATGACCTTCTCGAGAAAAGGATGTGTGGGGGAACTCCTTACAGATCTAAGGGAAGGACGCGCAGATGTTGAAGAAATCAAACAACAAAAAGTAGGAGAAGAAAAAAAGAAGAAGAGCATAAAAACAGGGGGGAGGGAGATCTTTACGGAAGAAAAAAACCTCCCTATTCGGGGAAATCACTGGAAAAGGGAAGCGCCGAGAAAGGGCTTTAATGGAAAGGGAAGGGAGTCGTAACCGGGGCCAGTAGGGGGGAGCCTTTGGGAAACAAAATCGGAGCTAACAGGGAACTTACTAAGCTACCGAACGGGTCTAACGAAAGGACCACTTCCTGTTGAGAAAGATTTACGTGAGGAAACTCGTCGAGGGTTTCGGTCTGAACACAAAGGGGATCCTTTCCGAACAAGGACTTGAAAGGGTACGAAATGGCCTCTCAGGAAAATTCAAGCGGGGATTGGCATGAAAAAAAACCTTTACAGAAGCATGAGAAAAGAAAACCTGGTTCACAGGGGGGGAAAAAAATAGAAAAATAAGAATCAGAAGGGCCCTATCATCTATATACAATGGGAAGAGTCCACGTCTCAAGAGGGGAAGGAATGTTCATTCTCCTGTCCTCAAGAAAGGGAGGTAGAGGGAAAAATTAACCACACAAAAGTGAGGACAAAGAAGAAAAGGAAGTTCACGATCTGAACGAGGGAGGTATCAACGAAAAAAGGAGCTCCCTCTCACTCAATTCATTGAATGGGGGAGAGTGGATGCAAATGAAGTCTTAAAAGGGGCAGGGAGAATGAGTTCCACCAGAAAAGGAAAGAAAAAAAAAAAAATTTCCCACTCACGCTCCGGGGAAAGGAGATGGAAACGAAAGAAAGGGAGATTCCTTTTTGCTAGCCTTCTAAAGGAGTCGCCGGGGGTAGGTATCCGAGGGGAACAAAAGGACTTTTTGGGAGGAAAAGCGCTCCTCTTACTAAGAGGGATGGGCTGACTTAAGAGAAAGAGAATCTCTCATACTAGACTCGGAAAAAAAAGAAGAGAAACGGGGAATCTTGAGAAGAAGACTTTTGGTGCGGAAAAGCCGTATTTAGCTGTCACAAAAGTCTGTCGAAGGGAAGGCCCTCCTTAGGCCAGGGCAAATGAGAAGGGTCGCTCGAAAAGGATGAGAGGAAGGAATTGGCAGGTGGAAAAAAATCTTCTTCCCTAGAAAGAAAGCTTTAACGAAAAAAGTCTTCCCACATCCGCAGTGAAAGTTCAAGGAGGGGGGGGGGGGGGGGCGCATCAGGGTAAGAAAAAGAAAAGGGAGAGAGGGGAAGCCTTCAGAAGGAAGAAAGCGTCAACACACGCCATAGAGAGAGAGATGGGGGGATCTTACTCAAAAAAAGCTCCTTCTCAGATCCGCAGCCGGGGAATAATCCTAAGAAAGTGCTCAAAACTATGATTAGCTGGGGGGGAACAAACAAGATATCTCGCAGAATGTCCCATCTCCGGGGGGGAAAATCGGGGCGAAAACTGCCTCGTAGAAAAATAGAAGGCGCTCTGAAAAATGAAGAAGGGGGGGGTACTATGCCACAAGAGGAAGAGCCATAGGGGGAAAAAGCCTGATCAGACCTTGACGAGGCAGGAAAGTGCAGGGATTTTTCCAAGCGCAAGCCCAGTGAGGAAGGGAAAACCAGTTGCTTAGAAATGAAAAAGGCGATGAACCATTTTTATCGAGAAAAGGGGAAAAGGAGGAGGCCCTTATAAAAGACAATTCCTCAGAAAGAAGTCGTAAAGTATACATGGAAGGGAAAGATCGAGGGAGAAATCTCGCCCTCGCACACGAAAGAGGATGGGGGAGTGTGCGAGAAAGAATCTTCTATGCCAAAAGGGGAATCCGATCCAAACTCTAAGAAAAGGGAAGAGAACGCAAACGCAAATTCAACCGAACGCAAGAAAAGGGCTCTGTGCGGCAAGTTCTCAGAGGAAAACAAGGATCGCGAGAAGCATTTTAGGTGCCGAACCATCTCTGAGAAGAACAACCACCAGAAAAAAAAAAAAAGAATTTCTATCTCTCTCAAAAAAGGGAGGAAGGGAGGGGGAAATAAAAAAAGGATCTACCTGCTCACTCGGGGGGGGAGAACGGTAGTGGAAGAAAGGGGGAAAAGATCTGGGGAAAAAACTGACCTTCGCGAAAGGCCGGAGACTCTGCGGGGGAGGGAAGGGGGGAGAGGACCTTCCATATCACGCTGGGAAGAGGGGGAGGGGACTGGAATTGGTCGTGGATCAAAAAAAAAGGGGTCTGCTGGAAGAGCATTCAAGCAAAGAAGCCTAGGGATCCCCTCACCATCCAATGAGCTGAGGGATACGGAGAGGGGAGAGGAGAAAATCAAATCAATAGGAGTGGGGGGAAAAGGGAGGGAGCTCCTTATAATGGAGGACAGGGAAAAAAGAGGACTGATTATACCCGGTTCATCTCATGAGGGAGCTACGACGGGGGGCGAAAAAAGAGGGGGAGGACAATCTACATTTTCCCGGGGTGGGAATCCCAGGGTTACCTTTCCTAAAAAAAGTCCGAAAAGAAGGATGCTCGCTCGGTGACAGGGAAGACACGCGAAAGGGGCGTACCTCAATCAGAAGGGGGTTTTCGCGGAAAAACGCATCTGTCGCTGTTATCACAGAACGGCGCAACGATGGGGGCGTCTCGGGAAAGGAAAATGATTTAGGAAGAGGAGTGGTCCCTCCAAAAGAAAAGAAGCGGAAAACCTCTTCCGGCGGCAAAGAAGAAGGGAACCAATAAGAGGAGAGGTGAGGATCCACCCCCTCGAATGGGGGTTTCGATGGGAGGAGGGGGCAAAGGTGCAAAGAAGAAAAATCAAAGGTGCTTTAACCGGGGAGAGCGGCAAGACAGA
>Ga0179593_1481766_pt1 | contig 12319 bp, 13 predicted proteins | sample CZODoug2_1_08_16_FD_185931 | JGI IMG/M metagenome (GOLD analysis project Ga0179593, IMG submission 185931) | Vadose zone soil fungal communities from Angelo Coast Range Reserve, California, USA - CZODoug2_1_08_16fungal (PacBio error correction) | ecosystem: Environmental > Terrestrial > Soil >...
ACTAAAGGGGGGTCCGCCCCATAAAAAAGCAACCGGGGGAGTCGGTTTTCCGGAAAAACTTTGGGAAAAAAGAGGGAAAGGGGGAAAAAAAGAGAGCCAACCCAAGGGAGGAAAATAACCACGAGCTCCCGGATTGCGAACTTGCATGGTTGTGAAAGGAACAGGGAGGGCTTTCCGAATATGAATTTCAGAAGTCCATCACCGTCATTGTCGGTGGACTTGCCTATCCTAAAAAAAGGAACGGTTTCGGGGGGGGGTAAAAAGGGGAGAATGAAAAAAAAGAAAAAAATGGGGGAGAGACCAGTCATGGCAATGGCATGACCCAAAGAAATGGACTTGGAACCAAAGAAAGGAGGGGGGCGACGCTCGATTAATTATGGTTAAGGCTGACGTATTAATCGCCCCCGAAACCCTTATGCTGAAAAATCCCATTCCAGGGTCTTGTGGAATCTCACGGGCAAGAAAACCGCTTTCGAGCAATAGAAAAAGTGAAAAAGGGATTGGAGTGCCATTTTTTCAAACCTGCCAATTTTATTCACGCCCTGGAACAGGACGCCGTAATCGGAAAGGGAGCAACGGCCTGAGGGAAGGTGGAAGGGAAAAAGATCAGGGGAAGGAAACAACATGGAGCAAATGTGAGCTTATCGCACTATGTACGGGGGGAGAAGATTCAAGGGGGGTATCGTCAATTCAAAGAGTCGGCGAGACCTCCCTCAAAAAAAGAAACGAGGGGGGGGCCGAAAAACCAGAAGGAGAGTTCAGAAGAAGGGGGAAGGAGGAATGTCCCCTTGGCCGAAAATACAAAAAAATTCCGGTGTCAGGCAATAGGAAAACTTCACATTAATTGGCCTAAAAGGGCCTAGGTGAATCCACCCCCTGCTTTAGGGGGAGGGGAGGGGAAGGAAGACACACTTAAAAAAAAGGAGCTGTTCGCGGAGCAATAAAAGCAGCCCAAAGGAACAGCGGTAGGTATTATACCCGAAGAAGCGCGATCAGGCACTCATTGGGCAATCCTAATTCTCAATTTTTGGCCTGCCGGGGTGGTCGGTCCACCAAAAAGACACCCAAAGCGACAGAATGAGCTGGAGAACCATGGCTTGGTTCTTCTTTTCCTGGAAACACGAATCGGGGGGAGAGGGAACAAGGCGGGACCGTGACCACTAGAACGCTCCCGGAGCCACGAATTTACTTAAGGGAAAAAGGGATCGCAGGGAAAAGGGTCAAAAGGGGGGCAAACAACATACACAACAAACGTGAGTCGGCAGGTCACCCTAGGGCGGGGAGGTGAGATCTGTTAGCAGGTTATTGACAAGTCGCATTTCCAGGGTAAAAGGGGGGGGAGGGAAATGGGGGGCGGACCGGAAGTAAAGAAACCGCGCGTAAAAATTACGCAGCATATTGGCCACATTCTGAACCGGAAAGGCATTACCAGCAAGGAAAAGGCGGGAAGGAGAAAAAAGCGAGTAGGAGCGACACCGACAGAGAAGGGCCCAATCTTCAATAAGTTAAAAATCGAAAAGTATTGACACCCCACCCTGCAAGGGACCCTATAAAGCGCAAAAAGGAAAGGAATAGTCCATCATGGGGGTGCAAGAAGACTACGGTGCGACGAGGAGCCTTGAGAGAAGACGAACCGCAATCTGGGAAGACCTCTAATGACATTTCTTAATGGAAAAAGAATTGACGACGAAGGACTAAAAACGAGTGGGCACGTAACTTCAAGGATGGGAGAGGGGGCCTCAATGTGAATGCAAAGTCACCGCTGATCAGGTAAGTCGATGCTGTTAGGAAAACATGGTAAACGCGGGAGGAGAAAAATGTAAAAAGAGTAGACGAAAAGAACTGTGTCGGGAAAAAGATGTGGGGCAAGGGGGGGGGGTCCCGTTGCACACCCGGAAATCAAAGTTTGGGGGGGCAAATGTAAACGAGTCCTACTGCGAACACGCCAAAACCGCATAATTCTTTGCGCCGCCGCCAGAACCCTGAGAAGACAGGCGAGCGCCGGGGGGGGATCAGGGAAGGGAAAAACACTTGGGTTGGGATAGACCGCGAGGTCCTTAGGGTCAGAATGGGATAGACACTGGGAAAAGGAGCGATCTGCCATCTAAACCTCTTGCGTCCCGGCTGATGAGCAGTACGTCATAATTCACAAAGGGACAGGGAGGGGAAGAGGGGGGAAGTACCGAAAACTGGGGAAGGGGCAAACCGCGTCGGGAATGGGGGTCGTAGAACTAATCGGGTAAAACAGGAAGGAGAGTTCATTGTTACTTTAAAAACGGGACGGCGAGTTTGGAACATAGACTGCTCACTTAAAAGTGCGGCTCAAGGAAAGAATCGCTGATCTATCCTGAGCTGGGGCTAGGTCACGATTCTTTGGCAAAGAGCAATGTAATTGGAGCTAGAAAAACACGAGGAGAAAATAGATAGATTTGGGCCTCGTGCCCAAAGAATAGTTGAATCGCACGCCCTAAGGACGTCCACAGTGTTAAGAAGAAGGAAAAGTTCGAACGGTAGCGCATGTAGTGCGCAGCGAGCAGGGCAAAAAGACAGCCTTCCAAGGACAGGAAAGTGGACAGGAAAGCGCATGTAGTGAATCGATTAGTTCAAAGAAAGTTAGGACGTCGGGGGTTGTTCCCAATTGAAGATCGCACGTCCCTCAATGGAGAGATTATGAACAAGGACTCCATCAAAGAGTGAAAGAAGAGGAGGTTATATGGCATTAAGAAAGAAACCTGAGGGAGTGACCACTACCACCTAATGAACTAGAGTTCGGGGAAGGGTTACGGAAAACGTGAGTCCTAGGGCGCTCGCATGCCAGGCAGGTCTGGGCGTCTGGCGAAAAAGAAGGAATTTGGGGAAAACCGCGGACTGGCCGAGTGGGGAAGCGTTAGGGTACAGTGAAAAAAAAAGGGGGGTTCTTGTTGGAGGGTAGAATTCACATGGAACTTGTCATGACAGGAATTAGCGTAGCGGGTGACAGAATTTTCTCAAAGGTTAGGAAACTACCAGCCTAGAACCTGAAAAGGCAGAAAAAGGTTTGGCAGCTCTAAAAGACCTTGATGCCGATAAACGATCGTTAAGCGGTGCCAGCATTCTGAAATCTCATGTAAAGATTCACTTCAATGTTGTAAGAGTCCAGAGGGGAATGAAAATGGGGGGGAGGGGGGTAGCTCAGACTAGGGAGCGGACAATTAACTGAGATGACAAAAACATTATGGAGGGCGGTGGCAAGATGGATCGGCAAAGCGGGAGCAGGTAAGTGGGCGAGCAATATGGTCACACTGAGACTTTGCACGCCAAAGGGACAAGAAAAGAGGAAGGACTACGGGTCTTGCTCGAAACTCGATGGATAGTCATGGAGCATGTAAACAGGAGACTTGGTCATGGCCTTCAGCCATAGCTGGTCCAAGCGTGAACGTGAGTTGCTTGCCTGTGACATGAAGAAGGGGGGACTGGGATGCCGTAAGATACAAGGGACAAAGTATCGTATCGGAAATGGACATTGGTAAAGAAAGGGCGTAACGAACGGCGAGATACGAAGGTACTGACAACTAGCTGCGAGCAAGTGGGGGTTGTCGTGAGTGTTTTTCATGGCACTATGCTGACAGGGGGAAAGGCATGAGAGGAGTAAAGGGCAAGCCATGCTTTGGTTCACGAGACAAAGAAAGCAAACGCCGCTATTTTCTATCCAGAAGTGACGGAACTCTATCAACAAAGGTCCAAGTGCGAGCTAGCGAGCAAGGGGGTGTCGTGTGAAACAAAGGGACCGGAGGGAAAAAAGGAATGGAGGAGTGCACACAGGATGCAAGCTTCGTACGCAGGGGCTCCCAAAGCCGGGAGGGGTAAAGGGGACAGTTGCGAAAATCGCTAATTGGATAATTGTTGAAGGTAACCCATAAAGACAGGGGGGTGGGGGAGTTGATAACTGGAGGGGGGAAAAAAGGGACGGAAACAATAAGGGGAGGAGGAGAAAGGTGCCGCTAAAGGGGAGATGGGGGAATGATTCCAAGAAAAGGACGGACATCAAGGAGAGCAACTGGACGCTTCGCAATAGAGGTGGAGTTGAAAGGAGGGGGGAAGGGAGGGGGAGGAAAGGAGGACATACAAAAGGGAAGTTCGGCTGATAACCTGAAGATACCAAAAAGAAAAATGGGGACATTCTACCCTGACACATGGTCTCCCTTGTTGTTCTAAGCGAGTTACCTAGGTGAGGTTTGCAGGCCGATCCCTTTTCAAGAGAAACGGTAACTGATACAGGGGGGGGGGAAAAAGAAGAAAGAGAAGGGGGGGGGGGGCGGTGGTGAAAACATGGCTCCCCATCTATTGAAAGAACGTGCGACAGTTCTCCAATCTGCGGTTGTATGGCCTAATTAACTTGTCCAGACAACATAAGTTCGGTTTGATAAAACTGGGCGCGAGGATAAATTAAAAAGGGAAGGAAAAAGACAAAAATATCATCGAAGGACAGGCCCCTTCCATCCTTCGGTTCTGGCATGCGATTGGGTGCCCACCATAAACTGCATGAAAAAGACAAAATATGCAGTCGCGTCCATTCGTTTACCCGAACGGCGAAAGGAGAGAATAGTCAAGCCAAGCTAGGACAAAATGAGGGGGGGAGAGAATAGACAAAGGGAAGAAGGAGGAAGGGCAAGTTGCTGACGGGACAAAACACCGCGCGCCATCCGGTCCTCTTAGTCATCGTTGAATTTCCTACCTGGAGGTAGCCTGCTGCATGCGCCGCGCGGAAAGTCGAAACGAGTAAGTTGACTGGTTGCGTTCTGGCCGGAAACAAAGGTATAAGAGCTAAGATCACAAAAAGGAAAAGGAAGGAAAGGAAAAGATAGATCAGGGTAGCTGGAAGGCCCGAACATCGGGTTGAGGGACCGGGTTGGGAAGGCAGGCAACTGCCAGGTAGGAAAGGAAAAAAAGGACTCGGAGGCCCAAAAAATGCGGCGTGCAGATGGGAGGGGGGGCAAGGGAAAAGAGGGGGTTAGGTAACACGGGAAAAATAGGAAAGAAGGACGAGATAGATCACTGGCAAGAGGGATTTAGTACTATTCCTCAAGACTGGGTTGTAAAGCCTGGACTCAATGAAATATTTTGTATTTAGGACCAGGTGGTGGGCACAAAGAAATTGGGGGGGGGCAGACAAAAAGTTGTATGTCGTGAAAGAAGAGGGGGGGGGGGTTTTGGCAAGAGGATATTTTGATTGTGGGAATTCAGGGCTGCTTTAATGGAGGAAAAGCACTGGGAAAAAGAACTTATTGGCGAAGAGAACAAAGGAAAGGGGAGGTTCATCCTACCAACGACTTGACTGAAAGCGAACGTTTCTCATAGATTGCGTGGACCTTTCAAAACCTTAAAAGTAGTTAGTCACCCACTGTAAAAAAAAGTCGGGGGGAAAAGGGGAGGGAAGAAAGACATGACGAGGGAGGAAGAGAGCGATTAACAAAACAGCACAGTGTGAAGGCGTCAGCCATTATCCAGAAGGGAAAGCTGGGAAAGAGGAGGGGGTTTGAATATCGCAGCCGAAAAGGAAGGAGGACGTTCAGCAGGACCGAAAGAAAAAACGTAAGACAAGACCTGAGCTCCCCTCTCTGCCGTAAGCCGGGGGATCTCCTGGGGGCCAAAACGCCCGTCCATCTTGAGCATACAAAAAAGGGAAGTAGTGTCTCCGGCAAGAAAACCAGTATTGCTCGAGGAGGGGATCCATCCCTCCACGTATGATACCCCCTGCCTGTATGGGGGGGGCCAAGGGAAGGAAGCGGGGCCCCGGTCTGGAAGAGCTGATTCGGAAACCGCCGGAAAAAAAAAAAAGGTTCCACCATACACGAAAGAGACCCTGCCCGAGAGCAGACTAAGAGGCTGTGCATCCTAATCTCCAATTGTCCTGCCGGAAAGTTGATGTAGCAAAAAGAACACCCAAACCAGCAGAAAAGATGATGGAGGAAGAAAACTGGGAAAGGTTATAGGTACGGTCAGTCAATCTGCTATACGGCGGAGGACAGGGGGGGGCGCGAAACGCCTCCCGCTGCCCTAAACTTCGCATTATCGGGGACAGTAAAACGTGACAACATAGTGCAATGAAAAAAAGCAAGACAAAACAGTCGGGTGAGCACGGAAAGCTCACAGCCCTCGCTGGAAGGAACGCTCGCACGTTAAGGGAGAGCCTGCCATGTCCTATGGGACGAAGTTTTTTCGTGAAAGTGGGATCCCGGAAGGGAAGAGGGGAAAGGGGAAAAAGATGCCGAGGGAAAACAAGGGACCTCCTATATGGGCCAGATAGGGCGGAGGCCATGACCATCAAGGGAAGCTCTGAAATTGTCATTGAAGAAAGGCGGACCAAAAAACGGAAGCCAGTAGCGGGGGGGGAAAACCGGGAAGAGGTTCAAAGGACTAAAAGGAAACTAGGGAGGGGAAGACCTTTAAAAGAGGCCGTCGGACCCCTGCTTGCCGCGCCAAAGCTTCTCCCCGGCACCGGTCCATCATGGGTCAAATCTAACAAGTGGTGAGACGGGGGGAAGAGGAAGGACGGAGGACGGGAGACCGCAAGCGAATCTTGAAGGGATACAATGAGACCTAAGCATCTGAATTCCACTGAGCTTTAGCAGGGCTGGAACCGGGGTTTCGTAACGATCCGCGCAAAAAAACATGAGAAAAGAGGGGGGCAAAGGTTTGAAAGAGGAGGAAGGGTGAGGCTAGTGGACATTGTAACTTGAGGTAAAGCCAGGCTAAGCACTAGGGGAATGATTCCCTCCGTGGAAACAGCGATCCAGGGAAAAGAACAAAGCAACACATTTTTTGGGGAAACACTAAGTGTCAAAAGGTGTCAGAAGAACGAGGAAAGGGCAGAAAAACGCACCTTGAACCGCCAGAACCCTGCGGAAGGCGAGCGCCGGGGAACGTTTTCCGTAGACCGTGTCTGGTGGTGTGCGAGGTAGAGGGGCAACGGACCCAGGGAAGCACGGAAAAGGGACTGCCAGATAAAAAGAAGCGGGGGGCGTCCCTGCTTGATGAGTACTTTCATAAAAGATACACCTGGGACCCTGCGGACTTGCCGAAAATCGTGGGGACAAAACACGGGAGAGGGTCGTCGAAGGAGGAGGTAAAGACAAAGACCGGAGATAAGGTACCTTTACGATTAGTTTTTGCATAGAGAGGGGAGGCCAAAAAGTTCGTAAGTTGTGGAACGGCTAGGAAATCGCTCGAAAACGGGAATTGGGGGGGGAGAGGAGAACTATGTCATGGGTGGAAAAGGCTCTCTCCAACAACTTTGTAGCAGGAGATATATCTGGAGTGCACCAAGAAAGAGTAGCGACCAATAACGAAGGCAGGAGTTTCCTACAGTCAGTTCGAACGTGCGGCAACCCAGAAGGGGAGGTGAGAAAATGAGAAATCCACCGTCAAAAGACAGGAATGACTTTCCTGGCTAGTTCGACGAAAATGAAGACGTTTTCAACCAAGGGAAGAATCTTTGCGGGGACGTCCTATCGCAAAGGGGAAAAGGGTAGATGTGAGAAGAGCATGTACTAAACAAGCGCTTTTAGATGGGGAATGGGCCACGGTGTCTGCCCCTACCTACGACAAACGAAAGGAAAAAGCTTGAGGGGTTATACAAAAGGGGAAGAAATCCCCACGTCCTAGCAGGCGAAAACAATGTTTAGGGCGGCAATCTGGCTAAATCCCTGAAGGGTCGAGTTCTGCAAGGGAAAAGGGTGGGAGTATGGGGGGGTTGAGGGGGCTAGGTGTATAAAAATTAATGGGGAGCACAGGGCAGGAGTCCCGGGCTGGGAAGCCGGCTTTACAAATTTTACCCGCGTTACTACTACCATCCGATACTGCAAACCGTGAAAAACAGTGGAATCAACCCCGAAACCTTGGGAAGCCGAGAAAGACGGAAAGGAAGAAAAAAAAGAAGAGGGCCAGCTGTCATCCGCAAAAAATGGATTTCCGGCATTGTCATATCTGAAAAACAAAGTGATTCAAGAAGGGCAGTGTAGCTTCAGACTAAGGGGCGAGGACACTCGGACTTGTGAAGGAGGACCCATGAATGGGATGATGAGTGAGGAGAGGGATAGTTCGGGCAAAGAGGCAGAGGACTTGGGTGTGCATAGGTCAAACAATGAGAACTTTAATAAACGGAGGGAAACAACGCTGGAGGGGTCCGATTAAATGAGGGCGATTATACGCCTATCCGAAAGTCTTCAAGCTCTTGCTTCAAAACCCTTGTCATGGCAGGCTTTGGAAATCTAGGGTGGGAACGGGGGTCAGTGGGGCTAGGGGGGCCCACTGCAGTTCTGTACTTCCTTCGAAGCCAACAGGAAAGAAAAAGGGTCCAGAATGGTACAGTTTCATCAGGCGCTGAAAACAAGAGGCGATGAACAAGGGCTGACAAAAGGAGGGGGATAGGAAGCTTGAGGAAGAAACTTGTTGGGTGGTCATGGAAATATGCGGCGTGGAAAAAAACTCCACAATGCCCTAAAAGTGAGGAAAGGGGGGCAAAGCTTGAAGGGAGGGGAGAAGTGCCTGCTTTCCACCGTTCCCGAGCTATTGTGGGGGGGTCGTAGTTCTGAGACACGCTATGAGCACAAAAAGGGAAAAAGGGAAGAGAGGGATCTTAGAGGGGGGTGTCTTGTTGCACCCTTTCCCTCAGAAAGGGAGGGGATGCTGCCAGAGGGATTGGAAATCATCGTACTCTCGCAGGGTCCGTCTTATGGGATGGGGGGATCGCGTTTTCGGATTGAGCCACAGCTAATTTTTGGGTAAGGGGAAAAGGGTCGAGAAAGCAAAGAAAGGGGACGGATTTGATTTGGAGGAATATCTTCGATCAAGGACATCTATTGTCACAGGAAGGGTTTTTGCTCAGGGAAAAAAAAAGACAACAGAAGGCCTAGAAGACAGAATGCCTAACCTGCAAACATCAAACCCACAGACCCCTCCAGCCACCGAACCGATTCAAAAAAACAAAATTAACACCCCAGTCCCCCTACACCCCCCAACCCAAATCCAGTAACGTCGACTTCCTCCCCCACCCGCGAACCCCCTTTCCGACCCCCCAACACCACAAAAACCCAGACCAACCTACCCCAAAACTCTCAGTCGAGATACCTAAAGCTCCCAATCTATTTAATGCGGGACATCACTTTATCACACGCAGGGGAACGGGAAGTCGGATGTGGGGGAGTAGGGGGATATTTAACGGCCTTTTGATCTGACGTACCATTGCTAGATAACCTTAAATATAACAATCTTTCAAAACCCTAGGGGGTAGGCATTCGACAAGGACACGATGCCCATTTAAGGTCTGAGGATCGCGTGAAGGATTTCTGGGTCGCCGAGGAGTTGACTATGAGAGAAAGTAAGAAAGGGGGTGAAAACTGTCAGTTTGTTAGTGAACCAACTATGGGAACCGCGGTGTTCGACTGGGTCTCAAAGAAAAACTGTGGGGGGGGAGGGGGGCATTAACAGAACTGTAAAGGCGGGGGCTAAGACTCCCATAAGTTCGTTATTGGATGGCGGCGATTATCAAAAGTAAAACAAGAGGGGAGGGGAACCACAAAAAGAAAGTAGCAGAGGGCCCTGCGCCTCCTGAAGTTCAAGAAGGAAAAATGGGGGCACACGCGGGTTCCAACGAACGGTGGGCAAGGGGGGGACGGGGAGAACTCCAGTGAGGAGCTGGCCACAAGAAAGGGTTCGTTGTCAAATGAAGGAATCGTAAAGTTCCCCCGAAATTGGAGCACGGCTGACACATGTTTCCTCTGGAAGACGTCCCACTTTGCTAGGGGCAATCCCACCGCGCACAGCCAGCCGGGGGCCGCGGAGGGAGGAGTGTCTAGGGGCGCGGAAGGGGCGCTTTCTTGCGTGGGTCAAACTCGAAAAAAACTCGAAAACGAGAAAAGGAGGTCAGTACGTAAAGGAACAGAGAGTAGACAAGCTCAGGAAAAAAAAAAGGGGAGTCGTCACTCTCGAAGAGGAAGTCTCTTTCCCGGGGATATTGTAACAAACGAAAGACTCGTGCGTACTTTCCGCTTGGGGGAAGGAAGAAGAAGCAACGCCCGGAAAAGGGAAAGGAAAAAAAAGAGAACCCAGAGGGCGGGCTTCTGGTGATTGTGCCTGAATCAAATGCTTCCTGACAAGGAAGCATGGGGGGATGCGAACACGAAAAAAAAACAAGAATGGAAGTGGGGAACCTGTAAAAGGAAGACCGAAAAATCACGGTGGGGTGGTTAAAATCAATCGCCTGCATCAATGGGTCTTTTAGCTGACCAGTCTGGTGGAATGGCGACAATCAATTCTTACGGAGATGCAGGGGGGTACACGACGGAGAGAGAGGAAGGTGGGAGGGGTTAATGAAAGGGGGCTTAATAGGAGAATCGCACCCGCACTTGGGGCAACCGAACGGTCCGGGACGCCATTTCCAGTTTCAGGGGAGAACACAAAGGAACCTACCACATACAGGGAAGTTGGAGAAAGTCAGTAACCATTGAAAAAAAAAGAAGAGGGGGATGGCATGTTCCCTGTAAGTTTATTCAACAAGTCTCGTAAATGACGGGGGAAAGTGGATCGGCCTGAAGCACATTCCGGGCGAAGGGGGAAAGACGCATACTTAAAAAAACAGTGAAAAAGGGGGGAAGGAGAGAAAGATAGGGAAAATCATCTTCATGGGGGCGGCACAAGAAAGCGTCTCCCAGACCTACAACGTATCAGCGACAAACGCCACCTCTCGCAAGAAGCAATCAAAGTTCTCCTTGAGAACAAAAAGAAGCTGGGGCAAATCAGACAAAGGGAATTTTTCTCCCGACACAGGATCTAGCCGAGGATGCCATAAGAAACGTTCATCATTTCACAACTGGTTCCCGCGGAATCGACCCAGAAATCCAAAGGAGTCGTAGGAGGAAAATCCACAGAGAAGGAAACCATTCCAAAAGAAGGACGTATTGTAAGACTCCGAGATCAGAAGAATGGAAAAAAGGGGGGCAAGTCAATCAAAATTGGGGTCCGGAAAGTTATGCCCACTACACCCAAACAGATCAAGGGGCACACTGGACAATTGGGAAGGCTCGGGGGGTCAGGGGAAGGGGAGAGGATAAACAAAGCGGGTCGCCAGGGACAAGAAACCCTCAGCTTGCCTAAAGTTCTTGGGGGCATGCGGCATGTACGTGTCATAAGACTGGGGAAGGAAAAAACATCACGACCACCCGAATCTCCCTACAGACGGAAGTCGAAGGCGCATCTGGTTAACCTGGTGGATGAAAACCTGGAAAAACAGAAGATGGGAGGGAAAGTTAAAAAAAAAGGGGAGGAGGAAAACCTGAACAGAACTCCGTCAGGTGGAACCCGGAAATGAAACAACTTCCGGCCTTAAGGGGGAACACAGCTATGCCCTGGCAAGCGACACAAGGCTTGAAAAGGAAGATGGAAAGGAGAAGCGTCTTCGCTCACAGAAAAGAACGGGTAATAAAAATGGGAAAAAAAAAAAAAAGAAAATGGACCGTGTCTCAGTGACCTATTGCTTGCCACTTCCTGTCCTCTGCAGAGTCTGACCCGGGACGGGGTAAGGAAGAACAGAAGAAAAAGTCACCGAGAATCCATCATGTCATCTACTACAGAAACGGGACGAGTGTGGCGCGCCGTCTGAAGCTACCAATCTGGAAAAAGCGCGACTTAAAGCACAAAGCATTGGAATGTGACTGACTTGAGAGGGAAACCGCTCTTTTTCCGGTAACGAGGAGAACTATAGCCTCAAGGAGACTTGGTTCAGCGAGATCATGGTAGGATGGTAGGGGAAACAGGGGTAACGCGGAGTAAAAAGCGACGCTACGCAAGGGAAGGAGGCCTCGACAAGAGGACAAGCTACCCTAAATCAAACCAGGTTTTTGGTTGGCCTGTAAACAGGTGAGTGGGATAAACGAAGAAAAAAAAGAAATATGAACGGGAAACCGCCAGACCTTGCTGAAGGGACTTGGACATCACAAGGGAAACGTACATTCCGAACTCTGATTCAGTGGGGCGAGGTAGGGAACGGGGACAGGGAGCGCGAAGAAAATGAATCTAGCCGGGGGGGGGGAAGAGGCAGAGGGACAAGTTACGGTTTCATTCGGGAACAGCTGCAAAAGCTAGGGTGGCGAAAGAGGGTTCAATTGGATGGCACCGGGAGGAGGGGAGTGGTTCATAATCCAGTGAAATGCGTTTGAGGGGGAAGGATTGCGGCGGAGTTTAGAAGTCCCGCGAATTAAAAGGGCGAACGCCATAGTGCCGACTGGGATAAAAGCCAACGGCGGATTTCCAATGGGCCTCACGATTCTTTGCGGCAATAGAG
>Ga0179593_1502147_pt1 | contig 12318 bp, 9 predicted proteins | sample CZODoug2_1_08_16_FD_185931 | JGI IMG/M metagenome (GOLD analysis project Ga0179593, IMG submission 185931) | Vadose zone soil fungal communities from Angelo Coast Range Reserve, California, USA - CZODoug2_1_08_16fungal (PacBio error correction) | ecosystem: Environmental > Terrestrial > Soil >...
CTTGTATAGAGGAGGAGTAACGCGAAAGGGGAGGATGATTGGAAGGGTAGGACGGACGTGTTAGTCGTCGGGGACGGGGGAGAAACGTTTCAAATAAATTGTGAGTTGCTATGAAAATCTACGAACAAGGAAACGAGCCCATCGGCTTGGTAATCGCAGTCAACAAAAGAAAACGGGGGGAGGAGGCAAGGTGTTGGTAACAAGAGGCACTCCTATCAGACTACTCAGAAAATTGACCGACTGAGTGCGTATCCGAGTGTCACCCCTCCAAAATGGGGCCAAAGTCAATGGGGGTTCTTTCAGGGAAAGGAGCCGTCACTCCAGGGGGTTTTTCCCGGCTGACGAAAGGGAGAAAAGGCCCCAGAACGACGCTCGCGAAGGGAGGACATGGAAAAAATAATATCGTCAAACACGAAGAGTACGAGGAGGCTTTTGAAAACTGGGGAGCCGATGGGGAAGGTCTCTAACTTAAAGGGTTGGGCTCAATAGGATTTAGGGAAGGTAGAAGAGGAGATGATGATCGCCAAGGGGGGGGGAAGAGCCCTGTACAACTCCTCAGGGAATTAGGATTGAACGTATCGTATGCTAATAGAGAAACAATTCCTATTAGGATAGACACTAGGGGAAAGTGAAAAATGAATCTAAGTGAGGGAAGTATAGGCGGAACTATCAGGAGAATATCGAAGTAGAGAGGGGCGCTTGAACGAAAACGTCACAGAGGGCGAGGGGACAGGGATAAACCCAAATTTAATAGGGTCAAGGGCAGCGTTTGAAGGTTGTCCACTCCAATCATCCCGGAAAGAGCAGGCCGGGCAGCGAGAGGAGCCCAAAAAAGAGCCGCAGTTAGGCCGAGGAGGTACGAGCAAAGAGGTGGATCTCGCCGAGTAGGTTAAAAGTTGAGGGTGCGGGGGATCGCCAAAGGGGATCAACTCAAACGAACAGGGATCTCGCGTTACGATCAAAGCCTTGTGACATCGGAAAGAAGCTTGCAGGAATGGCGATAGTAGGACGAAATAACACGAAAAAAGGTGAACAGTCAAGGAGAAGACCCCGGGCGGTATAACGTGGTCTGGACCATAGACCGCCAAGAAAAGAACCTTAGATTCTCGCGCAGGTGAAAACGCGCGATACAGCAGATGGGTCTACCGCGAAGGGAAGGAGAAACGCCGTCGTGAAAATGACGAGGGATAACGAAATTTTTCGAAGACGCCTCAAAAACGCGTCTTCCAAATCAGATCAGCAAGTTTCTCTTCTTGAAGAGCAAGTCCAAGAGCTGGGCAGGCGAAGACGATGTCGGGGCGAAAACTTGGGAACCAAAAAGGCCCGAAGGGAGGATAACGCGAGGTGTTAGCCGGAAAGGGAAAAGGGGAAAGGAAAGAGGAAATGATGTCTTTAAAAAAAGAAAGAAACCGAGCTATCTCACAAACACAACTTAATTTATTCTTAAGGAAGGAGAGCCTCATGGCATCGGTGAAACCATCATTTCAGATGAAGGGACACGGCGAAATGCTGAAACCCAAAGGAGAGACTACTACACCCCGAAGGTAGAGGGGAGAAAGGGCAAAATAATCTTGATTCCTATGAGGAAAAGAGATGAAGGGAAAAGCCAAAACGTTCAGAAAAAGAGGGGAGGACAGCGCCGATCAAATAATGGAGAAGAGATCATGACGGACCAATCAATCTAACAGCAGTAGACAAAAAAAAAAAATCAGAGATGGGTTCACGAGGAATCAAAATAGCAGCCGAGGGGCGAGTCGGCCGAGGGGACAAACACCGATCCTCAACGGTTCGGGTCATCAAAGGGGACAGTGAAAGGGAGGTGGGATTTCCGAAAAACGTGAAGAACAGTCCTTCACTCCCTGTGGCGAAGAGGCCAAAAACGGGGATCTGGGGGACCGGAAAAATCCTCTCGATACGTCTGGGAAGGTTAAAAAAAAGGGAGTATACACCTCCAATGGGGAACCTCGGCCTTTCTTAGGTAGAGAAGAATCAGAAGAAACAAGGAATAGGTTTCTCTATCTGGCCAGCGAAAATTCAAAAAGGCAGTTAACCGGGGATATTAGCTATCAGAAAAGACGCGAAAGGAAAAAGTCGCGAATGGTGGAGGAGAAACGATCCTCTTTTAAGAGGGGAGGGGACCAAGACTTGAGCCGTACCGAGTTTACAAGAGACGATATACTTACTGCCAAAGGGAGGGAAAATAATGTGAAAAATGAAAGAAGAAAACGGAGGGGTCTGAATCTGAAATAAAGAGGTGTAAAAATCGAAACATCCTAATCTTACTAGGGAAAGAAGGGGAAGTAAAACGCGCCGGATCAATCAAAAACCTCGAAAGGAACTAAGGCCATGCGTGATTTGCGAGAAGAAAGAAGGGAGGGAGAAGAACAGAGAAGGGGCGGCAAGGGGTAAAGCGAAAAAAATCAGCACTCGTTGAGACGAGAGCACGGAGGGTCCCCATTGAAGAAATGTGGAGGAAGAAGCTAGGATTGCCGTGGACAAAGTTCAAAGAAGTATGAAAAGGGGGACAGGACGACGGTACAGGAAAAAGAGCCGAGATTGGAAGAGGGGTCACCCGATTCGCAGGAAAGACGCAAAAAAAAAAAAAAAAAAAAGAATGTGACAAGGGGCGCTTACGCCGGGGAGGAGCCTCTGAGGACCGCCTGTCTACGGGAACTGCCGATGGACTTTCATAGAAACCCAGTGGGAAAAACTACGAGAGTCCCGAAATAGACGAGGAAAGCATCTGAGCGCAACGTAAAAAAATAGTCGAAAGAACCAGGTCAGTATTTAAGGAAGAAAGGTGAGGCATGGGAGAAGACTCCTAACAAAGTCAAACAAAGGGAGAAAGACCGATTCAAAGAGCTCTCAAAATGAAGGAGAAAGTTGACGCGATCTGTGAATCGCTTCTTGCACATGGAGGAAAAGAAAAATAAAAATCAAAAGGGGAGTTGAAGAGACGGATGGGGAGAGGGAAGGATAAATTTGTGAGCAAAATAGCTATGATCAAAAGAAGCACCCAATTACATCGACAGTCAGAGACCAACTATCCTTGGGACTGCGTTTTTAACAAATTCAAAAAGTAAGCCACATTTTGAAAAAAGTACTTCGGGAGGGGCGAGGGAGAGGGGAACCCCGCCGGGAAAAAGATTGCGAGGTGGAATCGCTTCCACCAGGACTGCGGGAAAGCTTCTCCTACATGGGAGAAGGGCCCCAGAAAGCAAATAGACCTCTAGATCGGAAAAATCTGGAGACTGAAGTATATTTTCGACTGGACCTCATCCGCTAACTACAGTGGCCTCAACGCCAGTCATATTGGAGAAGTGGTCGAGCCAAGCGTGTTGGAGCATCAAAACCTCTTTACATCAGAGGAGGAGTAGCGGGGACCCTTAGAGAAATGGGAGAATATGAATACAACCACAGAGGTTATCAACAGCGTAAAAAGGAAAAGTTTTCTAGGGGAGATTCAAGGGGCGGACAGGAGGAGGAAGTATAGCTGGGACGATCATCGAGAGGTGATCGGTCCATTTGGAAGAGGAGGAAATGCCGTGTGGGCGGGTGGAGGGATATCCGGTCCCGATGTGAAGCCTTCTGGAAGGAGATAGTCCCACCCAAAAATGACGGATTCGGCAAAACCAGCCGGCTTCTCGCCGATTGAGGGAAAATGTTAGGGAGAGAAGAAAAAAGTGAAGAGAAAGAAAAGAAGAAGAGAAGATCCGGTCAACAACGCTTGAATCTGACAAAGACGGGGTAGACTCGTCCTACTAACAAGAACGGCACGAACCGACCCCGGGCACGGTTTCTGGGGTCAATACGCCCAAGATCACTGACTGGCTAGTTGAAAGAAAAAGTACAGAAGAGCAAGGAACAGAATCGAGAGGCACTAAGTCGCCCAGGAGCAAGGCAACCTACCTGGGCACTAACCGCAAAACGAAAAAAAAACGGTAAAGCAAAGCAGGGGTCGGCTTTCAGGGGAACGTCTGAAAGGAGGGCAAAGAATTCGAAATGCGGGTGGAGGAATGGCAATGGAGAGAAGAGGGAGTGCGCTCGGTTGACCCGCATTGCCACGTGAAGCAAGCGGATTATTGTCGAAAAGTCAAGGAAAAAAACAACGAGCTCTCAACAACAACAAAACAGGGGAAAGTCGAGGTCTGGTGGCAAGGTCAAAAACGCCATACTCAGGCACAATGGTTCTGACCAAAAAGAAAAAAGACTACAAAAACAAAGGAAAAGGTCAAATCGAAACCCAAAAGCGAATTCAAGAGAGGAAAAAAAAGACGTTCGAAGCCAGGAGTCAATGTCATCTGGAAGACGATTGGGCAGCGAAAGTGCGTTTGAACCATCGATAAGACAACGGCCGACAAAAGCTAACCCGCCTACAGATGCGCGGTGATCTAAGGGTAACGGACGAAAAAACTAAACATCCTTTCTCGGAGGAGTATACAAAAACCGGGGGGGAATACACGAAAAAACGGTCGCATCATGACACGGAAACTCGCTGGTAAATTTGCGTCAGGCCGACTCTACATTCCTTAAAGGACCGAGGGAACAAGGCAATACCCTTGGATAACTCCTCTCTGCGGATTCGGGAGGTAAGAAAGCGCAAAGTGGAAAATCAGGCGAATCAAGGGCTAAAGAGAGACTTCGACGAACTCGGACGTATATGGCAAATAGCAAGAAAAAGGGGGAGAACATAGAGGGGGGGGGGGGATGAAGGAGTGATATCAACGCCACCTCGCACCCTGAATTGGATAAAGAGGTCGGCCCAAAAACTCCCTTTTAATCCTTTTCTTTCAGAAAATAGAAGGGAGGATCCTGAACAGAGCTATACTTCGACAGAGAAAAGCTGACAAACAAGCAGAAAGGGGGTGAGATAAGCGAAGGGGTATAATCGAGATACATTGCTAGGACAGAAAGGAGCTGTAAAGAAGAAGTTAGCCCGACGCAGCAAAGATCAAGGAAAAAAGGCGGGAGCCAAGCGGGGTACAGTTGCGACCACAGAAAAAACGTCCGCAATCGTCAATCGTGCGAGAGGCGGTCCAATGCCTAATTTTACGGGTTCAAAAAAGGGGGTGCCGTTTGAGGAGCAGGACAGAACAGGGAAAAACTTTTGGGGCGAAAAACTGGAACCCAGATGGGAAATAATGGTTGTTCACCGGCGAAGGGACCGAGAAAAAGAAAGATCATAAACCCGAGGAAACGCCCATGATCTGGGGGGCAAACGCATAGAAAAGCAACTCAACCTCGAAAGTCGCCTGATGGGTCAGATGACCCCCGCCTGGCTTCTCGAGACTCGGCTCTTTGCCAACCAAAATTGGGAGGAGAGAACAAAACCGGGGCGTCCAATCGAGAGAAAATTGCGGCAAAAGTCCCGTAAAAAGCACTGAAAACCGCGCGATACACAAATCGATCAAACGGAGGAGGAGAAGGTTGAAGATTTTTATACGAGGACAGAGGGAAGGAGGAGTGAGGGACGGTTCAAAGAACCGTAGGTTATTTGCGAAAAAGCGAAAAACGGCTGGGAAAAAGGAATTGTGAGTTTGCAAGAAGGAAAGGACGGAAGAGAGGAAGCAAAGATGCGGGGGGGGCAGAGCAGGGCAAAAACAAAACGCGAGCGGCGGCCTGTGGTGGACGTCGGCCAATAAAAAAAAAAAAAAACACACCCAAGAAAAAAACAAACAACCAAAAAAAAACACAAAAAAAACCAAACCAAAGAAAAGAAGAGAAAGGTGGGTAACGACACAGTGGGAAAGGAACGGAGAACTGTTCGCGCGCCGCGTAGGGAGAAGCGAGGTTCAGTGCGGTGAAGGAAAAAAAACGTGGGCGGAGATAGATTGAGCGACAGTGGCTACAACGGACAAGGTGCAACGAAGCAAAAAATTCGCCGGATCGAGAGAGTGAAACTAAAGGGAACCTGCCGCGGAGTGGGCTCGAAAGGGAAAAGGGGAGCAATCCCCGCAGGGCAAGGGAGGGAGATGCTTCGATTGCGAGAGGACAAAGGGGGGGGAGACTCTCAAGCTCCGAAATTAGAGTAGCTTGCAATGTGAGATCGAAAAGAACAAAAAGAAGAAATTCATACACTATTAAAGGAGTGGGGGAAAATTTAGCGCATATAGGACGGGACTAGAAGGGAGGCAAAGATATCTTGTGAAAAAACGAGAAAGCGAGGGGGATCGCGATAACCGGTCAGCGTCCAGGGGGCAGTTGATTAAATCATCCAGTTAAATCGATGGCAAAAAAAAAACATTTTAAGGAGGAAGACGAGGGCGCCTCCTCGGGGAAAGGAGGGGCCGGCTCGTACCTCCGACCAGCCGGAGAAAAAAAAGGAGTGTCAAAACTTGGGGGCCGATCACTCTGAGCACTCACACCAGAGGAGCCTCACTAACTAGGGGGAAAAAGCCTATCGGAAAGCAAGGGGGGGACCGGGGATGGACGGCCGAAAAAAAACTCCGGCAGTTCACAGCATGAGAGACCAAGGTTTCTGGGACCGGGGGAAACCCGAAGATCCCGAAATTCGCTTAAAGTGACTGACAAAGGGTGAAAGCGAAGAAAAGAGAAAGCGCAGTTAGACACAGGCGGTGAAAAGGGGAGGGATAAGAACTTTGCCACAACTGAAAAGCCTCCCGAGGAAAAAGCAGAAACAAAGTCCTTTCGGGACGGCCCTTATCAGGGAGGGAGGGACTCACTTCCTGACGAGGGGGGGGGAGATGCCCTTGGCCTGGCGGGAGCCCGAGGAGTAATGCGCGCGGGGATCAACCGCTTTGCAAGGGTGTCAAGAGAGGGAGGAAGGATTAAAAGGAAAAAAGAAGGGGAGAATAACAACACAACTTAGGAAGAGCTATCAGAGGGGGGGGGAGGGGTATCGGTCAACAATAGAAGAGAACGGTACCGGTGCATTCGGAAAGAAACACACCAACAAACGCCCAACATCGTATCCAGAAAAGGGGCATCGAAAAACCCCTCGGCTCAGGCCAATAATAAAAGCAAGAAGGGGAAAAAGGGAAAAGGAGTAAGCTTTGTTGGGGGAGAGACGGGGACAGGGGATCCCCGCGAATCGGCACGCTGAAGGAACATCTAACACGACTAGAAAGGGACACAATATTCTCTGTTCAACGCGATGGTAAAGGAAGAAGGCACAGCCAACTAAGTCTGAAGGGGCTTCTGAGCCAGAATACACCGGTTCCCGGGGGGGATGCATCAATAAAGCCGGGCAGGTGTTCGGAACGACGGAGATACATGCCTGGTGAGGACAAACTGGAACCGTGCTATACTCCCTATTACTGGGGGAGGGGAGTGGGAGACATATAAGAGCGGCCGAAAGGTGGGAACCCAAAATATCAAAAAAAGTCTGCAAGTGTACGAATCAAACCGGCGGTCCTCGTAATATTTTTGGGGTCGAATATTAGGAGCGTCAAAGAAGGGGAGACCCCCCCCACCCCCCCCCCCCCCCCAAAACCCCTTCTACAGGGGGAAATCACTTGGGGGAAAAAGCTCAAACTTCCGACCGGAGGGAGAGAAACGCCAGAAAATGTGAAGATCGGGTGACAGTCAGAAAAGCAAATAAAAGAAAGACCAGTTTACAGGGCCAAGGAAAAATACGCAGAAAAGAAGGAGCGATCGCGTAATGGTTGTAGTTCAAACTATCGTAGATACAGGGGAGGAAGGAAAGCAGAAAACTCCGAGTATGCGGTGTAACCCACAAGGGTCTGAAAGTGCAATCAGATCAGAGTCATTGGGCGCTTTGGGAAAATCAAGTCGTTGGAAAAGGAGGACGTGCGGCATCAGTTGAGAACAGAGGCCGCGGGAGAGGGGGCGACGTGTCTTGGGACCAAAGTGGAAGGAGTTTGCGAGAGATTAAGAGGAAGGTTGGGTGTCGCTAAAAGGTGGCAAATCATGTGCAGGAAAAAGACACACAACCATCGCATCTTGTGAAGGAGGGAGGGGGGCACGCACCACTAAGCGTAAAAACATAAAAGCAAGTATCAGGGGGAGCTGTATGGGGTGGACGCATCGTAACCAAACACCTCTCTCGGGGAGAGTAACTTGCGATGAACCCCCGAAGTTTATAGGTCCGACGCCTAGGGCGCGAAAAAAAGCACGAAAAAGGACGCCCTTCCTCTCCAAGTAGATAACAGGAAAGTATGAGGAAGGCGGGCACATCAATCCACTTGAAAAAGGTCAAGATATTACAAGATCTGCGAACCAAAACAGAAGGGGTGAGAGCGCGACTTATAGCCGTGAAACTGGTGTGGAGGATGGCTGCCGAATAAGGGAAGGGAAGGGCAAGAACTCAGGTATTCGTGTAGAGAAAGCGAATTTTTAGCTAAAACTCTCTAGGGAAAGGCCCGAAGACATCTTCTGGGTCCGACATGAAACCGACCAAAGGGCGGTCCCAAAAAAAAAAGGAGTTCGATTGGGCAGGCTAATCGCCCCATTGTTGACGAACGAAGACCGCTGAAAAGAACAGAGGTGAAAAACCCGCCGATGTCAGATGAATGGGAAGGGCGGGGGTATCCTTAAAACTTTGGTCAACGGCTGCGACATCGTCGCCGACGTGTAAATGACCCAACTGCCAGCATCTAAGGCAGTGGGGGAGAATCTCAAACGAAACCTCACGAGGGTCAGGAGTAACAGAGGAATTGGGGGGGTCGGCAAAAAGTGAGGGGCTCATAAAGCAACCGCAGCCTGGCATTCGACGGAGATGCAACCCCGTGGGGTGGAAAAGTCATGTAAAGAACTCATTAAGGAGATTAAGCACCCTGACAAGGGAGAAATAGAATACAACCATGGAAAAAAAAAAAAAAGGGGACTAAGATGTGAAAAGGTTAAATAAAGAGGTCACAGGGGAGGAAAATATGCGAACGAGGAGCGTTAACTGCGCTTGAACGAAAAGATGATCTGCAGGGGGGAGGGACAGAGCACCTCGTAGAAGTACGGGTTAAAGTGAGACCAGCCCAAAAAAGCAGGCGACCCAGGGGAGAAAGATGCAACACCCCATATTAACGCGGGAGTATGAACGGAAGAGAGGAAAAGAATCAAGGGACTCTCCGAGAGTCCACAGCAATCAGAAACACGAGAGGAGTCTCAAGAACGGTCGATCCGCAGAACAAGCCGAAGGGGGAGTAGATAGTCGGCAACGATCAAGGAAAGGGGACAAAATGAGCCGAAACCTCGGTGTTCAGGGAAAGAGAACGCCCCGAAGAGAATCACGGCGGAGGGACTACGCGCTTCGGATAACCGGGAGCAAATGTAAGAGCGGTTAACGAAGGGCCAGGGCCGTGCCCATGATAGGCCACGGGAAGAGCAGACTTCAATCCATATTATAAAAAAGAAGTCAAGCAACCAAAAAAGCTGGCTTAGGGGGAAAACGATTTTTCAACAACAGGTGCCTGGGATCACCGGAGGAAGTGGGAAGCCAGGGGGGTGAAAGCATTCCCTGGTAAAGGCAATCGGAACTGGAAAGAACGTGAAAAAAAGACCTGCGAAACAGAGGGAAAAGAAATAGGGGGCAAGGGATTCAAAAAAAAAAGCAGAGGCCACCAACAAACTAACATCCGGGCGAGAATCAGGCCAAAAATCTCAACCGACAGGTCTGATAAAGAAAAAACGAAGAGGAGAGGAGGCCAAGGACAAACTTCTTAGATTTAAGAGGGAAACAGTCGGCTCCAAAGTTCGGGGGAAACCTCGATCATGGAAGGAGAACTTAAATAAAAATTGAATGAGGACGCGTTCGGTCAAAGGGCAACGGACAGAGTCATAAGTATTCTCTTAGGGCAGCTATTAAAACGGATAAAAGGCAAAGAATTCTGTTCCGACCGGGGAGGGGGTGCGTAAGCATTAGCAAAAAGGCAATTCTTGTGCAGAGGGGGGGCAAACAGTCGGGTACACGCGGACCTCCTCTCTATCGGGCTTTGGAGGAAGAAAAGTTCGTCAAGAAAGGTGGAACTCACTCTTACAATGATGATAGGGAAAGATAGGCACTAAATCCTAAAACGGTAGGGTGGTGCGCTCAGAGAGTTCAATGGGGTCAAAAGCGAAAAAGTATGGGAAGAAAAGGGGCCACGAGAAACAAGAAAAGGCGGAAAAGGGAAAGGCCGATGAAATCTCCGAGGGTCAATGCAAACAGTAGGGCGACTGACCGTCCACTCCACTTTGGGTAAAATCAGAAACTTAGTTCTGAATAATAGACGAATGGGGTGGGGGGTTCAGTAGAGAAAGAGTTCAGCGAGGTCTCCTAATGAGGAGCTGTACAGAAGACGAGGGTGTAACCAAAGTGCGAGACTACGTCGAAGCCTTCGCCAAGGGGATTGCGCAAAAAAAAACTGTGCAACAGAACCAGCGAAGCAGCCTGCCGTGAAAAGCAGAAATAAGCGGGCGAAGGGTGGAACGAAGGGTGGGCCCGGATTGGGGGGAGAAAAGTGGCTTGTAGCAAGGGATAAAGAGTAAAAAAAACTTGGGGGGGGGACGGCCTGATAAGAAAAGAAAACAATCTAGCTTTTACGAGTAGATTTTGCACTCTGCGAAAAGCAGAACTCTGAGAGGTCATGTTTTCTAGTATGGCAATGGGGGGGCTCTTCGGGGACCGAGACGTACCACGCGGACCAAGCTCTTTTTGTTAAAGTGGCCGTTAAGGGCTAAAACACTCCATGGTGCCAGAGTCAAAGGCCGAGCCTGCAAGAAACGCAATTATTCTGATCTGCAAGCGAAGCGATAGTGACGGGGACGCAGAAAGTCAGGGGGCACCAGAAAGGACGGTACGCGAGAGTGATGAAGAAAGTACTAGGAAACACAGGAGGGAGGAGATAGAACAGGAAGAGTATAAGACCGTCAGGTCAGTTCTGAAAAGCCATGCCTAAGAAGGGTCTTTCGACATTGGGGCGAGACTAAGGCATGGTCGGAAGACAATGAGCTGAAGGGAGAAACGGGGCGGGAAGCGAAGGAGAACATAGGGCTAAGCAAAAACAAAAAAAAGAGGGCAAGCTTACGAGTCGGAGAAATATCAAATGCGCTCACATAAAAAAAAAAAAAAGTTGGGGTGATCCTTGCAAGAGATGGGGAAGCAGGATGGGGAAAAAAAGAGATGGCCTGTGCGTCAAATCGCAAAAGAAAAAAAGTTGTGGCCGGAATCTCTTCGCACGGCATGGTCAACGACAAAGGGGGAACCCCTAAGGAGCTAGACCAAAGGGAAAGTGACCATCAATCGGTTCAGAGAAGAGGGGTTCAAACTAAAACAAGGAGTCGTCGGAAGAAAAGAAGTGGCTGGCTCAGCGCAACCGCCGCCTGAGGAGTAATCTGAGAGGGGAGAAGAGAAAGACCGTGTTAGGGTCCAAAGCCTTCTATTAGCAAAGAAAAAGCATGGGATATCCTACAAAAAAAGGCAGGTAAAGCAGTTGGAAGAGAAATGTCAAAAAAGGACAGTACTGAGATCGGTCAGGATATCGAAGTAGATGGCGTACAACGAGCAAAGGGGCGTGCAGAGGGCAGATCAACAGAAGAAGCAAACGGCGCGTTGGAGTCAAAATGCAAGAGGCAGCGAATTGCAAAAAGCGCGGAAAGGAGCCCACCCATAGGCTGGAGGTTTGGGCAGGAAGATCGTCAGAAGCCCCTGGGGCTCTCGCCGGGGTTCCACTGCGTCTCAAGAAGGGGAGAAACCCAAAGGGGCCGCATCTCGCCGGATTCTAGCCAGGGACCGCCTGGTGGGTGGGTGGGGGGGGGGGGGGGGGGGGGGGGGGTGTTGTTTTTGGGTGGGTTGGGGGTTTGGGGGGGGTTTGGGGTTGGTGGTTTGTTGTATTGGTGGTGTGGGTTGGGGGTGGGGGGGGGTTGGTGTGTTGTGGTTTTGGGTTGGGTGTGGTGTTGGGGGGTGTGGTTTGGGGGGGGGGGGGGGGGGTTTGTGTTTTTGGGGGGGGTTTGGGTTTTGTGAATCTGAAACCCAAAGAAACAGCCGAAGGGGCGGAGACACACCTCCCGGGCGTGTGCAAACAAAAAAAGAGGGTATAAAGAGAGGATAAACGAAAAGAAAGCACCCTTGGCTTTGAACTAGAGACCGGGGAAAGCGAGGCGCAGAATGGGAGCAACTGTGGGAAGTCAGAGGCGTCCATGATCGAGGATAAAACGACGGGATCGGCGCCGCCTTCCAACCGAGTCTTCAAAACTCAGGAAAGCCGTGGGCAAAGGCAACGAAGGCGTCAGATGAATTCAAGATAGGGGGGGAAGTACGGGACGAAATGACCCTGGGGCTGTAACAGGGGCGAGGGGCGGGGGGGCACCCTTTTCCCTTGAAATTCAGGGTAGGGTCCTGTAAAACCAAATTGGCCAGAAAGG
>Ga0179593_1539671_pt1 | contig 12318 bp, 13 predicted proteins | sample CZODoug2_1_08_16_FD_185931 | JGI IMG/M metagenome (GOLD analysis project Ga0179593, IMG submission 185931) | Vadose zone soil fungal communities from Angelo Coast Range Reserve, California, USA - CZODoug2_1_08_16fungal (PacBio error correction) | ecosystem: Environmental > Terrestrial > Soil >...
GAAATAACAGAAGGAGGGAATGAGTACCCGGGGGACAGGGGCTTGGCAGTGGCGGGCTACTCCCTCCCTGATAAGGGCCATGGCTAAAAAGTGATGCCACAACTTCAGGAGGAACGGCGAGGCAGCGCATCGAAAGAAATCCTACGAAGGGAGCCAAGAATCAAGTGAGAATTGAAAAAACGAACTTGCGTGGTGCGATGCGATAGAAAGAAGGTGGAAAGCGGTGAGCATGAAGGGAAAGCCGTTTAAATAGGGGGGGAGGGTGTACAAAAAACGGAGTCTACAGAAGGTGAAGATAGCTAACCGGGCAGGGTCAATGTGTGATGGTTTTAGACGTGACGTTGGAGGGGGGAGGCAATCCCGTATTTGTAGTTTGTGAAAAGAGCAGTTTCAAAGAATCAAACGTGGACATTGGCAACGAGTAGCAGAAGAAAAAAGGAAGCATCGAGCCCTCGATTCGGTGAGGGAGAGAGGGCCCAACGCGAATTATTTGGGTGGGAGGGGAAAAGTTGGGTTGAAAAACCAGTCTTATAAACGTGCAAAAAAGAAACGGGGGAGTAAGGTTTCTCGTAAAAAGTCTTTTGTGTCAGAGTAAGTTTCGCGCATGCGGGTCCTAAAAGGGATGTACTTACGGGAAAGCCATCAAAAAGAGCGGTCGGTTAAAGGGGCAAAGGGAAAAACTTATGAATATCTTAAGACGGATCACGCTCGTCACTTGCAAAGAGACGAAAATCGGAGGGTCTGGCTTAAAAGGAGTCAACTCTAAAGGAGGTCGAGTATATATCGTCTCGACGGGTCAATAACCGAGCGCGGTGGAGGGGAAAGAGGGAAAAAGAATTACGCCAAGAAACGGAGGATGGCTGAAACAATCAGGAGAGTCCTGACAACTTAAGCACTGTCGTCAAGGAAGTTGCGCCACAACTGGTACTTTGGGACCTACTGAATACAAAGCAAAAGCCAAGAAAAGAAAAAAAAAAAAAAACTCCGCTCGAGGAGTGTTAAAGTGGAGTTTAACAGCACAGAGACGTCGGCCGAAATAAAGGGAGCGTGGAAAGGCGGCCACCCCCCTTCATGTCCGCGGCCCGATCCGTATGGGGTCGAGATATCCAAAGGCGGCATGCAAAGCAAACACCGCAAATTCTCAAATGAACCTGAAGGGTGGGGGGGTTGTTTCTTTCATGGAAGATGCAACTAATCAAAGGAGAGCAAAGCAGCGAAATGAGCAGGCTAGGGTAATTCAGAAGTATGGTGGGAATCGAAGGGTGGAAAAATAAGCGAGAACTCTCAAGAAGGTCCATTTTGAGGGCAAAAGGAGTTGCGTATCCTTCTCACAAAAAAAAAAGGAGGAAAGTTACAATAATCGAGCGGACTCTTTTGTCCGGGAACGGAAAAACGCTAAAAGACTTTAAAAAAGGAGACTCGAAAGGACCATCCCACCAACAAACTTTCGCGAGCAGGACTCTTTCGAAGTCTTTGGGAATTGACCACACATGAAAACAAAACGGGGAGCGACAGACGATTTGGGCTTGGCGCAATAGACTCGGTGGCGTGGCAAGCAATCTTGGATGACTAGAAAAACCCGAACATGACCCTCTCACTTCATCATGTCATTAGGGGCGAACTTGATAGTGGGACTTCAGGTCTGCAAAGCGGTGAAGGGACCAAAAGAAGGAGGCAGGAGGGGCGTTTGTTCAGTTGGAATATGGTCGCGGTCCCAGAAATTACACGACCAGGTACTAAAAGAAACTAAAGGGGAATAAACGGGATTGGAAAAACTTCGTCCATCAGAAAGGCGCTTGGAGAGTCTACAATACCCCCAATGGCTAACGACAAACAAAGGACGATCGCATACGACCCGCGAAAAGGGATATTAAATTGTCGACCTTGAACACTTTCGATGAAAAGCTGTGCCCCCCAAAAAAAAAAAAAGGAGCGAAAACAGACCGGACAGTTGTATGGGGTAGTTTTATTTACTCACTACGTGAGCAAATCTTAGCTTGCGAGAACGGTTATGGAAAAAAGTCGATAGCTTAATGAACAAAAATCGCCCCCCGTGGATGAGGCAAGTAACGGAAAGGCCTTGATATGACGACGTGAGCGAGGTCCATAATCAATAAATTCAAAAAACCGTGATCAAGGGGGAGGATTAAACGGCGTAAGGTCCGAAGTCTAAAGAAAATAAAAACAAAGAAGAGGCGCCGGGAGCTCGCTAATCCTAAATCGAAAGGGGAGGATGGCTGCAGAATAGTGAGGTGAAAGAATTGACTCAAAAATTACTCAATCGCGGACAATGTATGGCCGGGAGGAAGGGGAACACACGAATCCTGTGACAAAAACAAGAGGAATCGGGAATTGCAAGAGGCAACAACGATTCGTTCTCGTGGACTAAGGAGGTTTTCCGATGGTGTCAATACCTTAAAAAAAATAATTCCCAAGCACGCAAAAAACTTGGATGGCGATTCGTCACGAACACAGGAGTGGGTTTCCAACTCATAAAGAAAGGGCAAAAGCAGGTGCAATGAGGATTCATCGCCGTCCAGTATTCAGGGCCGGCAGCTAAAACTGGTGCGCTCCACAGGTGCCCGTGGGGGATATGAGAAAAAGAAAATACGCATGAAAACCCTAGCTAAAGTCCAATTTTATTAAGTCGGTGGAGACCGCGCTCAGAAAAAAAAAAGAGGCGGAATTGACTAAAGAGGTAGGGAAGAACTGTAATTGTGGAAGGGGGCCGTGCTCATCTTTTGGGAGACTTCGCATGGCAAAAAAAAGAGGCCACCAGAAGGGTAATGAAATCCTAAGGGGAGTGAAAAAATGCAGCCCTCAGCAACCTCATCCGGCAGAAGTCCGTGACGAGGTTAAAAAAAAATTGGGGCTACGAAACACTTTCTCGGGGACTGAAAAGGAATATGGGCGGGCTGGGACAAATTGGAGCCGCCGCCGGACCCCACGCCGGGATACATCCTCTGAACACGGATACCGCCTTGAGGTAATCTGGAGGGACAGGGGTGAGGAAAGCCCTAAAGGGGGGAGGTTTGAATATTCCCCCTTAGGTCCCATGACTCACGTTCATACCTTGTCGAGAGGGAATTAATGGACCGATTCCAAGCGGGGGGGGGGAAACTCAAGCAGAGATGTTCACCCTCGAAGGAATTTAGAGAGCGACGGCCGAAAATATTCTGATTGTGTTTGTATGATTTGGAGAAGGTCTTACAGGGAAAAAAAGAGACCAACTGGGAGTTTGGGGGGCATTCTGGGGTGAGAGTGTTGACTTTCGGCAAGTGTCGGCCTAAGTAAAGTTGATTGGCTTTCCGGTGAAAACAGGGGTTTTACGAAGGAACAAGACTACCGATACTGGAAAAAAGAGGAAAGAAGTGGTGTCTCCCAAAAAGTTCGTCCTTGCTCCAGCGTTACTCGAAAAGGGTCCACTGTGGAGGGGGAAACCTTAAAAAGTCTATTGAATAGGGGAAGGGGGGGGGGAACGGAGGAACGATCTTACTGGCCTCAGAGGCGGATCGCTAGCGATGGTGTTATTCGAAAATGTCGGGAAGTACGGTGGATTCGAGCAGAATGAAATGGAAGGGACGCGACGGAGACGTAACGTGTATAAACACACAAAAGGAGGGACGAATGTCGTACATACTGTCGGGCAAGTGTGTTTACCGAGGCACATCAGAAAAAAATCAAAAAGGCGGACGCAGGAAAAGAGGGGGCGGAACGAACTATAATCAAGGAAGATAAGGTATTTTGGGTAACGCTGAAGCGGCAAGAAAAAGGGAAAAGTGCCGCGAAATGTCAAAGTCGGAAAGGAGGGGCTAAACCGCGAACCAAGGCGCCAAGTAACGGGCGATCGGGGAAATAAACAGAATGCGTATTTGTTTGGTTTCATGAAAACAAATTATTGAAGTAAAAAAAAAAAGGAAAGACAGAGAAAACTGGGTAAGAGACATGTCAAGAAATAGCGCTTCCTTGAAGCAGTCACCATTGGGAGTCGCAAGAGAACGCGAGGAAAATCTAAGAAAACAACACAACAAGGAGGAGGAATAAAGAATATATAAACCTTTTTGGGAAGGCCGGATTGAGTGGAAGGTGGACGGACCCTTACTCGTGGCACTCAGACTCATGCGCATTCTCACTACAGGCTACGCTAGCTCGCTCTAGAATTGGGTCGACCGGGGTCCCATAAAAAACTACCGTCCCGTGAGGCCGGGCGAAGTCGCAGATGGTGTGAGAAAGCCTTGGGTGCGGTGCTAGGGACAGGCAAGCCTTGTATGCAGGCGTCGAAACTGCAACAAGGGGCCGATGGGCTCCGCGAGTGTAAAGAAAAACGTGGGTCTTGAACTGATGAGGCCGTCGTTCACAGCAGCCAAGAAACATCTAAACTGGGGAAGGAAAAACCACGACAACTCTCGGACGCAGACGCGTCGGGCACTCTTGGAGTGGTTGAATGTCGGTTTGCAAGGACGGGAAAGAAGGGGGAACCAGTACGCAATCAAAGTGGGGGAAAGGAAAAGTAACTGTATTACTCTTAATGGCGGAGCAATCCTCGGCTGGGCGTAAGCATATACCGACATCATCCCCAATTTTCGAAAAAAAGAAAAAATAAAATCGAACCGCCAGAGCATCACCGAAGCCAGACTATATAAATGCCCTGCACTTTTCGAGTTCAAGAAAGGGAAAACGAAGACCAGCATTTGGAAAGGGTACAAGAAGACGTTCTCAAAGGTAAATCTTTGCAGCTCAAGCGTGGTCCGTCGAGAACTTTAATTAGAAGCCGCGGAAATTTTATTCTAGGGAGCAATCCCTGAATGAAAGACACTTAAGAAAAAAAACTTAAGAAGGTCAGTGAGAGACAGTGGGGGATTATTTTACCGCCGAGGGGAACGGCCCGAAGGCCAAAAGAATCAAAAAAAAGATCTTTCGGCAGGGGTCGCGAGTGAATAGGCGCGGGATGGAGAGGAGATGCGGGTCCGATAGCTTTTGGAGGGTTAATTAAGTACAAAAGCGGACAGGTAGGAAAGTCCGTGGGAGTCAGAAGACGTTTAAAAGGGCAAAAGGGATTAACGGACGATTAAAGTCCAAGAGGCGAAGTCGTCTCTAGTCAGGAGATGTATACCGCGGGGGGTGTCACCAGACGTTACCAAGGTGGGGCGTCGTAAAACACGCGAATCCGGGATTCAATTCAAAAAACAAAATTGCAAGTTGGGGGTTCAGGTCCTGTCACGAATTCGCTGCTCCATAAGGTGGTCAAAGAGAAGACCTGACTCATTGGGAATAGTGATGAGGACTAATGGGGACATCCTTTCCCATCTAATGGATAAAAAAGATTGGCGGGAAGAAGGGGGAAAACTAAAATAAGGAGAGCCTGCATCAACAAAAGAAAATTAACTCGATTTCAAAAAAAAAAAGAATAAACATAGCGAGTTTGACATGGAAATCCTCACAAAAGTGAAGTATTCCTCGCGGGGGGAAGGAATATTTTAGTTGGGACGACGCGAGAGGTCGCAGGTGTTGCAACATGATCAGGTTTTGTCGTATTTGACTAGAATCAAAGGAAGGCGATGACTGAAAAGATCCTGCGTGAAATTTAGAGCAAAATTTGAAAACCAAAACGAAAAAAGTGTCTAATTAGGAGGCCAGGGTGGAAGCGTGGCGCAAGGGAATAGCCCTGTTGAAGAAGGTCGGTTTTGTTAAAAAGGGGCAAGGGACTACAAAAAGAATCCTTCGGAGAGAAAATGGGGAAAATTGATGAGGGAAAAGTGGGGGGCGCGCAAGGTATTTGTATCGTTTTGTACACCAGAGGCCAAAGGGGTCTGTTAAAAGGAGCACGAAGAAGTCCTCAGAAGGGGGCTTAAAAGCACGACCCTAAAGAAGCCAAGCAGCCATAGGGCACCCTAGGGATCGTTAGCGAGCGAACACGGGGGATCTATTGTTGGAAGGGATGGTTTAGACTGACGACACGGTGAGGAGTAAAGAAGGCAGGTAGGGAGGGGTCGAAAAAGTCTGGTTTTGTGTATAGGACTTTCGATGCTGGAGGGTACTATATATGGACCCAGGGAGGCCTCATCAAAGGGGGGCGGCGGACGAAGGTAGGGGTCCTACCGCAGGGGAATCAGGGGTCAAGGTCCTAAATATCAATCGAAAGGGCATAAGGTGGCTAAATACTCTCCGAGTGCGAGTCACTCGAAATGTGAGGTCAGGAGAAGGAGTCAGCGAGGAAGACGGGGAAGCGGCATCTGCGGAAAAAGGGAAAGGCGAAGATCTAGGGGTATATCGAGGTACCAAGCGACGAGTAATGTCCAAGCGAGAGCTACCTAAAAAGAGGAGAAGCAGTTGGCGCAAGAAAAAAAAAGAGGGGGAAAATACGATGTAATTCATTGAAAAGAGGCCAAGCACATACATCCAAGAGAGCTCCGCGGAAAAGGGAAAGGGGCGTTGGGGCTCGGGAGGAAAATGGGAACTAAGAATAATAACATGGATGAGGGACGCTGAAAGCAGTCCCCTTAATGGCCGCTCCATCTTCGCCGACTGGGTTTGGGGAAGAAATGCATCCAACTACCGAATTAAAAGAGGACAAAGGACGAGGGTAGTTTTGGTCATTGACGCTTCAAGCAAGGATAGAAAGAGCACGAGCAGGAAGGGTTAGCGCCGGAGGATCTTGAATGCGAGAGGGGTGGGAAGAGGAGCGAAGCCTTTAGTGGATTCGGAGAGTGAGCTCGTAGAAAAAGAGAAAACACACAAACCAACGAGGAGCTAGAGATACGCGCGAACGTCTTTGGAGGATCAAAAAGGGCGAGAAAGGGCACAAACGGGAAGAGAGGCTCCATAGAGGGATTACTTCAAGTAATCGAAGGAATAAGCCGCAAAAACAACGTTTGGGGTCGCAACGGGCTCTTTCGATCCTGGGGAGGCACCGGAGCGGCAGGAAAACAACTACCGGTCTCGGGTGAAATGTTTTCGAGAGAAGGAAGGGTTACACGAAAGGTAGAGGTGATTGAAGAAATCCTTTGTAGAAAACATCCGGCCCCCTCAACAGCATCGTCAAGTAAGGGCGCAACTAACGCGAATGTAGGGGGTAATTATACTACAAACGAGCTTTGGAAAGAAAAAAGGATTTGCCTGTCTCATCCACTCCCTCGCAGAGAGAGACCTCGTGGGGGGATTTTTGGACATCCGGAGTTCCGAATAATAAATACCATTATGTAAGAATAAAAGGGACCAGATCTTTTAAAAGGACTAAGGGGGACCTGGTAGGAAGGGGGGAAAAACGAGGAGAGTCTGCTAAGCGGAGGAAAGAATAGAGAGAAAAATTTTTCGAAGACAACTATCTAGCGATAGGGGGGACCTATGAACGGAAATACTAGCGAAAAAAAAAAAAAAAAAAACCAAGAACCAAAAAACGAAATTCAGGGATTTTTCTACCTGTTCACTTTTCGAGTTACTCGGAAAAGCGGGGAACTTTACGGAAGGGGGAAAAAATAGGGGGCGGAGGAATGCCATGACAGGTGAAGAAACTCTTATCTTAGGCACGCGCAAGCGGTAGTCCCGTGGAATAAAAGGATAAAGAACCCGGATGAGAAAAGTACAGGAACAAGTAATTGAGAGGACGACATGCAAGGCGCGAAATTCCATACTCATGACAAAAAGAATGGGGAAAACAAAAAGAAGGCCCAGGATTTTATCCGAGAGGGGAGTACGGAAAGCTCAAAATCACTCACAAAAGCACAGAAGTCTTTCGACGGGGAATTAAGACAAATAGCGGTCTGAAGAGAAGGGGAAAGGGCGGACCTTGATCTCTATAACTCGGTCCATTAAGAATCGCGGACAAGGGCTGGAACGGTCGTGGACATGGGGGAGCAAAAGTTGGAACTAGGGGAAATCCCGAGAAATATTGGAGAAAAAGCACAAGGTAAAGAGAATGCGGGGGCATATTTCTCCCTTCTATCCTGCGTGGGGTGGCGCGCCGTCCATGTGGCCACGAAGCCCCACGTAAAACTGCTAGAAACAGCGAAAATGGGGCTGTCAGCAAAGCAAAGGTTGAGTTTTTGGGACGTCTGTCAACCCGCGGGGAAACGGCAGATGAAAAATGGATTAGGGAAGGGTACGCTAGGATTCAGTGACCTGGATAATACAAGAGGTGCATCCCCGTGCAAATGGGACTGAGAAAAGGGAAAAAGAGAAAAGTACTAATGACAATCCTAAGGCATCGTCAATATTCAACTATATATTTATTGGGGAACATCTTCGTCAAAAAAAAAAAACAACGAAATTTGCAAGGGGGCAGGGCAGTATTGTATATTTGAAAGTTTCCGGGCTTCAATGCTATTTTGATTCCTGAGGGCAACATGGGCAACCGTATAACAAGGGGGGGAAAGGCGTAAATAAATAGAGGAATTAGAAGGAAGGAATGGCGCCGGATGAGTTCCAGTTGGACAGACTTGAAAACTAACTTGGTGGGCGAGATCAGAAGGCCAAAGCCGGGTTTAAACGGGAAAATCTGTGGGATGGCAGATGACGGGAGCAAAAGGGAAGGGAAAAAAACGAAGACATACGAACACAGAGAGACTCGAAGCACTTAGGTCATTTTTGCAATCGTAGTGCGCAAGAAAATAAAAGGGATCGGGGGGGAATCAAAATGACTAAGGAAAAGGTAAAAATTGACGTATTATGATAAACTGCGACAATGCAACAGGCAATAGCATTCAGGCAAGTGGCAACCACGAAGGACGGGAATTAGAGAAGAAAAGATTCTGATGGTAGGGGGGGGGATAAAAAACTCGGGGAAAATAATCCACAAAGGGCGAATAAAGAACCTGGATGAAGTTGGTCGGAAGACTTGGGGGGAAGGTATGGGAGACGACAGAGTGAAAAAGGGAAACTGGAAGGTTCTCCGATCCGGGTTGGCGGGGGTCTTAACGAATAAAAGGAAACGAAACTAAGCTCTGCAAGAAGAGGGTCTTGAGGGGACTAATCTAAGTACGGTTGTAGGGTACAGAAGGCCCTCTCCGAGTGCGAGGCACGAACCTAAAAGGGAAGGTCAGAGTCAGAAAGCGGAACTCAGGTCTAGAGAGGGGACGAGGGGGAATAACATCATAGTTCGCTATTCTTTATAGGGTTACTCATCGCCTGGGGGGGGGGGGGGGGGGGATGGAGGCAAGAAGAAGAGAAAAAGCAGGAGGGGAAAAAAATACAGGGGAGAGGTCGTACAGTTGCGTGTACGGATTTACCGACGATTAAATCACAGCAACACCCAAGAAGCTCAAGAGAGGGGGCTTTCTGGGGGGAGTGGCGAAATCGGGAATGTAGAAGAGAAAGGAAGGGGGGGGTAACTCTTAATCTGAAATTGACATTGTCCGCGGGCTGCCGGTGGTGAGAGCGAACCAAGAGGGAGAAAGGAGCCAAGGAACAAAAGTCGACAAAGGAAGTTTTGGTCATTGAAGAAAATGAAGAAAAATCGAAAAGAATCACTAGCAGCGAAAGTTGAAAAAGTGACCGGCTCGTGATGAATTCTCAGAGTCTATGGGAAATAGGGAAGGGTAAAAGAAAATAAGCGAAAAGGACGAAACATGATTAGGAAAGGAGAGAGGTATCTCAGAAAAAAAAAGGGTAGAAACTCGGACTCTTGGAAGAAAAATGACTGCTTTCAAACGGCCCGCCAAAAGTCTAAGCGAGGAAAGGTCTTGACTTGGAAAGAGAGGAAAACTAAAAAAGCCCAGGCGAGGAGGACGATCGAGGGAGAGAAGTGGATTCGAGCGTCCATTAAAAAAAAGACCAGATGGATTGTGGGGGGAGGAGGCCTAGGTTTCGGGGAAAGAAGGGGGAAGCTCACAAATCATTCCCTAACAAGCGGTCCAATTAAAGCCGCTTCCGCCTTTCAGGAAAGCACTGGAGGGGTCTGACTATGGGAATTATCGGGTCGGGGAGCCAGCGCTTTGCAAAGGGTGCGCAAAATCCGCCAAGAGGCACTTGGGGGCCGGGGGGAAAAGTCCCCATCACTTGAGAAAAGTATTTGCGAAATGAACTCTCAATCTTCTTTGAACGAAGGCGAACTGTCGGACGGGGGGGACCTAAGAGGGAAGGAAAAAGCTAACCTGAGAGCGCTCCCATTGGGAAGACAAACGCGCTAGCCTACGCCGCCTCCCTAACAGGGAAGCGTAGAGTAGGGGAACTGTCCCGTGTCCGTGTACTCTAAATCACGTTAGGTCTGACAGCCCGGGGCACTTTATAGGAGGTAGACGGGCAAAAAAAAAAGGGATCTTGCAAGACGTAGGTCCCTGATAAATGTTAATATCGTACGTCAGGGAGCACCAGGGAGTGACGGAAGGAAACAGAACTAAGGCAATTAAGCGATGCCCAAAGAAATGGCCGAGAAAAAGAAAATGCCTTTCTTGATCGCAATTGGGCATTTATTATTTGGAGAAAAGAGGGAGGGGGAAAGGAAGGAAAAATAACAAGTAAGAGGAGAATCGAGGGGGGGGAGAAGATGGCCTTTTACTTGCTATTCGTTGCGTGGAGCGGAAAATCGCGTTGAAGAAATGACGTCACGGGAAAACGGCAAGAGGGAACGAGAGGGGGTGAAGACTTGGGTAAAACAAACCTATACAAATAAATTGCGTGTCCTGCGCCCGGCCAAGAGGGGGAACCAATAAAGAAGGGGGAAAAGAGGACTCGAGGATGAACGTGGGTTCCGTACGGGGCCCCAAGTTTGTACAATAAGACCCGTCGTCAACCGTCAGACAGACAGAAAAGGCTTTACAACCTGGGCTGGAGGGGGACCAAAGGGAGTCTGAACGGGGGAAATTCTGGCCTGAAGGACCATATAAGGGGTTCATGATCTTGGTTCATCACCCGTAGATGACGGGTCCGGAATACAGAAGAGGTGGAATTGGGGAAGGAAAGGAAGTGAAAAAATCTTTCTTATGCCAAAACTAAAATATTACTAATACAATAATCCGGAGGAGAATAATTCCAAAAGGATTCGTCTCGATAACAAAGGGATGATTAAAAAATATATATTGACACAAACGACTAAAAAGAGGGGAATTAGGAAAGCCAGGAGTAGCATTCAGAGGTAGTGTTGTTGGATAAAGACAGTTGGGAATGAACGTCTTCACAGCAAACAGGATGCACCATTTTGGGGTTAATTAGCCGGCACAAACAAGAAGCATGAGTGAAGAAAGATCCAAAAGGCAAGAACGTTCGCTTGAAAAATGGGGTGAAACCAGGAAAAAAAATAAATTTGTGGCAGATAGAATTCAATGCCAATGTGAAAGTCAGATGTCCAAAGCCTTTTTGAAGACGTGGGACGTGTTCAGGGGGAATGGAACAAAACCGGGGAGGAGAAGAAGACTGGGCAAGAGTATGGGCAGCAAGCATACGTAGGAGCGGTTTGTGACCAACAAAAGAGTCCCCGTGGGGGGTTTCAAAAAGGAGACAAGGGGAGCAATTGTCCAGACGCAGGTAAGGAACTAAGGTAGAGACGCAAATGGAAGCCATCTTGGCACCTCTATTCGTCAATGTCGATCGTAACGGCCGAAGATTCTGAGGGGGGTGCGTGGGGGAGGACAAACTCTGCTGCTAAAAAAATACAACTGGTCGATCAATGTCGTTTCGAAAATTGCTACAGCTCCAGTTCTTGTGGGGGAGAGTAGGGGCGGCGGCTACGTCGAGCCTGACGGGAAGCAAAAAGGGGGGCGAAGTCTTACGTAAGGGTTCTCAACGGAAACATAAGGGGGGAGAGGTCAGAGATGAAAAAATCAGCTTGCCTAAGGAGGGGTGGAAAAGGAAAAGGAAAAGTACACTGAGGGCGAGTAAAAAGTGAATTCTAAAGTATAGTCCTGCGAGGAGTCATGTTGAGAGGAGTATCGATCGCGAGAGAGGGGGTCTTCAGAAACGCTAGGAAGGCACAGAATGAAGATGACGCCAGGACGTAAACTTGTGTAGAAAAAGAGAAAAGCGTTCAGAGTGAGGGGAAATCGTGAAGACGAGGAACAAAGAAAGAAGCGCGCGAAGGGGGACGTTTGCAAAACAGATCTGGTGGAAGGGGCGAGATCATTGCAGATAAGAAAATGTGGAACGCGAAAAATTCAGGGGGAGGGGGAGGGGTGGAGAGCGGAAAACGTGTAGGAAAAGCACAGAACAGAGTGCATCCAAGGAACCGGACTCATCGCGGAAACAATAAGGGAGAGGGAAATTGGGGGGAAGGACGAATCCGAGAAAAAGGGAAAGAGCAGGGCCGGGGGGAAGCTAGGAATGGAAGTAAAAGGAGAGGATCTAGCTCTGAAAAGCGTCATCCATTTTTATTCGGAGGTCCACGCGCTT
>Ga0179593_1591131_pt1 | contig 12318 bp, 18 predicted proteins | sample CZODoug2_1_08_16_FD_185931 | JGI IMG/M metagenome (GOLD analysis project Ga0179593, IMG submission 185931) | Vadose zone soil fungal communities from Angelo Coast Range Reserve, California, USA - CZODoug2_1_08_16fungal (PacBio error correction) | ecosystem: Environmental > Terrestrial > Soil >...
GCCCACATGAGCCGGGGGTGGGGAAAGGACGAAGAGACATACCCATAAAGGGGCGGCGGAAAACACACGGGGTACTGGCCGGGCTTGTCGGCCGCATTAACGGAGAGGTAAGGGCGAAGGCTCGAATAAAGAAAAATTAGAGGGCATCTTCGTAGCAGAGCAAAGCTCAGCCTTAAAACCCACACAAAAAGCTCCTTTCGGCACGAAAGCGGCTGGGTGAGCAAAAAATGAAAAGACGATCTTAACCAGAATGCCCGGGAACGCCTTTCCGGGCCGAAAAAGGGACGGCAAAGGGCAGCTGTCATACATCACAAGCGGGGAGTCGGCAAAAAAACAGGTGTACTGGCAAGCAAGGTCAACAAGGAAACAAAAAGCGGAGCACGCTGAGGGCCCGGTGATCGGAAGAAAAAGGCGACTTGCCGGGCCTTAGGAGATAGACGACTGAGCTGTTAAACACGGAGGCCGGAGAAAGCATTGGGAACAAGGACCAGAGCGAACAGCTCAAATTCGAGTAAGTTAAAATGTCACGAAGGGAAAAAAAATAGAACAACAACCGCCGTGCGGAGCAAAAAAACAACTCGGGTCAAGCGGGCATGACCGGAAGAGCGGCGTGAAGTCAATTACTAATCCGGGCAAAATCGCAAGGGGAAAGAAAAAAATTCGAGTTATGGCGAAAGAAAAAAAATAAAAAGCCGCCCCAGGAAAGCGTTGAAAAAAAAAAAAACCCCGAAAAGAGCGGGATCCTGGCGGCAATCAAGTCCATGGCCAAGTAAAGTCAAACGAAGAGGCGCAGCCTCCCAGAAACTACAAGAAGTCAAGTGCTGCCCGGCCGACGAAGCAAAAGACAAGGGGGGATTCACGTACTGTTCAAAAAGTGCTGCGCCACAAGGGCGGGCGCGCAACAAAGGGCAGGCGCGCCAGGGGGATGAGAAGCACCGGCAACGGGAGAACTACCCAAAAAAAAAAATCTCCGCCGCAGAGGGAAAGACGAAGGACGCGCCGCCAAGAATGCTCAACGAAAAGGTGCCCTGCAAAATGAAAAGATCAACAGCCATCGCCACCACCCGCGGAAAAAATCTCAAAAATAGGAGAGATGTCAGCGGTGGTGGGATGCACGCCACCGACAGAAGAACTCAAGCATGAACCATCGCTAACAGAAGAGCCGCAGGGCCGGGAACGAAAGCATAGGCAAAAAAAGTGCCCAGGCCGCTGGGGCGGCGAGAAAAAACATAAAAGTAGCCTCGACAAACGTTGAACCCCCTTTCACTGATCAGGGGACGCGCCCTCAAGAAAGAGGAGAAAAAAGGGGCAAAAAAACAACGAACTGCACTGGTCACAAGGGGGAAGGTCTAACGCCCGGGGTTACAGCCACATCGGAGATTCCACAAACGGGGGGGACCTGCGCCCTCGAATGGGAAAGGAATGCCATGAAATAAAAGGGCCGCGATGATCCCCGAGACGATCAAAGGGCCAGGACCACGGGCGTAGTAAGGGGGAAAAAACCCGTGAATAAAAAACCGATCAGCTTCCTCGGCGATCGGGCCAGGGGGAAAGGGAACAATCCCATGATCCAACCCAAATGGAAGCATGTCAAAAAATGCAAAAAAAACTCCGAGCAGGATTTGCCAGCATGCCTATCGTCACGGCGGGATGCTTGGGAGTCTGCGTTAACCGGTGACAAAGATAGTTGAGGGGAAGTCAGGGAAGAGGGGTCGCGGACAAGGGCATTGGAATCGTCCTCGACACGACGAAGAGCAAATCCTCGAAGAAGGAACGGATCTAAAATCAAAACCGGCCAAAACACAAGGGACACGTCGAAGAGACACGGGGGGAGACGGACCGAAAGCGTAGTTGTAGACTGAAACGGCATGAACTGTGCGAGATGCCGACTACATCTTCCTGAAGAAAAGAAGCTCGGTGGAAAATGGTCCTTACAATGACATGGGCCAGAAGGCTGGTGAGAACTTCCCCTGCCGGGGATAGCCGCTATAGGATAAAGAAGAAAAAAACTCCCTCTAGTCAATGCTCAAAAAAAGTGCCACAATCGTTAACGGCCGCAATGGTGTCTCCAAAGACAAGATGATGGGCCCTTTACCAAGAAAACCAGGAAGACTGAACCCTTTAAAACCAGGGAACAGGAAGTCCGAAGTACCGACCTCCAGTGACACTTACAAAAGGAAGCAGGAGGATGAATGTCACGTTACAGAAGACAAAAGAAACTTTCCCCGTTGTAGAATAGGAAAACAACAAGGGAGGAAGTGCCAAGGGCCAGGGTTAGTAAGAGACTTCACCTGAGTCCTTGATTGGGGGGACTGGTAAGTCGGGAAAAAAAAAAAAACTTATGACTGTACGCGCATGTGTTCCCGCTGAGAGAAGATGGTCCGGCTCAAAAAAGTAAAAACCGCTCTGTAGCTAACGCAAAAATGCTCACGAAAAGGCCACCGCCATCTGGGGACGAGCAAGGAAGGCGGCGGGGCCGAAAAAAAGTCGGGGATCGAGGAACGCCCCGGAGGAGAAGGCTGATTGGGGGACCGGCAAGAATTGAAGGCGTCGACCGAGCGATCGAAAAGGGGGGGGAAACAATGGTTCCGACTCCGGGACGACGAGCCGCGAAAAAAAAGTCGGCGCGATCTGGCCCGAAGAATGCAGGAGGGGGACAGGGCCCAAGCGGAGAAGGGGAGACTAGTCGTAGAACGGAGGGACCCTGCCCAAATTTCACTGACCGAAAGAGGGAAGTAAAAATCTCCCCTAAACCGAAACCTGGAACGAAGTAAACGCACAGCTCAACGCAGAAGGCATAAACAAAGGACGAAGCTTCAAAGCGGAGATGCGAAGGGGAAGAGGACTGGGGTAACGCCGGGCAGAAAAAAGGAAAACCGGTTCCGTCGGCCGGTGAGAAGGCCGACTACGAAGAAAAAACGGGAAACGAAGATGACGACACCGGAAGTCGCTAAAAAAAAAGTCAAGTCTGGGGGGAAAAGGCCCGTTCATGGCCAATGAAAAAGGACACTTCGAAAGGAGCACAAAGGGGTGGACAGGGACAGTCCGAGGGGGAGAAACGCTACAAAAAAAGGTAAAAAAAGTGAAGTTGAAAGGGAGGCGCCACCACCTTTTAGACGCTCAAAAGGGGGAAAAAACGATCCAGAAGTTGGCGGAACGTGGTCGAGGCTACCCGCACATAAGGAATACCGCAGACATAAAAGCGACCTGGCACGCCTGTCGAAGTACGAAAAAAAAAAACCAAAACAGGCTCTTACGAAGACGCCGAGGGGAATCTAAAGGTGGGTCAAGCGGCAAGAAACCCAAATCTCTCAAAAAAAGGAGAAGAGATCAGGGGGTGGCGATGCCGCCCGCGGGTCACGAAAAAAAACCAAAAAAACTAGGGAGACCATATTACGGAGAAAAAGCGTACTAAGATCTCAAAAGCATGCCGCTGCGGCGGAGATTGAAGAAACCAACCTCAACACGGGAATAAAAAAACAATTAGACCTGATCCGGCGAAAAAAACCGCGGCCAAGGTTGGTGGCCGAAAAAACGGGGCACGGTGAAGTAAAAGGGGACCCGGGAGGACGGATCAGCACCTCAAAAAAGTGAACACACACCCACGCGAGAAAGGGGACCTGTAGGCGGCGAGTGCAACGAGCTACTCACCGGGGAGGTACAAAGAACAAGTCAAAAAAAAATAGGTCGGGGCGCTCATAAAAAGGCCCATAAAGCCGGAGGATGTCACCAGGGAACATGCGCCATCAAAAGACGGCCCCGGCGGCAAAGGAGATTGGGCCAGGAGACGGCTCCAAGTCCATTACCGTAAAGGGAGAAAGGGTCCGCCACCAGAAAAAGAAAATGTCAGTGTAACACAGGCCTCATACTTAAACGTTTCAAAGGGGAGCTGGAGGGGGAGGTGGAGAGGACACGGTGAAATCATTCAGGAAAATGTGAAGGGGGATTCCTGAACTTTGAAAAAAAGGAAAAAGGACAGGGGAATCGAAGCCCAGAAGGAACGCATCTGAGTAGGTACGGACTCCGCATTTCTCTCAAAAACACCCGAGCAACACATCCCTCAGCCAAGAAAAAGCATGGTCGCTTCAGGGTTGTAGCGGCCAAACCTTGTGAAGAGCTACAAAAGAAGAATAGAAATCGACGATGACACACGTAACAGAAGAAACGGCTGGCTGAAGAAGGCACTCACCCTGGAGGGCTCTATAAAGAGCTCGTCCGGATAGGAAAGCAGCCCTCGAACGTGCTCCTCACCGGCCAATTCTGGCTAAGAAGCCGATCTTCAGGGAAAAAAGAAAAAAACGACCGATCTTCAGAAAAAACTAAAAGGCGTCGAACTATCCCCACTTCCACGCCGTCGTAAAAGAAAGAAGTCGGCCCACGCCAAACTTAACCCAATCAAAACCGCAAGATGAATTCAGCAATCACCAAACCCAGGCTATCTCGGATAACAACAAAAAAAAGTAGAAGCCACATGAGGGCCCTGGGTGATGAGGATGACAGCGACGGGACGCGAGTGGTGAGTGGGAAGGCGTATGTACGGCCTAGCGGGGGGACGCTAAAAAAAAAAAAAGTCGAGAGGTGCACACTGCTCAGCGATCTCTCTTTAGAAAAACTTAGGAAAGACCCCGGACACCAGACTGCTTTCCTTTGCGGAAAGAGTCGGCGGGGAGAAAAAGCAACTCCGAGAGCTATCTGACAAAGAAGTCTAAGGGCTCATCCAGCCGGATTTAAAGCAGGCCAGGAGAGTCGGTAAGAGCACGGAAGGCTTGGAGTCAGAGCACCAGGGGAGGGCTCGCGACACGACTCGGTCGCCGCTAAACAGTAAAAACTGGGAGTGCTCACTTGGCAGGGGAACCAATATTAGGGGTGGGATTCGTCAAAGATCCGAAGAAGAAAGGGGACCAATTTGTCCAGGCGGAAAAAAAACCATAAAGGAAATCACGACTCAAAATCCCGAGTCCACAGCGTACGCATCAACCGCGCCCAGGGGGAGGGCCACAAAGAAAACGGGCAAAAACGGCAAAAACAAAAAGTGAAATGGTGGTAAAAGGTCGAATAAACGAGTAGAAGGGGGGTCGCGGTGATGGGAGAGAAGTTTAAATCAGGAACCAGGGCGGCTAAACAAAAGACGGATCATCGAGGGGTGTCCATCAAAAAAATGGGCCAAGGATCCCTAACCAGCGCAGGGACAGCCATCGGGGGGAACAAGGGCTGAAGAACGAAACGAACCCACCAACGTGGACAAGACGGGGAAAAAAAAAGGACGGGGGGGAGCACCAACCTGGGCGAGGCGCCGCAAAAGGTCTGTCCGGGAGCTAACATGAAATCGCAGGGGGCCGTCAGTGACACATGGCGCTCAAAAAACGCGAAATCAAAAAAGGCGTAAAAAGAAGGATCTCAAAGCGGCCGAAGGAAAAACTCCGTCAATGGTCGAAGAGGGCGGACTCGGTCGGGACTGTGAAAGGGAGCCAAAAAAAGCGGAAGCGATACTCAAAGAAAAGGATGCAAAGGGGGTGCGAGAAACCGCGGGGCAAGAAAAAGAACACATCCGAACAGACCAGATCGTACGGGCACCGCGCGGCCCGTATAGAGAAGAACGCAAAAAAAGGCCAGGGATGGGCGCGGATATTGAGCTCTGTCAAGAAGATACCAAGGCAAAGGTGGAATGCCTCCCCTCGCAAGCGAGAAGCGGCACACGCGCCGCGAACTAGCCCCGGTTGGGGGAGCACCGCACACGAAACGCAAGGATTCCAAAAGGGGAAAAAAGTTAAAGTCGGGGCCGGGTCAAAAAAAACCAAAAAAAAACGTATTCCAAAAGATTTCTGGACCTGCGCCCCAATTGCCAAAGAAACAGTTCCGCTGACCCGCCGCGAAAAAAACCATAGGGCGCGACCTACGTTGCCAAAAGGGGATAGGGACGGGACCAATCAAGCGAAATCAAGTACTGCCGGCGGAAAAAGAATCCTGGGAGAAAAACAGGAGACTGCCGGAAAGCCCGAAACGCGGACCCGAGCAAAGGTGCCCGGTTTGAGTTTGGGGGGGGGGGAACCCACACAAGAAATCACGTGGGGAGCAGTCGAGGCGTGACAAGGGGTCATTAGGAAGAGTTTACGACAGGGGGAAACGAAGGGAAAAAAGGGGAAGGTAGAAAAACTCGGAGAAAACAGTAAAACATCGATGCAAGCATGGCGCGAAACCCCAAAAAAGACAAAAGCGGCACAGCCAAGTCAAAAACGTCGACTTGCGCACGGGGGTAGTAAGGGAGGGCAAGTACATTGCGAGGCGAACAGCGAAAGTCAACTGCCGGGCCGTCAATAAACGGAAGTAGGGAGGAAAAGACCCCGCAGAAATCTAAGGGACAGCCGGACCGACGCAAAAGAGGTTAGGGCGCCGCAACTAAGAAGCATCAGGAATGACAAGAAGGTAGCGCAAAATCTCGACCGAGCGGAACATCGAAACCATCGAACCGTCCAGGTGAAAAAAACTCTGGGAGGAGGAACCAACGCACGCCCAAGACACCTAACGGAACCCCCCGGATTTGGAACGTAGAGAAGGGGGTCAAACCGGCCAAGAAATCTAAAAAAAACAACAAGGAGTGGAAGTAAAAGAGAAGGAAACATGAGGGGGGAAATTAGGACACCGTCGGAGTCATCCTCAGAGGGAATGAGGAAGGGGTGGAGGTCCTTTGCTTGAAAGGTGCAAAAAAGGAAAAGAACGTGTTGTACGGCCCGGGGGGAACGCTCTGCGAGGGAGCAGTCAGATGGGAGACCGCCCTTGCGAACGACCCGGAAAGGCGGGATAAAAAAAAAACCGTGCTCAACTACAAGGATAGGGGGCCTTACTATCATCCGAAGCGAAGGGGATAGGGGGCCGTATACGACACAGGATTTACATGCATGGTACGGAAAGTCGGAAATCTCTTTATTCGGAAAATCGACAAGGCCTTTCAAAGGGTCTACAAAGACCGTCCGCGACCAAGGGAGCGAGAAATGGCCCGGGTGCTCGGCGAAGGGGAGCAAGCAAACAATTCGAAGAATGGAAGAAGAGATTGAGTCGCGAAGCCGATGCACCGAATAAAAATGGAAGACAGACCAGGGGGACGACTCACCAGACCCCGATCATGAGGAAAGGAAAGCATCCATCCTCCGCGAAAAAGACCGGAACCAAGGCAAAAGGGGGAACCGATACAAAAAAAAAAAAAGGGGGGGAATGATCAAGGTGAGTTATATGACTGTAAAGGGAACACAGATCCATGAAACTTACAAGGTTATGGAGGTTAACGGGAAAAAAAGTACTGGGAATAAGCCCAGTTTTCAAAAAAACCGACCCCCACATATCGAAATTATCAAACAGTAAAATGTCATTGCCCATTCCGACGTGACTGGGAGAAAAAAAAAGCCCAATCGTTTTTACAAAACATCGACGAAAAGGAAAACACGGCACAAAACAAAAAGGGACGTGAAGGTGCCGTCGTTCGGAGGCCACCAACCGGGATAGGAAAGGAGGAATAAGGGGCCATGATCAGTAAGTGAGAAAAAAAAAACCACACGGGGTCGGGGGGAGACCTGCAAGAAAAAACGCTCAAAAGCCATCCGAGGGCCTGGGTAAAACTTATGAGCTCTAAAAAAAAAAGGACCTGAAGGTAAGCGTTCCCTGCTGGCCAGCTGCGAGGGGGGCGGAAAGCTGAAGAGGACACCAAAGACAAAAGATCAACATAAGAGGCAGAGAAGAGAACAATTTACGCCCGCTGTGACAGCACGACCAGCATAAAAAACACCTCTACCAAAGATTTACGGACCTGCATTATGGAAAGGGAAGAAAAGAAAAAACAGTTCCCACCTCGACGGAGAGGGGATGGGGCGGGTTACTTACGACAACAGGGCCTGCCGACCAAAGGACTGATAAGAACTCTAAAAGCCGTGATCCTCCAAGAACCAGGGGTTGGGGGGGAGGAAAACAAGAAAACGGGAAAAAAAGAAACACGGTACCAATTGGCGAACGGGGCACAAACCTATCAAGTCCCCCTATGGGAAAGAGGAGGAATCAAAAGGGGAACGATCCGGCACTTCAATGACCGAAAGGAAAAAGGGAAAAACCGAGGGCGGGGAAAGAATAAGGAAGAGGAATGGTCCGGGGAGGGGAAAAGAAACTTTGCCCAAAAGAAGAACCCGGCGTCCGTCTGATAGAAGGGGGAAAGGTAAAAGGGAAATTAGAAGGGAGCATAAGCCCTAAAGGAAAGGTAAAAGGGTGTGAAGGGGAGTGGGCCGTCAAAGGGACGGGGCTCGGCAAGATGGATTGTAGCGGCCAGTTGGTCATTACGGAGAATAAAAGGAAGGTGAGGGTAGGCGATGAGAACGGACAAATTGGTCAAGAGCCGGGAATCCAGCAGACGACCAAGACAGGAACAGAAAATTGCGAAAACCCAGAAAAACTACACAAGGGCCGGAACAACGGGCCCAGCCACCCAGTTGGAAGAAGGCGAAGGGGGGTCGAACGTTCGAGAAAAAAAGGAGAGGCCGACGACCACGAGTAGAAGATCGGGGAGAGGAATGCCTGGGGCCGAAAGTCAAAGCCGTCAAAGAATAGGACTTCGAATTTGCCCGAAGAGCCAGAGGGTCTTGAACGCCCGAGAGAAACTCAGGGCCTCACTGCCAGAAGCAGGTCCTCTATGCAAAGTAAGTCAGGCAGAGGGAGAAAGCTCTAATGCGACACCAGCGCAGACTCACCCTTGCCAAAGTCCACAGAATTCAAGTCATCAGGAGAAAAGAATCATCCACGCCAAGAACGGGTCAGCATGGTCAAAGAAAACGGGACAAAATCGGGGGAACGCAATCACCGGGGGAGAAGGAAAAAAGAAAAGCAAAGGAGGGGCCAGGGGGGGGAGGAAACATGAGAGAAAGGCCTCAACCTCGCCGTGGCGTGGGAGAAAGTTGGGGACGGGTCCGGGGTGCGGGGAAAGCCTTGGACGGGGGGAACGCGGAGGGGTGGATGGCAGGGGGGCAAAGCTTAAGCTCGTAGGGGGGAGTGGAGCTAAAAGGGAGAATATCTGAGCCAACCTGCCACAGAAGGGACTGGAAGGGTGGCGCGAAAATCGGGAAGGACTGTGTGCAGAAATACGAGAGTTCGGAAACGGGGGAAATGCGGAAAGGGCTCAAACGGATTTCTCAGGGCAAAGAGGAAGGGCATCCGACGGGGTGGTGAGGCATCACCTAGTGAGTCGGGCAGAGGAAACCAAAAAGTCATGCCCGCACTGTCTACAAAAAAGCAAAACAGGGCGGCGCGACGCCGCTAGAAAAACTCACGGGGTCAGGCAAATGAAGGGAAGGCTTGGGGGAAAGACGATGTTCGAGCTAAAAAGAAGGGGGGGGGAAAGGAAATACATGACCCTTGGGGGAAAGGGAAAGAGAGCATGTACGTAAACAGAAAGAAAAGGTCACAGGGGTCCAAGAAAATAACGAGAGCAACCAACGTGACAAAAAAGGGGAAACACGCTCGTAAGAGGGGCAAAGGGCGCACTCCAGGCAGGAGAAAAGGAAGGGGTATCAGAAGAAGGAATCAATCAGTCCGCTGGGGATGTAGAAGAGTTAGGAAATACCGACAGAACAGGAGCTTGTCTAAACACGACATTATCACTCAAGGAGGTCAAGAAGGACTTTCCAAGGGCCTTATGTTCAAAGAGGGCGCAAGTCCTCAAAAAGGACCCAATCGTGGGAAAATAATCAAGACAGCGGTAAAACCATACGACAGGGACAATTGGGAATCACCGTTCCGGGTGGAGAAAAAAGGGGGGTAGCTATCCGATCTTGCCGCTCAAAAGGAAAAGGGGGGGTAGGGGGGAGGCAAACGGCACGTGTCTAAAAAACAATCTCTAAAAGAAATAAGCCCCGGGGACTTGTAGAACGTCCGCCAACCTGCAGGCTCCTTAAGGAAGAGGGAGGAGAAAGGCTTGCAATCTGCCGGGGGGTTCTGAGGGAAGGGGAAAAAGACCCAGAGACGATCTAAACAAAAGAAAGAGAGAGGGTACGCAGTTGTTAAACCCGCGTGAACAGCAGAAGGGAAGAATTTCCGCAAGAAGGTGCGGAATCCGTACGTAACTGCGTTGTTAGGAAAACCTCAGAGGCTTAACAGGCAGAGGGAGAATATGGGGGGCATCCATTTGCCCGGGGGAAAAAAAATTCAGAGGAATGGCCTCGCAACGGAAGAAACAGTAACTCGAAAGGGGGGGGGGGAAAAAACCATACTCCAGAAGTGCCACAATGGGTCCCAAGGGTTGGTGAGGAAGGGACGCGGGGTCGATTCGGCCTATAGAAAAAATGAAGAAACTGCGCCTCAGGGAGGTGCCAAAAAATTGGCCAGGGAGGGACACCTGCGAGAGGAGATCAGGAGATCAAGTGCCACGCCGCCCTGGCGAGGAAAGGGGGAGAAAGGGGGGACAGGTCCCAAAAACCTGACTAGTCTCCTCCGGCCATTGACACGGCAAGATCCAAGCCGAGGGAAGAGTCCGAGAACCTGAAAAAACCCTACCGGGCCCAACGTTTGCGGGATTTGGAAGACCGGAAGGGGTCTCGCGGAGCTGGAGGGAGGGGATGCGTGGGAAAGGGGTACGAAAATGGGATAGGGGGGGAGGGGAAAAGTTACGGAGAGTCCTCGGGCTGGACAGGGGGCAAGAAGACGGCCTCGGGGGAAGGGGGAAAGACGTAGGGAATCGTCGAAGATCCTTCAATGCTCCACAGACTCACACAGACGCCAGAACTGGGAGGAGGGAACCTTAGGGGGGTTAGAACGTGCTTGCAAAAACACAGGAAAAAAGGCCGGAAAGATCGGACTATCATATAGATCGAGAAATGCAAAGATTCCAGTAATACCAGAAGGACTTGAAGGACAACGAGGGGCAACCGTTTTGGCTAGAAGTCTCCTAGAGACTCAGGTTATCACGCGCCTCAAGGATAGTAGAAAGCAAGAAGCAGCTGGGGTGCCTGGTGAGGCATGGAGGACGGCAACAGAAGAATAAGAAAGAAAAGGAAAGGCCGTCGATTCGCATGAAATTTACCAAGAAACCTTTTCATCCTTTCAGAAAAAAACATTAAAAAAAAGGAAACCAATAAAGAACTCCTACCGGGGAGGGAAGGAGGATGACGTCGATCATCATGTCACGAAAGACCCAGAGTGGCTACTCTCTCAAAACAACTAGGTAGAAAAATAGGAAAAAAAAAGAGGGGGGGAAATGGGAGTGAAAAAAGGACTTCATCAAAGGAGGGGCAGGGGTGGAGGGGGTGTGGCGGCGGGCAAACAACTTGACCGTCTGAACGACGCGTGGGGGGGGGGGGGGGGGGGGGGGGGGGGGGGGGGGGGCCCGGATCGCGCGGCGGCTGGGGGGAAGACTCGGAGAGACGGCCGCCTATAGAAAGGCAAACGTCATTCTGGAAGGGGGTGAAAGCACACGAAAAGAAGGTTGGAAGAACAAGAGGGGCTCGGCTGCGGGAAGGGTATGAGCGGCCGCCATGGACAGGGGGAAGGCAGAGGGACGAGAGATTCAGGGCTGGGGGACTGCAAAAAAAGGGGGACAGGAAAAAACGACAGGTCAAGAAAGAGGAAAAGCTCGCTGGCTGGAAAAGGGTGCTATCAAGACGTTGAAAAAGTGCCCGGACTTGATCTGCGACTCACAGGGGGGGAGCGCGGAAGCCGCTCCCAGGACCAAAGGGAACTTAAAGGAAAGCCTACCATGGCTGAACAAGAACCTATAGGAGGAGGGCAAACGAAAGGAGGGAATCACCAAAAAGAGACAAGAGGAGGGGAAAGAAAGACGGCACCTCTAGTCAAAAAAGGGTAACATAGGGTGGGGCTGCTTGGAATCATGGGGAGTTGGGGAGGGAAGTAGGGCAAGTCGCTTGAACGGGGCCGTCGCGTACTGTAAGGGGGGCGGAAAACGCAGTACAGGAATGGTTAAGCGAGACCCGAACGAGTGATTCTCGGCTGGAAATCCCGGAGTGGACAAGCCGTAATCAGGGGGAAAGCAGGCGGCCTCCAGCCATCGTTGGGAAAAAGGAGGAGGATTACGGAAGACGAATCCCACAAAGGGGGCAGAACAAGGGGAAGGAGTGTCCGGAGAACCAACCTGCGGGAGGGGCGGAATGGCGAGGGCGCGGGAGCATGGTCATGAAAGGGCAAGGGTCGAGGAACTTCAAGAGAGGGGAAAAAGTCGGAAAAAAGACTGATGTCAAAGTTATTCTAGTAGGAGGAGCCAATGAGGGGGATCGTACTATCCCGGTGTCCCTCTCACAAGCATGGGGAAGGGGACTTTCTGAAAGGCATAAAAGA